>Ga0214919_10003411_pt1 | contig 24010 bp, 21 predicted proteins | sample LL1503_MetaG_FD_177994 | JGI IMG/M metagenome (GOLD analysis project Ga0214919, IMG submission 177994) | Freshwater microbial communities from Lake Lanier, Atlanta, Georgia, United States - LL-1503 | ecosystem: Environmental > Aquatic > Freshwater > Lake | place: USA: Georgia | collected... | reverse complement strand
TTGTCATTGAAAATAAGGCGGGTGGGGGTGGCGTACCAGCTATGCAAGAGGTTTCAAAAGCCGCACCAGATGGTCACACGATGATTCTTGGGCATGTCGGTTCCTTAGCGGTTAATCCCTTTATATTCAACAATACAGGCTATGATGTAAACCGAGACTTTGCACCAGTAACCTTGTTAGCAAAAGTACCTAGTCTTTTTGTGGTTCATCCCGATTTGCCATTTGAAAGCTTAAAAGACTTAGTCGCTTATGCCAAGCGTTATCCAGGTAAGTTAAATTATGGTTCTGCGGGAAATGCAAGTGCAGGACATTTGGCGATGGAGTATCTAAAACTAGCGACCGGCATCGAAATGACGCATATTCCTTATAAGGGTACTGGGCCAGCATTAACTGATCTTTTAGCGGGGCGACTACAGGCTTTTTCAGCGGGTACACCCGCATTACTTCAGCATATTCGCTCGGGTAAATTACGGGCAATTGCAACTGGTACTCCCGCACGCATTCCGTCTTTGCCAAATGTTCCCACAGTTTCTGAATCAGGTTATAAGGGTTTTGAATCGGTACAGTGGTACGGTTTATTAGTTCCCGCTCAAACTCCTGAAAATATCATTAAACGTTTACAAGAAGAATCTTTTAGGGCTTTACGAACCCCAAACGTTGCAGAGCGTTTTGCGAGTGAAGATGCTTTGATTGGAGGCGGTCCTGCAGCGGAGTTTGCTGCCTTGATCACGCAACAGCAACGTGTGTGGAAAGATGTTGTTATAAAAGCGAATATTCGAGTGGATTAAAATCAAACGTATTAACCATTAGTTTGTTTTTTATGTGTGGTGAGGGTATTCATTTTTTAAAATTTTGTAAAGAACAGTAAAAGTGTAATGGCAAGAATTAGTTATGTGAATGAAATATCTCATCCCGAATTACAAGAAGTAATTCAGGTAATTCGGGAGCAGCGCCGGGGTAAATTAATACCTGTTTACGGTTTGCTGTTACATAGTCCTGAAGTAGCAAAGACTTGGATGGAGCTCCTAAACGCGGTACGCTGGAAAACAACCCTCAGCTCTAGAATCAGAGAGATAGCTATTATCAGAGTAGCCGTCTTAAATCATTGTCGGTATGTCATTGATGTTCATCTCGCCAACTTTGCAAAACAAGACGGACTAACTGATGAAGAGTGCCTGGCACTTTTAAAAACGAAAGTAACGAATGATGTTTTTAGTGAAAGTGATTTAGCCATTATTCATTACGTAGATACTCTAACGATGACTGCAAATGTAGAAGAGGCAGTGTTTAAAAAAGTGAAGGAGTTCATGAATGAGCGTGCAATCGTCGAAATTTCAGTTCTGGTTGGAACCTATAATATGCACACACGAGTATTTAACGCTTTACAAATAGATCCTGAGGATTCTAAATAATGCCAAGACGGACTCATCTGGTCATTGAAAATGACGTATTTACGCGGGTTTTAGAAATTATTTTAGATCCAACTTGTCCCCAAGAGAAGGTTGATGCCTTTGCTGATTTTTTTGCCCATGACGCTCCGAATTTTTTGGATTTTGCAAAGAATCTAAGAAATACATGTAAGAACCTAGGCGAATGCCAGATTACTTATGTCGATTCACAAGAAGAGCTGCAGGCCGCTTTAAAAAATGCGGACGTAGCGATCATTGAGTCCTTATCATTTGGCCGAGCCGAAATTGCATGCGCTCCTCGTCTTCGTGCCGTACAAAAATACGGCTATATCACGAAAAATATTGATTTGATGGCCTGTTCGAACGCACAAATCAAGGTGCTAACACTCCGCCGAAGAGCCAATATAGCATGCGCTGAGCAGGCTATGATGATGATTTTAGCGTTGGCTAAACGCTTGCCTGAGTTAAATGGATTAACTACCGTCAAGCGATTAGAGAGTGCCGGCTTTAAACCAAAGGCGTTTGATAAGCGTTACACCCCAAGTGGAAATTGGGCTAGAGTGAGCGGTATTACTTGCTTATATGAATCTGTAATAGGTATTATTGGCATGGGTGAGATTGGCCAAGAGATTGCAAAGCGCGCACGCGCATTTGACATGCAGGTTATTTATACCCAGCGCACGCGTCTTGATCCACAAACCGAAAAAGATCTCGGACTTATATTTCACGATTTAGATAGTTTGTTAGCAATATCAGATTGGTTAGTTCCTCAGTTACCATCTTCTCCTAGTACGGAGAACTTATTAGATCACCAGGCATTTACAAAAATGAAAAAAGGCGTTCGGCTGGTGAATGTATCTCGAGCCCAATGTATGGATAGGTCCGCTGTAATTGCTGCGCTTAAAAATGGTATTTTGGGTGGATTTGCTTTGGATACGCTCTGGAAGGAGCCCGGTACAGATGATGACGAATTATTGTCTTTTCCAAATGTGATCTTAACTCCTCATATGGCAGGAAGTCCCCGGTGGAATGGCTTGAATGATTTTGTAGAATTAATTGAGGGTTTAGATAATGAATTGGGTAAATAATGTCTTTGGTAAAACTTGTTTAATTTCCCTTTTAGGGGTGGTAATGAGTCATTCCTTAAATGCCCAAGAACTATGGCCTAATAAACCGATTAAATTAATTTTGCCATTTCAAGCAGGTAGCGCCATTGATAATGCTGCGCGAGTAATTGCTCCGAAATTAGCAACGAATTTACATCAGTCACTGATTATTGAAAATAAAACTGGCGCAAGTGGACTGATAGGAACTGAGGCTGTGGCACGTTCCCCTAGTGATGGATATACCTTTTTATGGGGCACTACGAGTACGCAGGTTGTGGGGCCTAGTTTAAGTTCCAATATGTCCTATGACCCATTAAAAGATTTTTCATCGGTTGGCTTAGTTGCATTTTCACCGTATATATTAGTGTCAGCCTCTAAGTTAGGCTATAAAGATTTGGCAGATTTTATTAGCGATGCGAAGTTAAAACCTGGTAGATTAACGTATGCCTCTGCTGGTAATAGTAGTATGGCCAATTTGGCTGCGCAATTATTTAGTTCGAGTGCGCAAATTCAACTGGTTCATATCCCTTATAAAAGCTCAGCTCAATCAGTTACAGATACTTTATCTGGAACCATAACAATCCAATTTTCTACTTTTTCTCCGGTGATTGCACATATAAAGAGTGGGCATTTAAAGCCTCTTGCCGTTACATCTAAAAATCGATTAGCTTTGATGCCGGATGTTCCTACAGTTGCAGAATTGGGATTTCCGGGATTTGAAGCGATTCTTTGGATGGGTATATTTGCACCTCAAGGTGTGCCAAATGATATTTTAGAGAAGTTTTCAAATGCGCTTACAGCTAGTTTAAAAGATCCTGAAATTGCTAAACAACTGCAAAATCAAGGCCTTCAAATTTCTAATTTGAATCGTATAGGGACAGATAAATTTTTGCGCAGTGAGATCAATAAATGGTCTCAAGTCATTAAAACAAGTGGTATTGTTGCCGAGTAAATACAATTGTTAAGAGTGCTTATGCTGGCAAAACAGAATTTTCAGAAGTGAATTATTTCTAATTTCTTATAGAAAGTCTTTGTGTGAATAAGAAAAACCAAATTAGTTTGTCCAAGACAGCATCTTAGAAGGCATTAGTGCACGAGGGTGGAGTTGCTAAATCGGTTCGACTATTTGATATTCAAAGCGTTTAACCTTCGACATATCTGTACCCTCAATTCTTATTAAGCTGGTAGGACCTGATCTTTTGGGAGAGTGCAGATCACCTTCATTGTATACATGAGCCATACCAGGTGAAAGTGAATAGGTACGTAGGTACTTAACTTTTCCTGGGGTTTCAAACGATCCAGGTGCTAGAAGAGCGTAGTCACGCATTTCAGTCTCGCCCCGAGCTTGGCCGTAGATTGCCCAAGAATGAGCGTGATCATGTGCTCCACTTGTTTTAGCGCCAACATAATTGTGCGCAAGAATACAAAAACCAAGATCAGAATCTTCATAGATAATTTTTCTCTCACCAACAGTGTCATTAATATGAAGATCGATAAATTGCGTATCTGTTAGAAGGGTTGATAAAAGATCAGCAACTTGTTGCCTACCTATTGGATTAGGATTTTTTTTGAGTAGTACGTGACATTCATGAGCAAATTGCTCCAGTGTAATTGACATGACCGTTCTTTCTGTTTTAAATTCGTTGAGCGTATATTTTATAAACTAGACTAGTAAGGAATGACTTTGATTTATTAGAATTATTCAGGTTTTAAACCTGAGGCATCAATTACTTTTTTCCAATGAACTTTATCTTTAACTAAAAAGGCTTTGAATTCAGTTGGATTATTGCCAACGATAACAGCTCCCAAGTCGTTCAAACGTTTTTTAATTTCCGGCTTTGATAAGGCTGACTGCATGGACGAGTAGATTCTTTGGACTATTAAACTTGATGTCCCAGACGGGGCAAGCATTCCAACCCATGGGGCAGTGGCATCAAATCCTTTATAGCCAATCTCTTCCATCGTTGGTGTACCAGGAAAGTCGGGGTGACGCTTCGTAGTTCCAACGGCTAAGGGAAGTAGGCGTTTTTGCGCAACTTGGTCAGCAATACCGATAACTGGGTAAAAGATAAAATTTACATTGCCAGCCATCACTTCAGTTAGGGCTGGAGCATTCCCTTTGAAGGGGACGTGAATTAAATCAATTTTTGCTTCGGTTGCTAGTAAGGATCCGGCAAGGTGCGATGAGCCTGCATTACCCGATGAGCTATAACTAATCGTTCCAGGTTTGTCGCGGGCCAATTTAATCAATTCAGGGAGAGATTTAGATGTCGAGTTATAGCCTGTAACAAGGATCATTGGAAGATCTGCAACCATAGATATCGGTTCGAAACTTCCGATTGGATCGTAACCCGGCTTTTTCAGCATAATGGCATTGACGTTATGCGATAAAGATGCAAATAGCAGTGTGTAGCCATCTGGAGTTGCCTGTGCAACAAATTCAGTGGCAATCTTCGCATTAGCTCCAGCCTTGTTTTCCACAATGACTGATTGCCCTAAAGTGCCTGTCATATCTTGAGCCAGAACACGCGCAATCACATCAGTTGGCCCACCTGCTGCAAAACCGATAATAATTTTTATGGGTTTTTCAGGATAATTTTGCGCATGAGAGAGGGTGATCAAAAAGATTCCAACAAAAGGTAAAATACTTTTAAATAAATTAGACATAACTATTTTCTTTCCTGAGCAATCATTGAAAAAATAAATTTGCAGCGACTTGGCAGCGTTTAATATATCGATGTTCCTCTGGGAGATAGTCAGCAACCGCATTATGGATTGTGCCTATGTTATCCCACATTAGAACATTTTTTTCACGCCACTCAAAAGCATACCGGTATTTCTGCTGGAGTTGGTGCTCAAATAGGAATGCCAGTAATTCAGAACTATCTTTTTCAGATAATTCATTAATGCGGACAGAATACCCAGGATTTGCATAGAGGATCTTTTTTTGAGTAATTGGATGAATTAACACTGCCGGATGCGCTACTGGGGGCTTTGCTTGAAGTTGTTCTTTTGTGAGAGGTGGTCTACTACTTCCTTTTTCCCGACGCATTTTCTCCCAAAACTGATTAAAGTCATGTGTAATTGTTTTATTCTCAAGCGTTTGTTGAATGTCTGATGGCAGGCCATCATATGCGGCTCGCATACTTGAAAATTCTGTATTGCCAAGCGAGCGCCCATTACGAAATGGAATTTTTATGCCGTAGAGGATGTTTGAAAATGCAATCATCTTACTGTATGACATATCGGTATGCCAATCTTGTCCAGCATCTGCCAAACCCAAGGGCTGGCCATTTTCAACCATATTAGAAAGGGTCATGACTTCAGGCAATTCTGGATCCTGCGCTATTTTTGAAACATTCACCTCGAGTTCGCCAAAATGCGAGCTAAAGTCTCGCAATTGGCGAGGAGTCAATTCTTGCTGCTCGAATGCTAAAACACTATATTCACCAAGCCAGTTAATAATTTGTTGCCGGTCCTGCAATGATAAGGGAGCTGATAGGTCAGCATGAATTACCTTAGCGCCTAGAATCTCATTTTCGGGAATTAACTGCATAGGTATTATTTAATATCAAACGTGCAAGCTTTATTTTATAGGACAGTTGAACAAATATCGCAAGTAAGGTATTCCCTGATATCGCCAAAGGGGGTTAATCTAAAATGGCAGGAATATGTTTTAATATTGGCTTATGAGCATATCAACACAACGATTTTATTCGATCGAAGATTTGCGACAGCATGCAAAGAAAAGATTACCTAAAGCGGTCTTTGAATTTTTTGATGGTGGAGCTGAAGACGAATTAACCCTCAAGCAAAATATAGAAGCGTTTAAAGCTTTACGGTTTATTCCAAAGGCCCTGCATGACGTATCTAAAATTGATTACTCGTCAAAAATCCTAGGATCACTGAGTAATATGCCTTGTGCAATTGCCCCTACTGGAGCAGTTGGATTTGGATGGAGAGGAGGTGATGTAGCAATAGCAAAGGCTGCTGCTCAGTTCAATATTCCTTATTGTTTGTCTACAACGGCAACAGCATCGATTGAAGAGATTGCTAATCAAGCACCTGGTAGGCATTGGTTTCAGGCTTATATTTTGAAAGATAAAGATCTTTTTGAAAAATTAATTCAACGCGCAAAAGACGCTGACTATGAAGCATTAATGATTACGATTGATTTACCGGTGGGTGGAAAAAGAGAGAGGGATTATCGAAATGATTTTAAAATTCCTTTTCAATATACGGTAAAAAATTGTTTAGATTTTTCGTCAAGACCTCTTTGGGCAATTGCTATGTTAGTGCATGGGGTGCCGAAATTGAAAAATCTCATTGGATTAGAAAGTGATAACCAACAAAGTATTCAATTAGCCTCGTCGGTAGGTAAAAATTATGATCCCTCTTTTGATTGGGATCGACTTTCGCAAGTCAGAGAAAAGTGGCCTAAAAAGTTAATCATCAAAGGAGTTTTAAATCCCTCGGATGCTGCTAGATTAGAAAAAATGGGGTGCGATGCAATTGTGGTGTCAAATCATGGAGGACGCCAATTGGACGGCGCTATTGCCACAATGGATGCATTACCCGCAATACTTGATGTTATTCAAAAACGAATTCCTGTGTATCTTGACGGAGGAGTGCGCCGAGGATCAGATATTGTTAAAGCGATAGCATGTGGCGCGGATGGGGTTCTGCTTGGTAGGGCGACTTTATTTGGGGCTATTGCTGCTGGAGAAGCCGGAGCTAGAAGAGCCCTAGAGATACTTGAGGATGAATTAATCAGAACGATGCAACTTTGCGGAGTCAAAAATCTATCAGAAATTGACTCTTTCTTATTAGCCAGGCTGATTCGTTAAAATTCTCTTTAGAAAAGTGATCCCTTTTTTGGAAAAGGGATATTAATACTCATTGATTGTGGGGCGTCTTATTTCACTTCACGCCAAAAAGTAAAGCGATTATTAAAAACTAATTGAGATTAAGTCTTTGCGCAAGACCTACTCGTTGCATTTTTCCGGTTGCTCCTTTTGGGATTTCAGTCATAAAGATAATATTTTTTGGTATTTTAAAGTCGGCCAGATAATTGGAACTAAATTCTCGAATTGATTTCTCATCAGCACTATAGCCATCATGAAGAACAACTAATGCGGCCACTTCTTCGCCGAGTTTTTCATGCGGCATAGCAAATGTCAGAGCTTGTTGAATAGCGGGATGATTTAATAGAATTTCGTCAACCTCCCGAGGTGATATTTTTTCTCCACCACGATTAATAATTTCTTTTGAACGCCCAGTAATTGTGAGGTATCCATCCGAATCAAGCGAACCAAGATCGCCAGTTCTAAACCAGCCATTGATAAAGCTTTCTGTATTTGCTTGCGGGTTATTTTCGTAACCTGCGGTGATATTTGGACCTTTAATAACAATTTCGCCTGCTAGTCCAGACTTCAACAGTTCCCCTTTTTCGTTAATAATAGCTACTTCAACGCCTTGAGCAATACCAACTGTGCCCGGTTTACGTATACCTGAGCTTAGTAAATTGCTACACATTTGGTGCGATGCTTCGGTCATGCCGTAGGATTCGATTAATTGAGTTTGAAAAATCTGCTCAATATCCGTAATAACTTTAGTTGGCATGGATGCCGAGGATGATCGAATAAAACGTAGAGGATTTTGTGAAATAATTTCTTGGTTATGTTTTGCTCTTGCAAGAATAGCTTGATGCATAGTCGGAACTGCTGTGTACCAAGTCGGTTTGACTTCATTCATCCAGCTAAAAAATTTCATCGCATTAAATCCTAGAGTACAACTCACAAAAGAACCTCTTGAAAGTGGCGCTAGAACCCCGGCAATGAGGCCGTGAATGTGAAATAGAGGCATGATATTTATACCTCGATCATGAACTTCAAAGTCTAATGTTGCCGCTATATTCATGGCTGAGGTGCAGACATTCGTTTGTGACAACGGAACGATCTTTGGCCGTGATGTTGTTCCCGAGGTGTGAAGGATGAGAGCAATATCATTTTTTTGTGCCCAGCCACCAGAGTTTAGGTGTAATTTTTCTGCGCCACACTGCTCTAATACAAATTGACCAGCTATTTCTGTGGATGGTAATAAAGTCATGATCATGATGCCTAATTTTTTAGCAACGGCGATTGCTGGTGATGTTGAGTCTTTTTCAACAAGTAGGGCTTTAATTTGCAGATCTTTTAGATAAAATTCAAATTCATCAGCACAAAAGCTTGGATTTAGTGGAGCGGCAGTCATACCGCAAGCAACGGATATAAAAGCCGTTGCCATGAAAGGTCCATTGTTTAACACAATAGCTACCCTGTCATTACGACCGATACCAACTTCATTGAGCTGTGAGACCGTATTAGAGACTAACTCATATAATTGCGCGTATGAAAGATCTTGCATTCCGGGACTGCCGATAGCTGGGCGTAGATCTTTTCTAGAAGATAGGATTTCTACAAGCGTATTTTTCTGGTTCATATTAAGTCCTTATCAAAGTTAAATTTTTATACGGAAGTTTGAATCTTCAAACTTCCCGAATGATCTTGAAGAGTTTTAGCTAGTAAGCTAATACAGGCATAAACTGTCGTAATGTGTGGAGTAGGGATGCCAACAATCTTTCCTAATTCGATAATTGAGCCAACTAGGGCGTTTTTTTCTATTGGACGACCCGCTTCAATATCTTGCAGCATGGAAGTTTTATGCTTACCAACATTTTCAGCACCTTGAACCCTCTTTTCGAGAGAGACTTTGAACTGAATACCTAGCAGATGGGCTACCTCTTGTGCCTCGGTCATCATTTTTACTAGCAAATCTCTAGTTTGCGGAAATTGGCAAATATCGACTAGTGTGGCGTGGGTTAGTGCGCTGATTGGGTTGAGGCTTAAATTTCCCCAAAGCTTCGTCCAAATTTCTGATCGGATATCAGAAATAATAGGGGCTTTAAAACCAGCCTCTTTGAGAGTCTGAGACAAGAGTTGAACTCTAGGGGTCACACTATTATTGATTTCTGCAACTGAAAAGCGATTACCCTCGATATGCTGAATAACTCCTGGGGCAACGATTTCTGCTGCAGGGTAGACAACAGTCCCTACAACTCGATCAATTGGCAGATTTTTAGCAATTTCCCCTCCAGGGTCAACACTTTCCAAGCATTTACCATCATATTGACCACCATGCTTATAAAAGTACCACCATGGGATACCATTTTGAGCAGTAAGTACCATGGTATTTTCATGATAAAGACTAGCGATATCATGAACAACGGCAGCTAACTGATGGGCTTTCATACCTAAGATTACTAAATCTTGAGGGCCAAGATCACGAATGATGTCAGTAGCTTTTAAATGTGTGATTGATTCAGTCCCATCTTCAGCTATCAGCTTGAAGCCTTTATTCTGAATAGCAAGTAAATTAGCACCACGTGCAACAACGCTAACAATATGTCCTGCTTGAGCAAGTTTAATTGCTAACAAGCCGCCAATTGCTCCAGCACCAATAACGCAAATTCTCATGAATATCCTAGTAAATTTCTGTAATACAGTTGTTCATTAATTTCGTTGTTGATCAAGATCGGTCTTATTACTCAAAAAATAGTCAATTCTTTGAAAACTAGACCTACCTCTTTGTACCAATTTGAATCGTATCCAAGATGGATACTCAATCTTGTGCATACATAGAATATGTAGAAGACTTTCATTGATTGACATACAAATTCCCTATAAGTTTTGCTCAGTAAATCTAAAGATGTACTATTTAGAAGGCTGAGTATTTATGCAAACTCTAAAGAACAAAAAACTTCTCTAGAGAGTTGAAAATTGAAAGGAATGGCGGTTGATCCATTCGCAAATTTTCACGAATTATGTTCGTAAAAATTAGGGCATATTCCCTAATGGGGAACAAAAGGTTTTTAATACTGTTTAGTACTAAAAACTATAGGTTTAGTTTATCTTTTAGTAATTAGATCTGTCTAGAATAATTATTCGAAAAAATATAGACTGGTTTTGTTACGTTAAACGCTTATAAAATATAGGTAAATTCAAAAAATAGCTATAAAAATAGCTGTAATTTTTGATAAGCGTAGCAGATCAAAATCAATCAAAACACCATTTTTTTTGAATGAAATAGGGTGGTGATTTCTCCAGGAGATAGCCTATTCCATAATGTGAAATTTATTGATATAGGTGAATTTAATTGGTTTGATATCTTTTGGATGTCATCTATTCGACCCTTACACTTATAAAGGGTAAGTTGGATTGAAAGTAACTACTGATAAAAAATCACACTAAGATTGAAGCCTTTCCTTGCGTATGGGCGTGGCTCGCGTAAATCGTTCATTATTAGTGACGAGTTTCAAGTATGATAAAAAAGTTTAGGGAAAATCATGGAAAAAAACATCAGTTTAGGTGGGGGGTATGGTTTAAGTGGTCAAATGATGCTTCGACCACTGATGATTTCTGATTTAATAAAACATGCAAGTAGTCAATTCGCCACTACCGAGATTGTTTCTAGAAGAGTTGAAGGAGATATTCATCATTACACCTATGCAGAGTGTGAGTTCAGAGCGCGAAAAGTCTCTCAGGTGCTTGCTAGACTAGGCCTGCAACTAAGTGATCGGATTGGTACGCTGGCTTGGAATGGATATCGTCATCTCGAGTTATATTATGGGATATCTGGCAGTGGATTAATTTGTCATACGATTAATCCGAGATTATTTGAAGATCAAATAGTATTCATTATTAATCACGCGCAGGATCAGGTAATTTTCTTTGACTTGAGTTTTTTGGCATTAGTCGAAAAATTACAAGCTGTATGTCCTAGTGTTCAGTATTGGGTCTGTATGGTCGATGAGGATTTGATTCCGATTAGCAAAATTCCTAATCTCTTATCTTACGAAACGCTACTTAGTAAAGAGTCTGGAGATATTACATGGCCAGTATTTGATGAAAATTTAGCTGCAGCGCTATGTTACACATCAGGCACTACTGGAAACCCCAAAGGAGCATTATTTAGTCACCGCTCAACTCGGCTTCATGCCTATGTGAGTGCGCTACCAGACTCCTTTGATATGTCTGCGTCTGACACGATAATGCCAGTAGTTCCAATGTTTCATGTCAACGCCTGGGGAATCCCATACAGTAGCCCGATGGTCGGTGCAAAGCTAGTTCTTCCCGGGCCTCAATTAGACGCCCCATCTCTTTTTGAATTGATTCAGTCAGAAGAGGTAACAATGTCTTTGGGTGTGCCAACTGTTTGGTCCAACTTGCTATTACACATGAGCGAAAATGATCAATCGTTTTCTCATTTCAAAAAAGCAGTTGTTGGCGGGTCAGCATGTCCACCGAAGATGATGGATAGCCTCAATCATTTAGGTGTGCGAGTTATCCATGCCTGGGGAATGACAGAGTTGTCTCCTCTTGGGACATTTGCGACCTTAACTGGAGCTGATTTAAAAAAACCAATTTCTGAACAGAATAGAATTTTACAGAAGCAAGGACGGGCATTATTTGGTATCGAAATGAAGATTGTTAACGAAGATGGTCTAGAACTAGTTCAAGACGGAGTTACTTTTGGTAATTTAATGGTTAAGGGTTCTTGCGTGATTAATAACTATTTTCGAGTTGAAGAGTCGCCTTTGATAGATGGTTGGTTTCCCACGGGTGATGTGGCCACGATTGATGCTGCGGGTAATATGCAGATTACTGACAGAACTAAAGATGTTATTAAATCAGGTGGAGAATGGATCTCATCAATTGATATCGAAAATATTGCTAGCGCTCATCCTGATTTATTGGCAGTGGCGTGCATTGCGATTGCCCATCCCAAATGGCAGGAAAGACCTTTACTCGTTGCTGTCAAAAAACCAAACTACATTCGTAGTGAGCAATTACTCAAAGAAGAGATATGGCAACTTTTTCAAGGAAAAATGGCTAAATGGTGCGTACCAGACGAGATTATTTTTATCGAGGAAATGCCACTAACTGCGACTGGAAAAATATTTAAGTTGAAGTTAAGGGATTTATTGAAAGACTTTCAATTTTAATTAACAAAGACTAGATAAATAGTAGGGAATTTAACTTGCAATTTTCTGCAATCTTTCGAGTGCGAGTTGTAAAGTAGCTTCTTGTTTTGCGTAACAAAATCGAATTACATGAGAATTGACCGGTTTGCTATAAAAAGCAGATACGGGTATTGCCGCAACTTGGATTTCGGAGGTTAGCCATTGGCAGAATGTTGCCTCGTCCAATTGCGCTTCGGGAATTTTTAACTGTGAATAATCCGCACATTGAAAATAAGTCCCTTGTGAGGGAAGTAACTTAAATTGCGTATGTAATAACTCAGATGCAAAAAAGTCTCGTTTTTTTTGGTAGAAGGTTGGTAATTCGGTATAAGCAGTTGGGTAATCTAAGTAGCTTGATATTCCGTATTGCATAGGGGTATTTACAGTAAAAACATTAAATTGATGAACTTTTCTAAATTCTGTCATTAGATATTCGGGAGCACTCACATACCCGACCTTCCAACCAGTAACGTGAAAAGTTTTTCCAAAACTAGAAATGACGAAGCTTCTTTCTTTTAATTCAGGGTGGCGTGAAACACTTTGATGGTGTTGATTATCGTAAACCATGTGCTCATAGACTTCGTCGCTACAAATTAATGCATTAGTTGGCCTAACCAATTCTGCTAAGCGATTTAAATCCTCAGATTGCCAAACCATGCCTGTTGGGTTGTGGGGAGAGTTAATCATCACTAACCGGGTATTCGAGTTGATAGCCTTGGCCAGATCATCCCAAGGAAGCACGTACTTTTCTACCAAGCCTTCGGTATTTTTTTGAGGGAACATCTTGACGGATATTAATTTTCCTCCCGCTAAATCGATTGCAGGAATATATGAGTCATAAACTGGCTCTATGACGACCACTTCCTCATTTGGTCTAACCACTGCCAAAACTGCAGTTAAGATCGCTTGAGTAGCCCCTGCCGTGACGGTAATTTCAGTGTCTGGATCGTAATGAGCGCCATAAAGCTGCTCAATTTTTTGAGATATTTTCTGCCTTAATTCTGGGATACCAGTCATGGGAGGGTACTGATTATGGTCGTTTCGCATGGCATTTTCTACAGCCTCTAGCAATTTAGGGTCGCATGAAAAGTCTGGAAATCCTTGGCCCAAATTAATAGCTTGATATTCTTTTGCTAAAGCAGACATTACGGTAAAAATCGTTGTTCCAACTTGCGGAAATTTTGATTGAAAATGAACTTGTGACATATATTACTTCCCAGAAAATTTTCTTTAAATATTTAGACCCAAACTAATACAGACTTTATTCGAATTGTAAATGTTGCTACCTATTATATTTCTATAGGATGATTCGGTTTGAAATACTTGCGTCATGTTTTATTCATGATAGGATATAAAAACTATAAGGAGACGGCGATGACCGATAAAAAAAATCAAGATGAAATAGAGCCAGTTCTTGGCCGAAGAAGCTTTTTGACAAGTGTGATTACTACGAGCGCCATTGCTGCTGTAACGACGCAATCGGCAGGTGCTGCAGAACCCATTAACAAACTTTCTAGTGCTCTTCCCCCAAATGGCCAACGTGTTAACGCTGAAACTCTCCCCCCTTCAGAGATAGCCCGGGTTCCTGGAAAGCCAGGATCAGATTTTATGGTGGATGTAATTAAGTCATTAGGGATTGAATATTTACCGACCAATTGCGCCTCTAGCTTTCGTGCGTTGCACGAATCACTTATCGATTATGGCAAAAATAAGATGCCAGAGTACATCAATTGCATGCATGAAGAGTCGGCAGTTGCCATGGCGCATGGGTACTTTAAGGCTAGTGGTAAACCACTATTAACGCTATGTCACGGCACTGTTGGTTTACAGCATGCCTCAATGGCGGTATATAACGCATGGTGTGATCGCGTTCCCTTGATGATCATTGGTGGGAATGATATGGATGCGGCGAGTCGGCCTCCAGGGGTTCCAACGGTTCACTCTGCGCAAGACATCAATGGTATCGTACGAGACTATACGAAATGGGACGATACTCCAGTTTCATTACAACATTTTTCACAGTCATTTGTACGTGCCTACAAAATTGCGATGACTCCACCTTATGGCCCTGTTGCTATATCTCTAGACGCCGGATTACAGCAAGAGCCGATGAAGGAGCAAGGGGATAAAGCACCTTATATTCCGAGATATATACCAACTTCACCACCGCAAGGAGACTCTGGAGCAGTTCAAGAAGCTGCAAGACTTTTAGTGAATGCACAAAACCCAGTGATTGTGGCTGATCGTGCGGCAAGAACGCCTGCTGGCATCGATTTATTAGTTCAACTAGCAGAATTATTACAAGCCAAGGTGATTGATCAAGGCGGTAGAATGAATTTTCCTAAAACCAATTATCTATCTGCTGGGCCAACGGTAGTAAATAATGCTGACGTTATTTTAGGTCTTGAGTTAACTGACTTTTGGGCGACTGTAAATGCTTTTACTGATAATGCAATTAATCATGGCCATGGAACGAATAGTACTAGGGTTCAATCCACAACAAAGTTAATTAGTATTAATTCAGTTGACTTAAATACCAAGGCTAATTATCAAGATTTCCAACGTTTTCAGGTAGTTGATGTAAGTATGGCTGCGGATGCACAGGCGACCTTGCCCTCATTAATTGAGGCCGTAAGAGTTGCCTTAACAAATGATCGCAAGGCCGTCATAGTCCAGCGTGGTGCAGAAACCAAAAAAGCCTACCTTGCCAATAAAAATAGTACACGTATTGCTGCTGCAGTTGCGTGGAATGCTAGTCCAATTAGTACAGCCCGTTTGGTTATGGAAGTATTTGCTCAAATCAAGCATTTAGATTGGTCGTTAGTTGCATCTGAAGGCAATGTTAGTAATTGGCCTAATCGTTTATGGCCAATGGAAAAACACTATCACTGGTTAGGAAGATCGGGAGGCTATGGAGTTGGGTATGGAGCTCCCGCCTCAGTTGGGGCTGCATTAGCAAATCGGACAGCTGGTCGATTTTCCGTGAGTATTCAATCAGATGGCGACTTAATGTATGCGCCAGGTGTCTTGTGGACAGCAGCCAAACATAAGATTCCCCTATTAGCAGTCATGCATAATAATCGCGGCTATCATCAAGAGGTTATGCACGTTCAGCGCTTAGCGAATTTCCGTAATCGAGTAGTAAATCTTGGGGGTGATACTGGTCCTGTTGGTACGAGTATTGAAAATCCAGATATTCAATATCATTTGTTAGCACAATCGATGGGGTGGTGGGCTAAAGGTCCAATTAAAGATCCTGCGCAACTAGCGCCAGCAATTAAGGAGGCCGTCCAAGTTGTACTAGCAGGACAACCAGCATTGCTAAATGTTTGGACACAACCCCGATAATTAGGAGACTTACATGATTAAAAAATATTTAGGTAGGTTGACTATCAGTCTTGTGTTTAGTTCTGTTATTTTTACAACATGCAAAGCCTCACCAGAACAAGGAAAGGCTTTATATATTCAACATGGTTGTTGGGGCTGTCACGGATATGAAGGTCAGGGCGGCATTGCTGGCCCTAAGCTTAGTCCGGACCCAAAACCGATTGATTTTTACCATGGATTTGTTCGTTATAGTAGTGGTGCAATGCCACCTTATTCGGAAAAAATTCTGCCTAAAAAAGATTTAATAGTTATTTATGAATTTTTACAATCCATCCCCAAAGGACCTGATTACAAGACTATTCAGATACTGAATAATTAATCCAAATTAAGTGCTAATAAATTAGGAAAAAATGTATAAAAAGTTAATAAACTGGGCAAGTTTTATTCTAGTTTTATTAGCTGCACTACTTAAGGCGGCGGATATTTGACCATCAAAACCAATACGTTTTGTAGTTGGCTTTAAAGTTGGTGGGCCAAGTGTTGTGATTGCTAGGGGTATTGCGCAAAAAATGTCCCAAGGCCTTGGCAAGGCGATTGTTATAGATAATAAGCCTGGAACTGGGGGGAATTTGGCTACAGAATCGGTCTGCGCATAGTTTGTCAGATGGGTACACTTGGCTCTTAGGGAATAATAGTATTTTAGTTACGAGTGCCGCACTTTATAAAATTAAATTTTATTCCGATTAATGACTTCGCCCTAATTGTTTTGATTGGTACTCAGCCCAATATACTGGTCGTTAATAATGACCTCTTTAAGATGTGGCAGATTGATTTTGGGTATACAAAAACTTATAAATATTAGTACTTTCCCTTATTTAAGTATTAAATGATGGATTGTGAGCATTTTATGGAGTAAGGTAAGTTAAAAGATTGAAGCATCTTTAACTTATTGGAGTAGTTATTATGCGATTAGAAAAAATAGATTTATTGACTAGCCGGCAGAAATTACCCCAAGGAGTTTTTTTTAAAAGTAAATTATCAAAAGAAAAAAATAAATTTTTAAATTATTTAAGTGATCTACGTTTAAAAATAGATCCAATCATTAAGGAGGATCATAGCGGCATACAAATTTCCTTAATTCCTCAGAGTGATACTTGGCCTGATCTACAAGATACAAGTTACTTTTCTATGACGTCAGAGTTGCTAAAAATTGATGGCTCTGACACTATCCTTTATGAAATTATCTCTGCCATGCTGTCATCGCGAGAGCTTATGATATTTCCTTCTTATCAGGAATTAATTTCAGCAATCCATATTCGGAAAAATATTGTTGAGGCAGCGCAAAAAACACGACTATCTTTTGCAACAACTTCCGCAGAGCGACCAAAAGATTATTGGACATATGATGGTAATACGGGTTTTACAATTCTGCCAGAAGTGTCTTTAAAGACTGCTTTAAAAAAAGCCACTCAACCTAGTTTGCTAGAACAGCCATACTCATTTTCTTGTTGGCGGGCTACGGAATATATTTTTTTATTAGCCCTTGCTCAAGAGTTAGAAACCTGTAATCCACAACTTCTGCGAAGCTTACAAAATCAATGGCAACAATGTGCGATTAAATCGGATGCATTTAATAATGCATTCTTGTCCCACCTAGGTTCTGCAGAGAGTCCTTTACCTGCTAAATTTTACATCCCTGGTGATCGCGTTTGGTTTCGAAATCCTGACCCATTATCGGCAGATGTGACCGGGTACGAAGGCTCTTTCGTATTTTATTTAGGTAATGGACTTTTTTCTAACTTTTGGAAAAAAGATCAGCCTTTTACCTTAACTTCTAAATGCGTAGAAATCTATCATTGGCGAGATGCTTTAGTTCATGATTCTGACGGTGATTTCCAAATTGATGAAGCTATTGTTGAGGAGTGTGTTGAGCAAACTCTATCTGATCCGGTGAAGACGCAAAAAGTACTAGCTGTCATGATGAGAATGAGGGATCCTGATGATGTTTTTGAAAGTGGTGGATGCATTGATTTTCAGAGAACATATGTAAGAAATATCTGCCAAGGAACTGCTAATATCAGCTTCCCATCCATGAATTAAAGATCTTTTTATCATGGATGTTTTATCTTTGAGCTATTTTGGTGTATTCGAGATTGTTTACATACCCAATCGGTCATTTAAATTAACTGAAATTAAATCTCTCTCAAGCGCCGGTAACTATTTTGAATTTAAGTTAACTTGAATTCATCATATTAGAAATACCCATTAATTACCGCTCTTTAGTCAACCCAAATAACTCCTTAGGCGTTATTAAAAAAAGAACTTCATGAGGAGGTATTGATGAAAAAGATCGGAGTAATGATTTTTACTTTGACGATTGGTTTGTCTGCCAGTTTTTCTAGTCACGCAGGTGGCGGATTCTATGGACATAGGCATGGCGGATCACACGGTATGCATGGCCACCGTTGGGTTGCACCATTAGTCATCGGCGGAATAGTGGGGGCTGCTGTTTATAGTAATTATGCGAGTTCGCAAAATGTTTATCGCGAGCCAATATATGTGCAGCCGCCGAATTATGTCCCCTACTATGCAATAACACCAGTTCAGCCTAAGGCTTATTATTGTCTAGACTACGGTGCTTATTACCCGCAAGTGACTACTTGCCCATCCCCTTGGCAATTAGTCAATTAAGTAGTTTAAGTTTTCAAAATAGGGACTATTCAGTTTTGATATTGGCTTGTTTAGCAACGGAGCTCCATTTAATGAATTCAGAACGTACATGTTGATCAAATTCTTCAGGTGTGCTGTGAATCATATCGATTCCCATTTTCCCCATTTTTTCTTTGACGTCTGGAGTAGACATGGCTTGCTTGATATCTAAATGGATTTGGGTGATGATATTTTTAGGAGTTTTTGCTGGAGCTAAAACTCCAGCCCAAAGAGCTGCTTGAAAACCAGGTATGCCGGACTCAGAAACAGTCGGGACATTTGGTAAAAGAGCAGATCTTTTCTGACCGGAATAGGCGAGGGCTTTTAACTTACCCGCCTCAATTTGTTGAAGTGCTTGAGATGGACTGCCGATATTTAAATCAACAATACCAGACATCGCATCCATCATTGCGGGAGCCCCGCCGATATAGGGCACGTGAATCATTTTAATACCAAGACTTGATGCCATTAATTCACTGGATAGGTGATGTACCGAACCGTCGCCAGGAGTTGAATAGCTAATCATGCCAGGTTTTGATTTAGCTAGGGCTGCTAACTCCATTAAATTATTAGCAGGTAATTTAGGATTTGCCATCAGCAATAAAGGGGAGTCCCCGACCAGTGTTACTGGGGCGAAATCCTTGATTGCATCAAAAGGTAGTTTAGGTTTAATTGCCGCAATAACCACATGATTTGTCAGAATGACTAATAATGTGTAGCCATCACCTGGCGACTTGGCTACGATATCAGCGGCAATAGTGCCGGATGCTCCGGGGCGGTTTTCGACAACGACTGGCTGTTTCCACAAAATAGCTAATTTTTCAGACACTGACCGAGCAACGATATCTGCCATGCCGCCAGGTGGAAATCCAACGACTAAGCGAACAGTCTTACTAGGAAATGACTGAGCTGATACATTGCTGAAGAATATTCCAAAAAATATAGTAAAGATAAAACGGAGTAGGTTTGATTTCATAAAATAGTCTCCTGATAGTTGGTGAGCCATGGTGATGCTAATTCTAGATTCGGTACAACTCCAATTCCTGGTAATGTAGAAAGTTTGATAAGACCATCTGTAACAGCTGGGAGTGTCTTCGCTAATATCTCACGCAGAGGATTCTCATTGACATCGATTTCCAATAGGCCATTACCGCCAATTGCTGCTAACAAGTGGGCAGATGCCATCAGTCCTAGACCACTTCCAAGCCAGTGGGGACAGTAAGTTTTACCCTGCTCAATCGCCAATTTTGCAATTCCCCAATTTGCGCTAATGCCTCCCCATTTCCCGACATCAGGCTGCACTATATCTAACCAAGTGGCTTGAGTTTTAAAATCATCAGAACGAAGATTTTCACCACCAGCTAGTGGTTTATTCAGTATTTTTTTACAGGCAAGCCAATCTGCAGATGAGCTATCGGCTGGTAGTGGTTCTTCAATCCAACGCAGGGAAAATTTTTCTAGAAGTGGCCCCATTAACAGAATTTGTTCAATATTCCAACCTTGATTGACATCGACCATGAGAGATTCATTGGGGCGCAAATTTGCGGCAATCGCGGTTAAATTATTGATATCAATCTGGGTATTAAAACCAATTTTTTGTTTAAAAGATAAAAATCCATTTTCTCTTGATTGGTTGACGATAAGGGGGCCATCAGCAGGATTGAGTCCGCTTGCATAAACTGGTAGATTACGAAGATTTCCACCCAGACAAACAGCTAGAGGTAGTTTTTGTTTTCTGGCGTACAGATCCCAAAGTGCGCAATCGATACCCGCAATCGCCGCCGAAAATGGGCCAAATTCACCAGTTTGGATTTGCAGGGGATGGGTTGACTTTTGAAGCAACTGCCAACAAGCACTTGGCTCTTCAAAGAGTTGATCTTTTAATAGTACAGTTAGAATTTGATGAACAATCTGAGCGCGGTGAGGTGCTCCAAACGCGGGCATTGTGGCATATATTTCACCCCAGCCAAAATGGCCGTCAACATCTTCTAGCCGAACTAAAAGCGCTACCCGTTTATTAATTGTTGCAAGACTTGACACGACGGGTTTATTGACTGTTGCTTGGTAAATATAAGTTTCTACACGCTTGAGCTTAATCGCAGCAATTTTTATATGGGGGGTGGCCAGGTATTTTGCAATGGGAGCTGGAATCATGATTTATGGCACACGGAATTCATGGAGGATATCTAAATCCGGATCACAACCAAGGCCTGGACCTGAAGGAATATCAATTCTGCCTTGACGCATTAAGATGCAATCACCTAATGGATTAGCACCTAGATCGGCAAACGAATACTCAATCATTGTTTCAGGTTGAAGGATAGCAGCTAGGTGAAGAGTTGCTAGTAATCCAGGGCCAAAATATGGAGAATGTGGCATGACTGGGGTCTCAAAGTGTTGACATAAGTCCATAATTTTTAACATTTCAGTAATACCTCCAATTTTAGTAACGCTAGGCTGTGCAAAATCTACAGAACCATAAGCGAGCATTTCTTCAAAATGACAAGTACTTATATTATTTTCACCGGCGGCTATTGCTATCGATTTTTTATCCCGAATTTTTTTTAGGCCACGAAAGTCTTCTGGCGGCCAAATTGGTTCTTCAAGCCAGAGAAGATTGCTGGCTTGCAATTGAGGAAGCATTTCCAGTGTTTGGGCAACACTCCAAGGACAATTAACATCCATCATTAATGGTAACTCTGGACCCATTAATTGACGCGCTGCCTGGACATACTCCGAACTTTGTTCGTGTAGCTTAATAGCTGTAAATCCTTTTTCTAGGGCTCTTTCGGTGTTGTGTTTGATAAGGTCGGTATTGCCGTACCGCATTAAACTTGCATACCCTGGTAAAGATTGATGTTTTGCCCCTCCGAGTAATTCACTGAGTGATTGTTGCTTGGCTTTTCCTTGAATATCCCACAAGGCAATATCTAGGCCAGAAAGAGCAAACGTGACTGCCCCAGTTCTTCCGAGAATATGAAGTTGTTTTTGTAAATTTGCCATTAATCTGGATATATCTTTTTCATCTTTACCCATAATGAGTGGAGCCACTAAATGCTCAAAAGCTTGGCGTGTTGCAGGCCAAATAGATAAGCCAAAAGCTTCACCCCAACCAATTAATCCAGTATCAGTCTCTATCCGAATAAAAAGGATTTCCATCTGCCGAGGTATACCAGCAAACGTCGGTTTAGGACCACCGATATCGTAGGGTAGTTTGATGGGAATTGCCTGAGCTTGCACGATAGTCATGCATTCACTTTCGAATTGTCTCCATTGTTATGCAGATACTTAAGCAACCATCATAGTTATATCAAAAGTATATACTAAGCTTGCCATAATCAAATTTTGCTTGTGTAGCAGAGGATTGTGCATCGTATTAAAATATGGCAGAGTGTTTATTGGCAATTAAATAATTATTATTATGAGGAAGTATGAACCCATTTAAATATCATCGGGCAGAAAATTTACAGCGTGCTAAAGATCAACAAAATTTAGACGAAAACGCCAAATATTTGGGGGGTGGCATGACTCTATTGCCAGCCATGAAGCACGGTTTAATTCAGCCGAGCCAATTAATTGACATTAGTGCAATTGTTGAGTTAGGGGAGATACAGGTCGATGCTGTATCAGTGACTATCGGCGCAGCTACTAAGCATGATCGAGTAGCGACTAGTTCCCTTGTTCAAAAGGAAATTCCTGGATTAGCCTATTTAGCAAGTCAAATTGGTGATGCACAAGTTCGAGTACGCGGAACACTAGGGGGCTCTTTAGCAAATAATGATCCAGCTGCTGATTATCCCGCGGCTGCTTTGGCCTTAAAAGGACAAATCATTACTGATCGGCGCACGATTGAAGCAGAAGATTTCTTTACCGGATTTTATGCCACGGCTTTAGACGATGGCGAGATTATTCGAAAAGTACGGTTTATCAAGCCCGTCCAAAGTGCCTATGCTAAATTTAAGCAAGCGGCATCGGGATATGCCTTGGCAGGTGTTTTTGTAGCCCTATACCCCAATCAAGAAGTGCGCGTAGCTGTGACCGGTGTTGGTCAAGGGGTCTTCCGTTGGCTGGCTGCTGAGAAGCACTATTTCGATTCGAGTCAAGCCATTGATTTGCCATTAGAAAATTTAATTACAGATCTTCATGCTACAAGTAAGTATCGCGCTCACTTAGCGAAGGTTCTATTTAATAGAGCTGTAACACAGATCAAACAATATACATAAAGGTATTTATGATGCAAATGACAATCAATGGTGTAGTCCAAGAATTTGAGGTAGATGATCAAACTTTACTCGTTGAGGTATTGCGGGATCATTTTCATTTAACAGGTACTCATATTGGTTGTGACACTAGCCAATGTGGTTGTTGCACTGTCCTTATGAACAATGAGGCGATTAAATCCTGTACGATGCTAGCAGCGCAAGCTACCGGTTCACAGATCGTAACGATTGAGGGTCTTGCAAGTGACGGCTTACATCCTGTTCAAGAAGCATTTTCACAGGAGCATGGCTTGCAATGCGGTTATTGCACTCCGGGAATGATTATGAGTACTGTTCATTTACTCAATCGGCACCCCGATCCTAGTGATGACCAAATTAAAGAAGGTTTAGCTGGCAATATTTGTCGCTGCACGGGTTATGTCAACATTATTGCAGCGGTAAAATCCGCTGCTAAAAAGATTCAGGAAAAAACTGTATGAACGCACATCTTCCATCGCAACTTGTATTAGATAAACAGTTATTACGTAAAGAGGATTTACGGCTGATTACTGGGCAGGGTAAATTTACCTCAGATTGGCATTATGAGGGGATGTGTTTTGCGCACATGATTCGATCGCCTTATGCACATGGGCAAATTAAGCATATCAATGTCAGTGATGTTCGAAATGCTTTGGGGGTGCTTCGGGTTATTACATCTGAAGATGTTGACGCTGCGAAGATGCAAACCCTGCCAAGTGGGGTAACCATTCAAAATTCAGATGGTCAAGCGCAGCACTTAGCACCGATGCCTATCCTGGCAAAAGGTAAAGTATTATTTGTTGGCCAACCGATTGCGATGGTTGTTGCTGATACCTTAGAGCATGCTCGTCAAGCAGCTGAATTAGTTCAACTCGAGATTGATATGCTAGATGCAGTAACCGATTACGAGTCAGCATTATCACCTGATGCAGTCCAGTTGCATGCGCATGTCCCGAAGAACTTATCGATTCATTTTAGTAAAGGCGATGTGCAGGCTACAGATAAAGCTTTTGAAGAAGCTCATTTTATAAGCCATATGAAGATTAAGAGTCAGCGATTAATTGGCTCGCCAATGGAGTTACGTTCAGTGCTTGCGAAGTATGATGCTACTCAAGATAAGGTCACGATTCATACGCCCAATCAAGGAATGCTTGGGATGCT
>Ga0214919_10003410_pt1 | contig 24013 bp, 24 predicted proteins | sample LL1503_MetaG_FD_177994 | JGI IMG/M metagenome (GOLD analysis project Ga0214919, IMG submission 177994) | Freshwater microbial communities from Lake Lanier, Atlanta, Georgia, United States - LL-1503 | ecosystem: Environmental > Aquatic > Freshwater > Lake | place: USA: Georgia | collected... | reverse complement strand
GTTTCTCTAAAAGAGGGGTATTTCAAAAAAGGTTTCCAAAAAGTTAGATTTTTTAGATTTTAGTATTATTTTAGGTTTTTTCATATAAACAATTATTAATAAATTTATATAATAAAATAATATAAAGAAATAATTATCTATATTATATATATAGAATGGAAAACCAAACTAATAATAATGAGCAAATAGGGCAAAAAAAACCCACTGATAAAAAGACCTATATGAGAGAATATAAAAGAAAACAGTTTAGAGAAAATGGAGATGCTATTAAAGAAAAGAATAAGGCATATTATTATAAATATAAATTCAATATTTCAACAGAAGATTTAAGAAAATATGATACACTTTTACCAGTTGTTGTAAGGATTAGAAAAGAGTTAGAAGAACTTAAAAATAAAAAACCAGATATTATAAGGGAAATTTTAGAACCATATTTTTTATAAAAAATACTTTAGAAAATTATAATTTATAAAGGAAAAAAAAAACTGATTTTTATTTTTTTTAATTTTTATTTATATTAAAAATTAATATAAAGAAATAATTATATAATATATATATATAGAATGACAACTTTTATTAAAGAACTCGTTAATCAAAAATTCAACCTTTTCAATGTAAATGTAGAAAAAGCACCAATCAATAAAAATGGCTCATTTATGGAAGGATGGCAAAAATTATCATATGAACAACTGGTAGAACAACATAATTATAAATCAAAATTATGGGGATTAAGTTTAGGGAAACAAACGAATGATAGATTTATTATGTCATTAGATTTTGATACTTATGATAAGGATAATAATTGTATTGATGAAGAAACCAATAAATTAAAAATTCATTATTTAGAAAATTGTAAAAATCAAAATGGTATATATACATCATCAACAGAAGGGAATATTAATGTTTTAGTAGATTATACAGACAGTCCAACATTAAAAGGATTTGTTGAAAATTTAGGGAAATTCAAATTTAAAAAATATGAGTTAGAAATTTTAGTAAAAGGAAATCAAGTTATACCACCATCTCAAACAATTTGTAAAAAAACTAAAGAGTTAGGTAATCCAAGAACATTTATTAATGAAGAAAACCCTTTTTATATTATTAATGAAAATGAAAACTGTTTTACATTTCAATTTATTAAAGAGTTATTTGAAGAAAATTTAAACTCTAATAAATTAAATATGAAATCTAATAAACCAAAACCAAAAAAAGAAGTTATAATATCAAAAGAAGAAGATACTGATAATGAAACAGAAGGAACAGAAGAAGAAGAATATACTGATAAATATTTATATTTGTTATTCTATATAATTAAGAATGAAAATAAGAAAAATGGTAAAAGAGTTATTAATTGGGATACTTGGTTTAAAATAGCAGGAATTCTAAAACATAATGATTATGATGAAGAAATATTTATTAAATATAGTTTATTACATACTGTTGGAAGTGAAGAAGAAGCTAAAAAACTATGGCGAAGTATTACAACTAATAAATGTATGAGTGTTTATGGATTACAAAACATAGCAAAAGAAATAAATTTATTTGGTTATAAATTCTGGTTAAGTAAATTTAATCAATATTTAACTATTAATGTATTGAATAAAGGAGAAAATGATATAGCTAAATTTGTATCAGAAGCATTAATTGAAACATTGATTTATTGTAAAAAAGAATGGTGGTCATATAATCCTAAAACTTGTTTATGGAAAGAGATAGATGAACCATCCGCAACTATTATAACTTTTATTCAAAAAAAGATTACTGAAGCACAAGAAATGGTATTATCTCAATTCAATTCATTAATAGATACATTAAATGATGAAGAAAAAACAGAATGGAGAAGAAAAATAAGTGAATACAATAATCATTATTCTAATAGTTGTAAATCATCGTTTAATTCTCAAGTAGTTAAATTTTTAAAGACTTATTTAAATGATGATGATTTTTATGCTAAATTAGATAGAGGTTTATATCAGATGGTATATAAAAATGGTATTTTAGATTTAAAGACAATGACTTTTAGAAATAAAATCACACAAGAAGATTTTATAACAAAAACAATCCCTTTTGATTTTGAAAAACCAGATAATGAAAAAATAGAATTTGTAAAAGAGAACTTAAAGAAAATTTGTAATTATAATGATAAACATTTAGATTATTATTTAAGTTCATTAGGATATGCTATGACTGGTGATAGTGATAAAGAACAGAATTTTTGGTATTTACGAGGTGAAACCGCTTCTAATGGTAAATCATTGATATTTGAAGTTTTAGAGATATTGATGCCAAACTATATTATGAAAGCAAAATCTGATGTTTTAGATGCTGGAGCAGATTTAAGAAAAGAAATTGATACTTGGAGAGGTTTAAAAATTTTATGGTTAAATGAAGTATCAACAAAAAGAAAAGATGCGGATTTAGTTAAAGCATTAGCAGATGGAACAAGTTATAAATATGACAGATTATATACAAAAGCATCAGTAAATATGCCTATTACTTTTAAATTGTTTGCTGTTAGTAATAATACATTAACTATTAAAGGTGATGAAGGTGTTAAAAGAAGATTTAAACTAGAACAGTTTAATTCACAATTTAAAGATGAATATGATTGTGATTATGAAAAATTAGAATTTAAGAAAGATAAGGATTTAAAAAATAAATTATGTAATGAGTATAAAAACGCTTTGATTTATCTCATATTAACTTATTCTAATCAATATTATTTAGAACAGAAATTAAAAGACTATCCAGAAGAATGGGATGAAGAAGCAAAAGATATTATAAAACAAAATAATAAATTTGATGAATGGTTTTTTGATAGATTTGAAGTTATAACTGACGGTATGATTTATAAAGAAGACTTTGAATTTATATTAAAAGAATGTCCAGATAAAACAATAAAAATAAAAGATGAATTGAAAAAATTAAAAATACCTTTTAAATATGATAGTCAAAAGGTAGTTCGTAAAGATGGAAAAGCTTTAAAAGGATGGTGGGTAGGATTTAGAGAAATACAAGAAGAGAAAGAAGAAAAGAAAAATGGTTTAGATAAAGATATATTTGAAGATATTTTAGATATATAATTAAGATTGATTTAAAAATTATTATAAATTAAAAATTTAGTTTATAATTTTTTTCTGTTTATAATATATATAATGACAGATTTTGAAATACAACCAGACCCTACTCCTATTTTAACTTTATCACCCAATGAACCAGAACCAGAATATACAGAAGAAGAATTGATTTTAAAACACAAAAAAGAAAAGGCACAAAAATGTAAAGTAATAGCATTAAATAAAATGGGACATCATCCTATAAATGTTAATGTTTCAAATTTTAATACTAAATCTAAAAAGAAACTATTAGAAATGGTAAAGGAACTTTTTGAAAAATCAGATGAAGAAATTCAAAATGATTTTAATGAAGTTTGTTTAGAAGTAGTATTTAATGATGAAAATAATATTGTTAATTATCCAATTTATAAACCAGTAATTAGACCAATTAAACAACAAATTATGGATATAGCTGGTAATATTATAGAATAAAGAGTATTTTAAATTTATTTTATATAAAAATATTAATTATAATAATATTTTTATCTTATGTATTATATATAATGAGTGGATTTCCCAATAAAAAACCAACTGATGCTTCAAAATTTAGACAAGCATATTTAGCAAATTTAAATTTACAAGCAAAAAATGATGATTTAAATTTACAAGCAAATAAAATATTTAAAAAGACTGGACAAACACCAACTCAACTATTAGATACAAGAACAGTTTCTGAAAAACTCGCTGATATTGAAAGATTGAAAATTCAGTTAAGGAGCGATTTAAAAGAAATTACAGATGGAACACAAGCTGAAGCAATAGTTCAAGATATACCAAATGAAACATTAATATTTATAGCACAACATATTAATGAAATTATAAAAGAACTAAAACCTAAATATAAATATGGTGTTCCTGCTTCTATATTCATTCCTTTTGTTGAAACTTATATGGAAAATGCTCAAGCAACAAATGAAGTTAATAATGGATTACAACAACAAAGACACATATTAATGGGTATTGAACAAATTTTAGATGAAATGATTAATGGGCGAATGTTAGATAGAGTGAAAAATATTATTGTTGATAATAATGAATATTTTACTTTGGCATTACAAAGAGCACTTCAAAGAGATATAGCTGAATTAAAAGATACACTACCAACAAGAGATGAATTAATACAAATTCAAAGAATTAATAATGGTAATATAAAAGCAATTATTCAAAAAGAATTATCTGAAGCTTTACAAGATTTACCAACTAATAGACAAATAGAAGTATTAGTAAGAGAATTAAATATAGCAATAGAAAAAAGAGACCAACAATATGCTCAAGAAATAGGAACACAATTACATTTATTATTATCTGTTGAACCTGCTACAAAAGAACAAGTTGATAATTTAAGACAACAAATTGATGAATATGCTCAAGGTTCATCAACTAAAGCATCAGAAGAAGAAGGTGCTTTTAGTCCAAGTGTTTCTTCAGAATTTGCTTTAGCTGAAGCTGTTCCTGCTGAAACTAGTGCTGAACAATTAAAAGTAAGAAATGAAATTTATACTGAAATAGCAAATATACCAAATACAAAAAAAAAATTAAAGGAGTATATAGATAAAAGTTATAATTATGCTGGTTTTGGTATTTCAAGAGAACAATTTTCAAGACAAACATATAATCAAACATATCATAGTTTAAATTTAAAAGATTTAAGAGATTTTGTAATAGAAGTTAATAGAAGATTAAGAATTGTAGGATGGGGAACTGAAAATGTTCCTGGTGTAGGTGAAGGTATTAAAGGTAGAGGTATAGGACATAAATCTCGTTCAATAGTTCATAAAACAGATTTTACAAAAGGAATAATGAATGATGGTTCAAAATATGTTCCTTTTGGTAGATTTCATATAGACCAACATAGATTAAATGATGATATTGTTTCAGTTAGAAGACACACTGGATGTAATGTTCAAGGATTACCAGTATCAAGGATTTCAAAAGATTTAGGTTCAGTATTAAGAACTATTGTAGGTGGCGGACAACCTCAATTTCATCAATTAGAAAAATTAACTACTGATGAAAAATTATATTTACATAAATTAGCAAAACATTCAAATATATTAGATAGACTTTCAATTCCTACACCAAATAAAGATGATGATGAAAAAGATATAAATCAATTTGAAATATATAAAGGTGAAATTATGAATGGTAATGATAGTAATGAATTAGTAAAAAAATTTAAAATATTAATTATGAAAATGATGAAAAGAGATTTACTTCCTAAAAGTCAAGCTAAAGATATTTTAATGGATTTAGTTTCTTTAGGTTATTAAAATATTATCTTATGTATAATATATATAATGTCAAATCCATATGGTTATAATAGAAAAGTTTTAAATCCCCATTTAACAAACAACACACCACAAACAAGAAGTGATACATTACAAACTCCTTTTTTCTTTGGTGGAAGTCAAGTTCCTGTTGATTTATTTTTAGCAAAATCACAATATAATGGTGCTAAAGGTTCTGGACTTCATAAAGGACACAAGGAAAAAGTAAGATTAAATAAAATAGGTAATATGCTTTTACAAGCTAAAAATGACAATATAAAATTTCCTCATACATTACCATTTTTAAAATAATTATTAAAAAAAAAATATAATCTTAATATATATATAAATGAGAGTTATAGTTCTTAATCAAAATAATTTAGTTATGGATGGTCAAAATAATAAACTTATATACAAATTTCCTAACTCAGTTCAATTTAAAAATAATCATATTGCTGTTTCATCTGTAAGTATGTATTACTCTTGGTTTAATATAACATCCGCTTATACAAATAATTCTTTTACTTATACTTGGGTTTCGGCTGGAATTACTACCACATACACAATAACTATTCCAGATGGTTTATATCAAGTTTCAGATTTGAATAATTTACTTCAATTTGAAATGGCAAAGAATGGGACTTATTTAATTAATGCTTCTGGTGAATATGTTTATTATGCTGAATTTATTTTAAATCCTACAAGATACGCCGTTCAAATAAATACTTTTTTATTTCCTACTGCTTTACCTACTGGTTATGTTTTACCATCAAATTTTCCTGCTGGTGGTTTTCCTACTCAAACATTTAATCCTTCAATAACTATTCCCGCAAAATTAAATGTTATTTTAGGTTTTCCTGTTGGTTTTGTATCTAATCAAAATACAAATAATGCTTATACTCCTCCTACTGCTTCATCATCAAATAATTATGTTTCTAAAAATTCATCAAATACTTTATCATATTTATCAAATGTTGCTCCAAATGTTCAACCTAATTCATCAATATATTTTTCATTAAGTAATATTAATAATCCTTATTCATTACCATCTTCTATTATATACTCAATTGTTCCTCAAGGTGAAGTAGGAACACTAATAACTGAAAGACCACCTCAATTTATGTTTAATAAGATGATAGATGGAACTTATAATCAATTAACTTTAACATTTTTAGGAAATGATTTACAACCCATTATTTTAAATGACCCTCAAATGACTATTCTTTTAACAATTAAGGAAGGGGATGAAATGGGGGATAAAAGATAAAAATCTAAAAAATACTAAAATCTAAAAAATCTACTTTTTTATAAACCTTTTTAGAAAATCCCCTCTTTTAGAGAAACTCTCTAAAAAGTTAGAATTTTTAGATTTTTAGATTTTTTAGATTTTAAAAATATATTTAGATTTAATTAATAAAAATTAATATCTTTATTAATTATATATAATGAGTTTTTCACCGAATGATATTACAGAACAATATTTAGATAAGTTATATGAAGACTTAAGCAAAGAACAAGGGCGACTATTACAAGATATAAAAACTGGTGTTGATAGTGTTAAGGAAAATGAAAACCAAAAACAATTTAGTTTATTAAATACTTTAATGATGACAACTTTAAGATTAAGAAATTTAAGGAAAAAGATAAAACAAAGAATTGATAATATATAAAATAAAAATCTTATATAATTATATATAATGGTTAGAAAAGCTTATACTTCAAGCGGAGGAGCAATATATACTTTAACAAGAAAACATATAAATGGTAAAGGATACGGTTCTGTTCTTTTAGATGATGGACAAGGCGGTCCTGGTGTTGGTTCTTCATATACAAGTATAGATGATTATATTAATACAACTGGGATTAATCCATATTCTAAGGAAACAAATAATTTAGGAAGAGGTTTAAAAAGTATGAATGCTAAAATTGAAAGTCTTTTAGTAAAATCTAAAAAACATAATCCTAAAAAAGATAAAAATATTAATTTTAATATTTAAGTAAAAATTTTCATTTAGTGAATTATATATAAATTTTTTATCTTATATATAATATATATAATGTCCTGCGATAAATTAGTCTTTGATTTAAGTCAAGAAATAGAAGGTTCTCCAAATGTTTTTGTAAAAAAAGATTGGTTAAATATTTTAGATAATATGAACCAAAATTATAGTTCAAATCAATCAGTAATTGATACATCACAATTAGCAAATAGCAATAAATATTTATCATACAGAGAAGCCTATTTATTGGTTCCTATGATTTTATCTATAGCAACTGACGCAAATACTGTTAATTTCGTTCCTGCTACTTCTGCCACAAGTAGTGATTATGCTATGGGTCTAAAAAATTGGTTTGGTCAAATTATACATAGTTTTACGTTAGATTACAACGGGACTACAATAATTCAACAAACTCCCTTTATTAATATGTGGAATGTCTTTAAACTCTTAACTTCATTAGCTTGGTCCGATGTTCTTACACAAGGTTCCACCATCGGTTTTTATCCAGATGACCCACTTGGTTGGTCTTATAATCCTGCTGGTGGTTTAACTGTTGATGGTGTGGGTGTTTGTAATAATGTAGCTTCAACATTCGCTGGTCTATGTGTTTTAACTCCTGCTGCTGAATTTAACACTTATAGTGCTGGAACTGGAAATATTGGTCATATAAAACGACTTCAATATATTAATTTTGATGGTAATGGTATTCCTGGAACTACAACAACTTATGGTAGTTTATTCAGTAGTGGTGTAGTTGCTAATGGAACTGTTCAGAGTGCTAATCTTTTATGGAAATCTTATATTTATAATAAAGTTAATGGTGCTGTGGGTGCTAGAGGTATTTTACAAATCTCTGTTAATGCCACTATTTATTTAAAACACATTCATTCATTTTTTAATATGACACCTTTATTGAAGGGGGTATTTATGAAAATGACTTTAAATCTCAATAATACTACAGTAAATTTTACTACTACTGCTATTGCTAATAATGATAGTTTTGTTATTAATAGTGTTTCAAATGCGGTAGGTGGTGTATGTCCATTAATGATTTCATCCAGAGCAACTGATACTGGTGGATTTAATCTTGGAACTGCTACATATTCCGCAAATGTTTCAGTAGGGGGAAAATGTTTAAATACAACTATTTCTGGTGCTGGAAATTATGTTGATGCCCCTAATTCAAAATCTATTTATTTATATGTCCCTGCTTACACTTTTAATCCAGTGTTTGAACAAGCATATTTATCAAGTCCAGTTAAACAAATTAAATATACTGATGTTTATCAATATCAAGTTCAAAATGTTCAATCTGGTGCCTATTTTAACAATCTTCTTACTAATGGTATAGCAAATATTAAGTCTGTCTTGATAATCCCATTTTTTTCGGCTACTGCTGGAACTACTGCTACTGGTCTTCCCGCTGGTATTCCAGTTTATCAATCTCCTTTTGATATTGCTGGATGTGGTGGAACTTCTCCCTTATGTCATTTTACAAATTTTAATGTTGTTATTTCTGGTCAAAATGCTATTTATAATACTCAACGTTATTCATTTGAAGAATTCAATAATCAATTATACGGTCAAAATGCTGTTAATGGTGGTATGACAGATGGTCTCAATAGTGCTTTGATTAATTCTCTTGGTTTTGAAATGGAATACTGTTATTATTATGTTAATGTTAGTAGAATGCTTCCAGTCGAAGAAAGTGTTCCAAAATCGGTTCAAATCATTGGTCAAAATCTTTCTGCCAGAGCATTAGATTTATGGTGTTTCATTGAATACGGTGTTGATGTTTCAATTGATATATTAACTGGTTCAAGAGTTTAAATATTAGTATAATAAAATCTATTTAAGTTTTTTAATTAATATATATTATATTATAATATATGTTAGGTTTTGTAATCGGTTTTTTAATAGAATGGATTAGAACAATTATAAAGGAAATAAAATAATTTAGGCGTTATTTTTAGTTAAGCAAAAGTCATTATTTTTTTATCTAATACTATTATATATAATGGGTCATCATATTGTTCATATCAAGGCAAGTGAAAAACAACTTTCAAAATTACGCAATGGTCATAAAGTCCGTATTAATCCAGTTATTGATGGTGAAGGATTTAATCTTATAGTTCATCCTAATACATTTAATTTAGTTAGTAAATCATTTAGTAAAGGTAAGGGATATGAAATTCAACTATCTCCAGAAGAAATAATGGCAAATAAAGCAATGTCTCCTGAAGAACATCATAAAATTAAACAACAAAATGAAGCAATGTCTGGAAAAGGTATTTTTGGTAAAAAGTTTGATGATTTTGTTTCAAGAAGATTGGGAAATAAAGCTAAAGATGTTATTTATAATTCTGCTGACAAATATATTAAACCACTTCTTAAAAAAGATGTTGATACTTTAATAAAATTAGCTCCTAAATTAGGTGCTGCTGCTGCTTCTGGTGCTGCTACTGCTTCTGGTAATCCAGAATTAGCTCCTGCTGCTGGTGCTGCTGGATATAAAGGGGGTGAATATGTAAGTCAATTTTTAGAAAAATATGGTAAAGATTATTTAGACCATCCTGGTAAATATCAAAAACAAGAAAGTAATGCTGGTGGTCCCCGTAATACTATTGCTCCTCATACTTTACAAGGACAAGCTGAACATAATGAATTATTAAATGAAATTAATAAAGATTTAGGAACTAAAGCTGGTGTTTTAGGACAAGCAAATTTAGAAAATTCAATAGCACATATGCGAAGAGCAAGAATGAATAAAAACGCTGTTGAAACAAGTAGAGATGAAAATTCTACTATGAGTGGTGGGTTTAGACATCGTAGAGAAGTTAGTTCTATAGGAAATGGTTCTTCATTTGTATCTCATCAAACACATCTTCCTCCTGCTCTTTTATCTCAACCCTTTTCTGCTAATTTCCAATTTCAACATTTCCTTCCTCCTGCTTATCAAAAATTTAGTAAAGGTGGTGGTTTGTATGCTTAATTTATTAATAAATTAGTAATAAAATAATTTAGTATAATTAATAAAAATTAATATCTTTATTAATAATATATAATGCTTACTGATAATCAAATTAAGGAATTATCTAAAAAAATGAATTTTCCCCTTGCTGGTGTATATTTTAAAGATGAATTACCTCGTAAATTAGAATATAATAAAAGTTATGTTATTAACTTAGAAGATGGAACAGATGAAGAAGGAAATCAAAATGATGGTTCTCATTGGACTGCTTTACAAGTTAATAAATACCCTAATGGAAATATTGAACCTATTTTTTTTGACCCTTATGGTGCTCCACCAAGTGAGAATATAAAGAAATTTGTTTTAAATAATTGTGGTAAAAAACTACCTTATACTGAAAAAGATATACAATCATTATTAAATAATGCTTGTGGTTGGTATTGTTGTGCGTTTCTTCATTATATAAATGCTTGGGAACATAGAAGTAAAGATTTATATGCTGATGTAAGTTTATTTTTAGATTATTTTGATGATTTAAATAAATCTATTGATTGGAAGAAGAATGAATATATATTAAAAATGTTCTTTCAATCTGCTGACCCTACTAAAAGAAATGAAATTGATGTTATTTCTTCTACTCATAATATAACTGAACAAGATACTGGTAAGGGAATTAATTTAATGAAACTTCCAGTAGATGTAAATTATATTTAAATTGTTTTATAATATATATATTAATGTAAAAATATATTAATATATATGAAAATCTAAAAAATCTAAAAATCTAAAAAATCTAAAAATTTAGAGAGTATCTCTAAAAGAGAGGTATTTCTAAAAAGGTTTATAAAAAAGTAGATTTTTTAGATTTTAGATTTATTTTAGATTTAATCCTTTTTTACATAAGTGTCTAACATTCCAGAACTTGAACCCATTTCAGTCATAGTATTATCAATAGCATTTTTTTGCTCAATTGTATGTCCAAATTTATTTGTTAAATAAGTGTGTCTGAGTTGATTTACTGATACTTTCTTTTCATCAAATATTTTATTTAATCTTTGATTTAATTTTACTGATGATAAAGCATTCATATTAGCATCAAACAATAAATATTTAGTAGGATTAACACTAATCCATTTTTTTAATATAGATTGTAAAGTTTTAGGAATATCAACAACTTGCTGACCATAAGTTTTGGCGGTTTTATAAGAATTAAAAAACATTTTATTTTTCTCTAAATAATTATCTTTTTCTTTATTAACATCTTTAATAACAAAATCAACATAATCTTTTGACCTTCTGGGAGGAATTAAAATACCACCTAAAAGAGATAATATTATAAATGATTGTATTTGTTGTAAATCAATTGGTTTTAAAACTTTCTTTTTATAAAGAAGTTCTGCGTCTTTTTTTAATGTTTCCCAAATATCTTTTACTTGATTAGTGCTTACCCAAGAAGCTTCTTGTTCTGGTGTCTTTTCTTGTTTATGAATTTCTTTATTATAATCTCTAACATCTTCTAACATCAAATCTCTATAAGGTTTTTTATCTGTTATTATGACTAAACTACTTAAAATAGTTTTTCTTTTATTAGGTGTTATATCTTTTAAAAATGCTAAAATCTTATCAGTTTCATCAAATTTTTTAAAATCAATATTACCTTCACCAAAAACTTTTTTATATAAGTTTTTTAATATTGATGAATATGTTGTTAAACTTGATTTAGAAAGTGTAGGACGTTTATTATGTAAGTGTTCTTTTAATCCTTCCATTATATATTATTTAGTAAGAAATTAATTTAATAATCTATAATTTAATTATAAATATTATTATTTAGTTTATTTTTTAAATTAATAAGTTTAATTTTAATTTTTTATATCATTATATAATATAAATGAATATAAAACGAAGTTTAACAAATGACTTAAAATTTGGATTACTTAAGGAAATTGACATTGTTCCTACAATTCAAGGAAATTGGATTGACGAAATAAATATTATGAATACTAAAGATAAATATGATGATGAATATTATCCTTATGATTTTGAAAGTGAATGTTTAACATCTTGGGAAGTTAAATCAAGAAGAGTTTCTAAAAATCATTATCCTACTACAATAATACCAGTTCATAAAATAAGAGATGTAGAAACACCACAATATTTTGTTTTTAATTTTACTGATACTTGTTCATATATAAAATATGATAAAGAACTATTTAAAACATTTTCAACAAGGATGATTAAAGTTGATAGGTTTGGAGGAAATCCAAATCCAGTAAATCATTATGAAATACCTATTAATAAATTAATTGATTTAATAAGAATTTATAAAAAATAGTTTATATTATTTATTAATATAAAACTAATATAAAGATAAATTAATATCTAAATATATAATATAATGGAAACTATTAAGGAACAAATTAATTTATCTTTAGAAAGTGAAACTGAAATAGATATTGAAGTAGAATATATTTATGCTATTCATTGGTTTGAAACTAAACGTCATAAGAAATCCCATACAACAATGTTTTATATAAATGCTGATGATGTAAAATGGGTTTTTGAAACTCTTGATTGGTTTAATAATTTAGTAAGAGTAGAATATATAAAGGTAAGTTCTCAATCAAGAGAATATAATTGTGCTTATTTAAATTCATTAAAGAATAATAAAGATAAAGATAAAAAACTAAATAATTCAAAAAATATATTATATGATTGTTAATATTTAATACATTTAAAACAAACTTTAAGATTAATAAATGATTTATTAGACCAAAATACATATAAAAGATTAATTAAAAATTTTTAATTAATCTTTTATATCAATATATTATACATTATATGATGATTAAACTTAATTATCATATAAATTATATTAAAACTTAACTATTATATTATAAAATATAATAATTTATATTATTATTAATTATTATATTATTAAAACTTATTATTTATATTAAACTTAATGATTATTTATCGCCCCCAATCAAAACAAGTTTCATTAACAAAGTTTGATAAAGTTCTTGTAAATTGTCCCTTCATCATTATTTTTCCTTCTCTTGTTCCTAAATTATCTTGTTTAGTAATATCATAAAAATAATAATCATATTCATACATACCACCACCAAAATGATTTACTTTATTATAGTCAGTATCATTACATACTCTATATATAAAATATTTAGCAGTCTTTCTTACAACACATCCATAATAACCTCTATCTCCTGAATATTCATTATGACATATATGAATATAATCGCCTATATTAATTTCTGAGGCAATAACAGTTTCAGAATTTTTATAAAATGTATAATTTTGAATTTCATTTAATTTCATTTTCTTAGCTTTATCTATTGTTAAAATTTCATCATTAACTTCTTCCTCTTCTTCAATAAATTGTTCTTCTTCATCATCTTTAATCCAAAAGTTTTCTCTTTGTTTTTTTTCTTCTTCTGTTTCTTCTTCTGTTTCTTCTTCTGTTTCATCTTCTATATTACTTAACATTTCTTGAAAAAATTCTTTAACATTTTGATTATTATTAAGAATATTAATATCTTCATTTTCCATCATTTGAATTTCTTTCTGATTTACTGGTTCAATGATTTCATTATTAAAATATGATTGTTTAAATTTTAATAAATCTTTCATTTGATTAATATCTAAATTATTTTGTTTCATATCATTTGTTAATTTATATATCTGTTCATTTAATTCTTTTATTTGATTATATTTTATTTGATTATCATCTTGTTTTTCTTTAATAGCTTCTTTGATTAGATTGATTTCTTGTTGTTTTATTTTATTTTGTAGTGCCTCCATATTATTCATAATTATATATATTAACTTGTCTTTATATTAATTTTTAGTATAAATAAAAATAAGAAAAAATAAAAATCAGTTTTTTTTTTCTTTTAAATAAATTGATTTTTTTTATTAATAAATTAATTTATATTATTTTTTAATATAAAACTATTTAAACATTAACTATTAATATATATTATAATAAATAAATAACAATGAATACTTTACAAAACAAACTAAAACAACTTGAAATCAATCTAATCAATTTTTATAAAAGAAAAAAAAAACTGATTTTTATTTTTTCTTATTTTTATTTTATATGATTTAATAATATACATAATGGAGTTCAACAAATTTATATTATTAGTATTAAATAGACAAAATATTCCTAATGAAATGATAAGATTAATATTTGAATTTGCTAAAGAATATTCAGATAAAGATTTAATAGATTATTATAAAAAAAAATTAAATATACCTATGAATTGGATAAACATAAATTATCAAAAAGAAATTTTTAAAAGAATATATTCATTAAAAGGTATTAGTAGAATAACAAATATCAATGATTTAAAAGTTGGAGATATTATTCAAAATTTAAAAAAAAGAAGTTATTGTAGATTTATGATTGTAAAACATAATTCTCTTTATAAAAAAAGTTTAGAAGTTAAACAAATTGATAGTTGTAATGGACCATATTTAGTGGGACTATTTGGTGGAGAATATATAAAAGAAAGTTTATCTAAAAAAAAAATATTAAGTTCAACTTTAACAAAATATTGTATAAAAATTGATAGAGAATATTTTACTAGTTGTTATGATTATGAAAGAACATTATATAATAAAATTATAGATACTTTTGAATTTGATTTACCAAAATATAAAATATAATCAATTTTTATAAAAGAAAAAATCTAAAATAATACTAAAATCTAAAAAATCTACTTTTTTATAAACCTTTTCTAAAAATACCTTCTTTTAGAGAAACTCTATAAATTTTTAGATTTTTTAGATTTTTAGATTTTTCAAATTAATATAAAATTGCTCTAATTAGTATTTTATTTTTTATACATTTCAATCATTCTTTCAAGAATTGCTTTAATAAGTTTTTGAGGGATTGAATACCTTTCTTCAATAGTTTTTAATTTATCAACTGGTATAATTATATCTGGATTAGGACAAGGATTAACTTCTTTTAAGTGTAATCCATCAGGAACATTATTAAAAAAATCAGTTAGTTTTCTTTTAAAATCACCATATAAACAATAACAAGTTGTATCTCTCGTAAGTTTTTTAATTTTTTTATCATTTCTCATCATCCCTTTAGGATTTTCAATTACAAACAATAAATTAGGATTAATTGATTTAAAGTAATCAATAATTTCAAGAGTTCTATATAAAACTTTTGTTCCTATTTTTGCTCTTTCACTATATGGAATGGCGGTTTGTGGATTTCTTTCTTTTAATGGATATGCTAATGGTGAATATGTATTACAAGGAGGAGATGCCCATATTAAATCTGGTTTAAAATTTGTTTCTTTTGCCCATTTTTTATAATCCCATTTTAGAATATCAGTTAATATATCTGGATTATATTTTTCTTCTAAATCCAATGAAACGTCATTCAATCCCATTTTTTTTGCCATTTTTCCTACAGAACCAGTTCCTTTAAATAGTTCCAATATAGTATATCTATTATTTTTGAGGGGTTTAATAGAAGAACCCATTATCAGTTTTTTTTCATTGCTCTAATTTTTGCCATATGTTCTTTTGCTTCTTTTGAACCCTTTTTAAATCCATATCCAGTTTGTCTTCCTAATTCATCTGCTCCTTTTTGTCCTGCGTATTTACCAAGTTGTTTTCCTGCGAAAAAACTAATAGGTCCGCCTTCTGGAACAAGTGCCTCGGCTGCTAAACCTCCCAAATAACCAGTTGCTTCTGGAATTCCTTGATGAATTAAAAATGATGGTAATTGTCTTGTAAAAAATTTATTAGCATCACCACCACTTTCAAAAGATGATTTAATAGCGTTTGTTGTATTATTAACAGAACTTGTAAGTCCATTTTGATTTGGGTCAAATGCTTTAGATACTCCATTTTTATTTGGGTCAAAAGCGTTTCTTAAATCATCTTCCCAACCCATTCCATTCATATGATAATGATGATGATGATGAATACTACCATATCCCATCATAGGTTGTGCTCCATATTTTCTTGATTGTGGTTCATTAATTCCTAATCCCAAATAACCTTTAGCTTTATTAAAAATATCTTCGGCATCTTCTTTAAGTCCCAATCCCAAATAACCTTTAGCTTTATTAAAAACATCCTCGGCATCTTCTTTAAGTCCTTTTCCTTTCATATTGCGAATTCTCGCCATATGTTCTTTAGCTTCTTTACTTCCCTTAACAAATTTTGGCATTATATTATTATTAGAGATATTATTTTTATCAATATTCTTTTTAATTCCTTTTCCCTTTGGTTTTTTTGTAATATCTCTTCCAAAAAATATAATAGCTCCTCCTTCTGCCCCTTTATAAGATATAACTAATGATATACCAGATTTACCAAGTTTTTTATTTCTATATTTTGTATATCCTTCTTTTTCCATTTTTTTAGGGTCTAATTGTCTAAATCTTAAAGTATTTGGTTCAATATCTACTTTTGAAGATTTATAACCATTTTCTTTTAACCATTTTCTTGAACTTTTAATATCATATTTATTTTTATCAAATATTACAGATTGAACTATATAATTTACATTATTTTTATCTTCATTATCACTATTTCCTTCATTATCACTATCAGAACTACCATCAGAACTACTTTCACTATCAGAATTATTATCTATCCCTTTCCCTTTCATTTTCATTTTCATTATATCATTTATTAACATTTTTGATTGTTTATAGTCTCTTTTATCAACTGGTTCCTTAGGGTCTGTTATATGAGATATTAAATGTTTTAAAACTTTACTTGTATCTTCTTTTATTCCTGCTCCTTGTGTTAATACATTAATTTTTGCCCCTAATTCAGTTGTTTTATCAATAATAGGTTTTGTAAAAAAAGGTAATTTTTTAAATAATGTTTTTAAATCTTGAAAAACAAACTTTTCATTTTCTGGTGTATTTAAGTTATTTGCTCTTAAAATATTTACAATAAATTGCTGACAGTTATTTTCATTAGCATCATATTTATAAAATTTTTCATCACCCATTCTTTTTTTAGTATTTTCCATTAATTCATTAACAGTTAAATCTCTATTAATAGATATATTTTTAGTTTCAGTATCTTTTTCTAATTTAGGATTTAATATCATATTAATAACTTCATTCTTTTCAATTAATAATCTTTGTCCATTATCTAATAAACAAACCATTGATAAATGATATAATTTATCAAATGGTTTATTCTTTTCAAATTCACCCAATGAAATAGCATTTAATGTAGAATTCAATAAAAATGATAATGGCGTTCTTCTTAATTCAATTTCTTTTATTTTTTTATCTCCAACACTTGATAATATTTTTCTTACTTTAGGTTGATAATCATTTCTACCATATATTAAAGCTTTTCCATAATCAATTATACCTTTTCCACTTTTTGCTTTTTTCTTTGCTTCATATATTCTTTTAGCACTTTCTGCTTTTTGTTTTTTAATAATTGCTTTTCTTTCTTCATCAGTTTGATATTTAATTTTCCTTCCTCGTTTTGTTGCTATAGGTGTTTTAGGTATTTCACTTTCTGGTTGTGTTTGTGGTTCATCAATATCTAAAATAATATTATTAGATTGTGGGGTTTTATTAATTTTAATCTTCTTTTTTATTTCTAATTTAATATGAGATGCTTCTTGTTTTTCCTTTTTTGCTTCTTCTTGTTTAGCTTTCTTTCTTTCTTTATTAATTTTAATATTAGTAGGTAAAATTTCTGGTCTTCCTCGTTCTTTATTTTGAAAAGGTTTTGATGAAGGTATTTCTTTAATATGTTTATCTTTATGTTCTTGAACAACTTTAAAATGTGTATTTATAATATCTCTATCTTTTTTACTAAATAAAGATAATGATATAGGTTCAGTTTGATGGTTCATTATAATCATATGTTCAACTGGTTTCCTTATTAATTTTATTGATGGTTCTCCATTTCTATTTGAAAGATTTCTTGATTTTGTTAATGGATTAACTAACTTATAAGTAATTTTCCCAGTTTTTTTACTAACATTTTTATTAGCAAAAAATTCTGGTATAGCTATTTCTTGAGTATTAGCAAGAGGTAATTTAACACTTGTTTCTTTATTAAGTTTTCTTATTCCCTTTGGCATTATATATTTATTAAAGATATTATTTTTTTCTACCATAAAATATTTCTTGACAAATTGTTTGGACTATATTTATCATTTCTCCAATTACCTTTCATAAAATACGTCCTAGTTAAATAGTTGTTTCTTCTGATAGGATTTTGGTGTTTAGTAAAATCTTCGTATCCCATCTGACCAAAATGAACCCATTTATCTATATGTGGATTATATACCATATATTTTTTATCTGGTTTAGTTGATAATTCAAATTGAACATCTTTACCTAAATATTCTTTAGCTTTCTTAAATGCTTTAATCGGATTAGAATATTCTTTTACTTTATCATAAAGTGTTTGATTACTTGGTATAGGCATATTATATAATTAAGATAGATAAATTATATAATAGAACTTTTATTTTTTTGACTATCTTCTTCACTAATATTATTATCTTCATTATTAACTTCTCTATGTATTCTTAAACAGTATCCATTACAAATTTCTACTCTATCACATTTTGATTTAAAACAATATCTTATCAATAATCCAATAACTCCCGCACCTATACTAATAATTACTATTAAACTTGAACTATCTATATCAGTCATACTATACTAATATTATATATAATAAAATTGTTCCAGTTATTAAAATTATAGCACCAATACCAGTTAATAAACAAGAAAATTGTTGATTAATCTGTTCTTCAATTTTTTCTAAAGAAGGATGTAATAATGAATTTAATAATTCTTTTTTATTTTGCTCACTATCACTTTTCATCATTATATTATTATTATATATATTTTTATTGTGGTTGAAGATTTAATTGTTGAAAAACCCAATCAATTATAAACTGGTCATTTGAACCCCAATTTGAATAATCTGGTTGAGTAAGTGTTAATGCTTTATTATCAATTTTACTTTTATCATCACTATATAATAAAACTTGAATATAAGCACATTCATTTAAAACAATTCCTGTTATATTAATAGAAACTGAATTATAAATAATAGGGTCTTGCGGTTTAATTACTGGTTGGATAGGTATTTCACTCATTTATATTATATATAGAGAAAAAATTTTTTAAGAAATTCTTTCAATTGTTAAAACGGCAGAAGTTAAAGTTTCTGTCTGTGCTCCATTATTATTATATTTACCTATTCTGGTGAAAAATCCTTCTCCAACTTGTAAAGATACAGTTTGAGATAATGTTTGTAATAATAAACCAGAATATGTAAAAGTTCCTGCTGATAATATTTGAGATGGAACTGGATTTAATATTTGCGTTGATGTTTGTCCAGTATATGATAAACCACCAACTGTATTTACTCCTGGTGTAATCTTAACATATCTTGTTGATATAATAGTTCCTGTTGCTTGAGATGGTGTTGCCCAAGTAAAATTTGCTGTTAGTTGTATAGTTATAGGATAGTTAGTATTATTAAAAAAACTACCATTTCCTGTATTTGATAGTTGAAGTCCCAATAAATTACTATCATTAGAATTTAATATGTTATAAGCACCAATATTAGCATCAGTTCCATCTGCTACGTTTGTTATTGCCCCAGATGAATAAAATGTTTTTGTTCCAGAGATTGATGTCCCTTGAATTGAGTTCCAGTTATTACCATCACTTTGTAATACAACAGTTTTACCAATTCTTAATAAATATTGAGTATCATTAGTAGGTGGTGTTAAACCAATTCCTACATAAGATTGCTGACCGTATTGACCTCCAAAAATATTAGACCCTGCGACTGTAGTTATATTAACTGGAACAAAAGAATTATTTGTTATTGTTATTTGTTGTCCTTGATTTAATAAACTTGGTGCTGGTATATTAACTCTTCCTCCTGCTGTAGCAAAAAATCCTTGTGTTGTAATTGCTCCTATATTTATTGCTGTTGTATAATAGACACCTACTCCTCCTGTAGTTCCAGAAACTTGAGATGTTATATATTGATATGATGATGTAGAAGTTGTTAATGATAAAACGCTTCCATTTGTTAAATTGTTTCCCCCAGACGTTAATGTGTTTAATGTTATTTGTGGTAGATTTGTTGTTGAACCAGAAAAAGCAGTTTGAGTTGCTGTTCCAACCATAACTGTTGATGTATTATAATATCCATTTGACCAAGCAGTTGCTGATGCTACTGTTTGAGATACATTTGCTATATAAGTTCCTATACCTCCCACTGTTCCCGTTAATTGTGATATAATTGCCATTCTAACTCCATTAAATGCCATAACAGAACCCGCTGATAATGTTCCCGCTGATATAGAAACTACTGTAAAAACACTATTTAATTGAGTTGCTGTTCCTGATAAATTAGGTGTAGAGAAACCACCTAAAGCATTATTATCATCTGGTGCTGTTATTGATATATTACTGTTTAATGCTTGATTACCTAATGTTAATGTTGATGAACCTAAAAAGTATTCATAATAAGAAGGACTTCTTTCATTAACATACCATAATGTTCCATCACTGTAAATTTCTATAAAAGAATTTGGTGGTATTATTTGAGTTGTTGTTCCACTACCATATTTACCGCTCCAATTATAACCACTTGTAAATACATACAAATATCTATTTGAAGTATTAATAATTTGTGAAGTAGTTGTATGAGATGTAGATGTAGAAGGTAAGGGATAAGTAATTGTCCAAGGACCACCAGTTTGCTCAATTCGTAATGTAGCATCTGTATAATTAGCATTATTTGAATAATCAACATTTGCCGAAATAGTGTTAGAATAAGTAATATTTGATGAACGTTCATTTATATCCCAAGTTGTTCCATTAGAAGTAAAACTATACCAAGTATTATCTGGTAAATTAATAGCAGTGCTTCCGTTTCCATAAGAACCAGTAAAATTACCAGAACCAGAATTAACTGAAATAATAGCACTACCATTATTATACATTTTAATAAATCTACCATTAATCCAATTATTCCCAGTAGGTGATGGTAGAGTAATTGTTGTAGTAGAACTTCCAGAAAGATTTACAATACTATCAACTTCATTTTGAGTTAAAGTAATAGGTGTTCCAGTATAAGCATAATTTAATGTAATAGTAGCAGGAAAACGTTCAACAACTTCGTAATTTAATGTAAGTGAATTAGCATATAATTTTATAGCAGTATAAGGATAGACAACTAAATTATTGCCAGTTTGCTTACCATATATACCAGTAAATTGAGTATTTGATGCGGACAAAGTAGAGTTAAAAGCACTATCACTGACAATAGTTGTCCAACAATTTAATAATCTTGCGGAAGTTGAAGCAGTTAAATCTGGTAGAGTGATAGATTGTGTTCCAGCATAAGAAAGACGAATACAAGCAAAAGCAATATTAGCATTAGTAGCATAATTAGGTGATGCCGAAGAAGCAGAAATAGTGTTTAATTGTTCTTTATAAAAAACAGTCCAATCACCAGTTGTATCATCTTGATAATATCCAAATACACTACCAGCTTCAATAAGCATACTACCTGAAGCACTTGGACCATATTTTCCTTTATATACATAAGTTGATGTATTTTGTGTATTAACAGTAATAGTATAAGCAGAAAGATTTTGAATAATAAGTGGTATTCCGTAATAATCTGAATTAATAGTAGGAAGAGTAAAAACAACCGCATTAGAAGATGTAATACCAACAGAACTATTAAACCAACTTGTAGGTATAGAAAATGTAGTATTTGTTCCGTTTGCGTAAGTTTGATAAGACATTCCAACAATATTTCCACCCACCAATTGAGCCGAACCACCAGAACTTCCAATATAAGTTCTATATTGAGAAGTATTACCAAGAATATTACTTCCTATAATAACCTGACTATCTGCTCCTGCGTAAGAATTACTACCAATAACAGTAGAATTACTCACATTTGGGGTTCCACTACTTACACCCGAAGAACTACCAATAAAAACATTATTACTCGCAAGGGTTCCTATTGTTCCCACACTATAATTTCCTGATGCGTATCCAATTCCTACGTTTGTCGCACCGTATTGTAATCCAGATAAACTTGATGTTCCCAATCCAATATTGTTAATACTTGAAAAAGAACCCGCTATAAGACTTGTTAAAGAACCAAGACCAACACCAACATTATAAGAAGGATAATCAGAAGAACTTGATGGTGTAGAAGCTAATCCTCCTAATGAACCATCTCCTATTGCTATACAACCTTTCGTAAGTGAATTAGCATTTTTTAATATTTTCCCAGCATTATTCATTCCTATAACTATATTTTGAGTGGCATCTATACCACTTGAGATTGAATTAGAAGTATTAGTTAAAATAATATTATTAGTAGAGGATGAGTTAGTATATAAGATTTCATTATCATTATTGTTAATTGTTAAATTACCACTTATGACTGTATTTAATAAAGTTTCATCTCCTTGTGCTAATGGATATTTTAAAAATTTTTTTACTGCTTCAGCATATGTTAAACCTTGACTATTTTGATTATATAATGAACTATCAAATATAGCTACATTTTCTGTAGGTGGTAAATAAGAAACTCCTAGTCCTGACATATATATATTATATCCATAGATTTTTTATTTTAAAAACTTTTACTAAAATTAAAATATTAATTAATTATATATTAAGTATGCCTACAAAAAAGAAAGTTGATATTGATAATGGAAAGATTGTTAATATGTATGAAAAAATACCAAAAGAATTTTTAGATAAGGTTGATAATCCTAATTTTGATTTACATCAATTAAAATTGCCTTTAAAAATGTGTATTGTGGCACCATCTGGTGCTGGAAAAACTAATTTTTTAATAAATCTTTTAAGAGTATTTTCTTGTGGTGATAAGGGGACTTTTTCAAGTATTGATATTATAACAAGAAATGCCGATGAACCTTTATATAAATGGATTACATCAAAATGCGACCAAATTACAATAAAAGAAGGTTTATCTAATACTCCACAATTAGATAAATTTGATAAAGATAAAAATCATTTAGTTGTTTGGGATGATTTAGTTTTATCAAAAGATTTATCAATGGTTGAAAATTATTATATAAGAGCAAGAAAACTAAATTGTTCAGTTATATTTATTAGTCAGTCATATTTTAAAATACCAAAAATTATTAGGAATAATTGTTCTTATATGGTTTTATTGAAATTATCTGGCAATAGAGAAGTTAATCTTATTTTATCTGAATTTGGGTTAGGTATTACCAAAGAAGAATTAATTGCTTTGTATGAATATGCTACAAATGAAAAATTTAGTCCATTACTTATTGATATGGAAGAAGGTGCGGATAAAAGATTTAGAAAAGGATTATTAGAGATTATAAATTATAAAAATTAGGTTTATATGAAAAAACCTAAAATAATCTAAAAATCTAAAAAATCTAACTTTTTAGAGAGTTTCTCTAAAAGAGGGGTATTTCAAAAAAGGTTTCTAAAAAGTTAGATTTTTTAGATTTTAGTATTATTTTAGGTTTTTTCATATAAACAATTATTAATAAATTTATATAATAAAATAATATAAAGTAGGTTTATATGAAAAAACCTAAAATAATCTAAAAAT
>Ga0214919_10003408_pt1 | contig 24020 bp, 23 predicted proteins | sample LL1503_MetaG_FD_177994 | JGI IMG/M metagenome (GOLD analysis project Ga0214919, IMG submission 177994) | Freshwater microbial communities from Lake Lanier, Atlanta, Georgia, United States - LL-1503 | ecosystem: Environmental > Aquatic > Freshwater > Lake | place: USA: Georgia | collected... | reverse complement strand
GCCCCCAACGGGATTCGAACCCGTGTTACCGCCGTGAAAGGGCGATGTCCTAGGCCCCTAGACGATGGGGACGTTTCAAGGCTTGGCAATCTTACCCGCCTAAAGGCGGGTAACCAAACCGCATTAATTACCGCTTAATTACCGCTTATTTGTTAGCCGATTGCCCAGCGGACGGTGACTGAAACAGAGACCTTTTGTTCTCCTAGATCAACAACAGTTGCAGAAGAGTCTGCTTTAGCGGTGGCGGTGTAGATGGGATAGGCAGTAGGTGTTGAAGTTTCATCTAGGTAAATAACTCGACCTAGTTTCACACCAAGTAGCTTTGCATAAGAGGCAGCTTTTGCTTTCGCCTTCTTTACTGCTGCTGTTCTTGCTACTTCGGTTGCCTTGTCACTATCTAACACAAATGGGCTCACGCCATTTACTTGCAGGTTATCCCCGCCAGCTTCAACAATTGCATCAACAACAGCTCCTGCGCTTGTTGCACTACGGATTGTGATGTCAAAAGATTGTGTGGCGCGGTAGCCAGAGAGTATGGGCGTGCCAGATGCTGGGTAGGAATACTCTGGGTAAACAGTAATTGATTGAGTTGCAATATCTTTAGTAGCGACTTTATTTGCAGTTAGCGCTGATCGTACGGCGGTTGATGTTGTGCTTGCAGTGCCCAGCGCACCTTTGCTAGTTGTGCCAAGAACTGAAACCGTTGCATTGATTCTCACGGCATCTGGGACAAATGTTGTTGTGCCAGTGGCACTAATAGTGATGTGGCGGGTGTCGGCCGCTGAGGCTGGCACCGTGAGGCCAACTGCACTAATAAGAGAAAAGATGGTTATAAGGAATGCACGTGTATGGATTTGATTTAGTCTCATCTGTAAAGTATGGCTTAAATCCTTGGAAAAGGCTTAATTATCCCTAAGCATCAATTGCGAATAAACGTCCTGATGCACAGCAATCATCGCTTGAGTAGAAAAATTCATTCGAGCAAGACCCTTCCCAACAGTACCCATCTTTCGACGTAACTCTGGTTCTTCTATCAATTTTAACAGAGCAGAAGCAATGTCATCAATCTTTTTTGAAGTAAGAAAACCATTTATTCCATCAATTACTACGTCAGCCATCGAACCCACATTTGTAGCAACTACAGGCAATCCCGCAAAGCCAGCCTCAATCATTGCCAATGGTACGGCTTCGTTGTCACTCAACAAGATTGAAATGTCCGAAATGGCAAGCCATTGCTCGACATTGTTTTGCCAACCTAGAAATGAAATAGGTAAGTTCTTGCTTCTTGCTTCTAGCTCGTTTCGAAGCTCACCATCACCGATAATGACAAAAAGGATTGATTTCTCTTGCAATATTGCCAACTGAGCTAGTTCAATAATTCGGTCACACCTTTTTATTGGACTTAGTCTTCCAGTAAAAGTACAGATCACTTCATCCGCATGTTTCAACCTAAAAGCTTCAACATCCTCATTGAAAGCGTAAATCTGCGGTTCTGCAAGCCCAGGATAAACAACTCGGTATTTGCCTACCACGCCTATACCAACGCGTAATAACTCGTTCTTGACAAAGTTGCCCATAGAGAGCAGTAGGTCTGATATATGGGCGAGATACTTTTCAGTAAATATCAAAAAAAGTGTTTTTAACTTTGAAAAATAGCCTTCAAGTAAATGACCATGGAATGTATGAACAACTTTTGCACGAGGACAAGCAATTTTTGCTGCTATGCGACCAAGTAGACCGGCCTTTGAAGTGTGCGTGTGCACGATATCTGGCTTCAATCGATAGAGAACTCTCAAAATGCCTATTAGTGCCATGAAGTCCTTAAGTGGATTTAAAGGTCTACTCATTGATGCAATAGAGACCTCTCCGAGGTTTAAGCCGCGAGCCTCTATGTAATTCTCTTCATTAGCCTGGCAGGTCCCTGCAATCAAAGTGAAATCAAAAGTGTTTCGGTCATAACCTTTGAAGAGTTCAGCGATCAGAACCGCTACCCCGCCTGTGTTCATTCGGGTCACAACATGAACAACTTTTATTCTCCTACCCACTGTTTCCATGTCTGTATTCTCCATCAAAACAAGCCATAATTGACCCACATATGAGTAAGTCACAGTTCCTTTCAAGCTGCACCGCCGGGGCGATTGATTACGCGGCATTACAGTTGATGGCTGGGCACTTGGTAGCTTTTCCGACTGAAACTGTTTATGGTTTGGGGGCAGATGCTTCGAATCCAGATGCAGTCCGGCGTATTTATGAAGTTAAAGGCCGCCCAACCGACCACCCTTTAATTGTTCATATTTCTAACATTAACTCACTTCAAGTATGGGCATCTGAAATTCCCGATTTTGCGTTAAAGCTGGCCCGAGATTTTTGGCCGGGGCCAATGACTTTAGTTCTAAAAAGAGCATCAGAGGCAAAAGATTTCATAACCGGTGCCCAAGAATCAGTCGCAATCCGTATCCCTAGTAATCCGATTGCATTGGCCTTGCTTGGGTCATTTGAATCTAAAGGCGGCAAAGGTATAGCTGCCCCTAGTGCAAATAGGTTTGGGCAGGTTTCTCCTACGTCGCCCGCAGATGTTTTAACTGAACTTAGTAATCACCTGAAAACTGGTGACTTGGTTATTGAAGGTGGTTATTGCGAAGTTGGAATCGAATCCACAATTATTGACTGCACTAATACTTCTCCAAGCGTTTTGCGTCCTGGTGGGATCACAAAGGCAATGATTAAAAAATCCATCGGGCTAGTCGATTTTGTGGACATGAAAGAAACTATAAGAGTTAGTGGCGCATTAGAGAAACACTATTCACCTCGTGCAAAAGTAATATTAGATATGATTCCCAAAATTGGACAAGGTCTTATAGCTTTATCTGACATCCCTACTCCTAATGGTGTTATCAGAATTGCGGCGCCAGACAGCATCCAGGAATTTGCACAAATTCTCTATCGATCCTTAAGAATGGTCGATGAATTTAATTTAAGTGAGGTGGTGGTTGTCTTGCCAGTTGGCGAGGGTCTTGAGATTGGAATTCGCGATCGCCTCAGCAAGGCTGCTCAGGGACGTTGAATTACGTTCCAAACTTCGTGGAAACTCCGATACAATTGAGGTTCTGCTTCGTAATATGAGCGAAGCCTGTGGGGCCTATAGCTCAGTCGGTAGAGCAACGGACTTTTAATCCGTGGGTCGACGGTTCGAGCCCGTCTGGGCCCACACATTGAGACAGCCAGATTTAAAGTTTATGTTTTACTTTCAGTATTTCTATAGACCAGCTAACCACGGTGGAGGCACTTCCTTGGCCATTCTTGATAATTCCATTTTTTCTCGCAGAGTATCCATTGGCTGCCAAAATCCATCATGCATATAGGCCATTAGCTCCCCAGCTGCGGCTAGACGAGGGAGAGCACCGGTTTCAAACGGCTCAATGTCAGAATCTATGTAGTCAACAACACTTGGTTCCAAAACGAAAAATCCCCCATTAACCCATCCTGAATCAGCTTGAGTTTTTTCATCAAAGCTTTCAACTTTATTGGAATTTATTGTCATATGTCCAAATCTGGCAGGGGGTCTTACTGCAGTCACGGTTGCAAGTTTGCCATGGGATTCATGAAATTTTATCAGCGCTTTTAGTGAAACATTAGCGAGGCCATCGCCATACACAACAATAATTCGCTGTCCGGTTAGCCTTTGCATACATTGTCGAATTCTCCCACCTGTTTGTGTTGCCTGACCTGTGTCAATTGCAAGAACTTTGGTCTGATTCAATATTGAGGAAGAGCGATTTGGGCGGATTTCTTTAGAAAAATCGATTTCTAAGTCCCCATTGAGATCGTACATATCTAAAAGCCAACGTTTGATGACATCTCCTCGATAACCGAGTGCAATTACAAAATCATTCATTTCTTGTTTTGAGAAAATTTCCATAAGATGCCAAATAATGGGTCTGTCATCAATCAATACCATTGGTTTAGGTTTCTGGTCCGTCTCCTCAGAAATCCGAGTGCCTAGTCCACCTGCCAAAATAAGTACCTTCACTTTTTCTCCAAAACCATCTTATGAATCATGTCAATTACGTAATCAAGCATATTCTCAGTTAATCCGGGCCACACGCCTATCCAGAAGGTGTTGTTCATAATGATATCTGTATTTTCTAGACTTGAGACAACCCTTCGAGGCGTACCAGAAAATGCAGGCTGTCGTAGTAAGTTTCCCCCAAAGAGTAGCCTTGTGCCAACCTTTTTTTCGTTAAGCATTTTTACGAGATCATTTCTATTAATTCTGGCCGAATCCTTAACCGTAATCGCAAATCCAAACCAAGATGGGTCGCTATTTTTGGTTGCAGTTGGAAGAATGAGATATTCCTCTAAATCCCTGAGTCCATCAATTAAGTACTTCCAATTTCTACGTCGCGCTTCTCCAAAAGTTTGAATTCTCTTGAGCTGAGTGATACCAATTGCAGCCTGGATATCACCTGACTTGAGATTATAACCAAGATGCGAGTAGGTGTATTTATGGTCGTAACCTTGAGGAAGTTCACCTAATTTCCAGTCATAACGCTTTAAGCACGTGTTATCACATCCAGGAGCGCACCAGCAGTCACGGCCCCAATCTCGAAATGACTCAACTAATGGTTTTAGCCGCGCACGTTTAATTAATACAGCGCCTCCTTCACCGGTTGTTATGTGATGTGCAGGATAGAAACTCAAAGTAGAAAGATCACCAAAACTACCAATTTTCTGACCCTTAAATGTACCGCCGAGTGCATCACATCCATCTTCAATTAGCCAAAGGTTGTTATCGTCTGCAATTTTCCTGAGTGCATCAAGTTCAAACGGATTACCTAAAGTATGAGCCATCATTATTGCCCGCGTTCTTGGACCAATTGCATTGCGGATGTCTTCTGTGTTTGCCACATAAGTAGATAAGTCCACATCAACATAGACAGGCACTAATCCATTTTGAAGTATTGGCGTTACAGTTGTAGGAAAACCAGCTGCTACCGTAATAACTTCATCGCCGGGCACTAGCGCCCTTTCTCCAAGAGATTTACTTGTAAGACATGAAATGGCGACTAAATTTGCTGATGAACCTGAATTGACCATAAATGCATGCCGCATTCCTACGTACGTCGCTAGATCTTTTTCAAATATCTCAGTGTACGGTCCTGCGGTTAACCAAAAATCAGTGCTAGCTTTAATTGCAGAAAGAATCTCTTTATTATCAAAAACCTTTCCAGTTACTGGAATAACCGTTTCTTCTGGTATGAAGCGGCCATTTGGTCTATGTTTCCTATACCCTACAAGCGCCAAAGTTCGTGCTAAGAGTTCGAGAAGAATTTTAATTGTTTTCCTCCAAGGCCCGTATGTGTTAAATATATAGACGTGTCTAATCATAAGTGTAAACCACCCAGAATAGCTGAATTTGAAGGCTCGGTGCGTAAATTCAATTCGAAACGTAAGTCATTTTCAATCAGCACTCTTAAGATAAGAAAATTGATAGGATAGGCACATGTTGAGTGTTCTCCTGGCAAATGCTGGGCACATTACCTTGAAGGCAATACGAAATTTGCTGTTTTTTACTCACATTCGAGGAAAGCCTATAGTGGTTATTGATGGAGGCTTAGGTAATCAAATTTTGGGATGGATTAAATACTTGACTGCAATTGAATTTGGCAAAATCAAAAATTCGAAGGCACATACTCACTTAGATTTGGAGTATTTCCGAAATCCGCCACCCAAAAAAAAAGGTTTGAGTTACTTTGATTGGGAATTAAGTGAATACGGAATCAAATTGGAGAATTTGAAGTCAATTAAACGTCCGCTACTTTATCAATTTTCTTATGCTCATCAAGCAAAGAATGAGCAACACTTGTATGAATCAATGAATTTAGGTTCATGGGCAGAGTATTTCCCTCTTACAGATAGCTATTTTAAATTAAGCAAGAAACTGGAACTAAGTGATGACTACCTTGCAATTCACTTGCGTAGAGGTGATTACTTACAAGTGGCTGCACGTATTGTTAGTGTAGACGAAGTGTGCCAGGTATTAAATAAAATTTCGAGCGTAATTCCCTGCTTAATTTTAATCATCTCAGACTCCGAAGTTTCCGAAGACGACTTTAGAAAATTCAAGGAGATACTTCCCGACAATGTTATAAGAGTCATTGTTGGTGGCGATATTCACGCTGTTCACGGCATTCTCCGCCAAGCAAAGTTTCTGATCACTTCCAACAGCGCTTTCAGTCTCAGCGCGGCATTAACGATGACAAATAACGGGTTTGCCATAGCGCCAAGGAATTTTCATGGGTCAAAAAACGTTGACATAAACCAGGCGTATCATTCGCTCTCGAGATGGAACCTGATATAAGGAATAAAACAAAACTCCATATTTCAATGTAAGATAGGATAGTGCAACTTGATACTTTACTTAAAACTAGTGGGCCTGTATTAATAACTGGTCACACAGGTTTTAAGGGAACATGGTTGACCTTATTGTTGGAAACATTGGGCCTAAAAGTATGCGGATATTCCTTAGAGCCTCTTCCAAGTTCATTATTTTCTCGAATGAATCGCAGGGAACGCATACCTGAATTTTTTGGAGACATTCGCAATTCCAAGAATTTAAACGAATTCATTTCAATCATGAAACCAGAAATAATTATTCACCTAGCAGCACAACCGCTTGTCATAGACTCATATACCGATCCAGTCGGTACATTTTCAACAAATGTTATGGGGACCGTCAATTTACTTAATGCTGGCTTTCAAGATCCAAATACAAAATGTGTAGCGGTTATCACCACGGACAAAGTTTATCGAAACATCAACAAAGAGAGACGCTTTACTGAGACAGATGCGTTGGCAGGTAAAGACCCATACAGTGCAAGCAAAGTTGCGGCTGAAGCCGCGATTGCCGCTTGGCAAAATATGTCTGTACTAGAAGGTAAATTTCCGATTCTAAGTCTTCGAGCAGGAAACGTGATTGGTGGAGGGGACCTATCTGATAATCGGTTGATGCCAGACGTAGTACGTCATATGTATTTCAACATAGGTTTGCAAGTCAGAAATCCACTAAGCACAAGGCCATGGCAACATGTTCTTGATCCATTAGTTGGTTACCTGTTGGCAATTAATAGAGCGTTAACCAGTCAAACTTCTGAGGCCTATAATTTTGCCTACAATGAAAAAAGTTTATCGGTTGGCGAAGTACTTGAATATGTAAATGAATACACACCACTTTCATTCAAAACTAATAAGAATTCTTCCAGAGAGGTACAGCATATGGAATCTCTGTACCTTGATTTAGATTCATCTAAGGCATCCAAGGAACTTGGATGGGAACCAAAATGGAATCAGCAATCTGCAATATTTCAAACCTTAGAATGGTGGAAATCAGTAATGAATGGCGAGCTCAGTTCAGAGGAAGCATGCCAATTAGAGATTCAGGGCTTGTTGAAATCATTGATTTAGAGCGTTGGTAACATGGGAAGTCTTCCAAACTTGATGTGATTTAGAGTTGACAGTGGTGATGTTTCGCTTAAACAGTAAACCTCAATTCCTAGCGCATGTGCGATATTTGCGATAGATTGAAAGTCTCGTAAAATTTGCTCTCTAATGTTGCTAGGCCAGTCAGGTATTTCCTGATTACCAATTCTTAGTTGTTGCTTGCAGAGACGCCAACATTTGCTTAAGAGCTTCTCATCAGGTCGTTTAAAATTTTTGTAGGCCTTGTACGCGGACTGATCTGAAGGTAACTCTACTCCTGCAATGTAAATTGGATTACTTTTCATTAAAATTGCAAATGCAAAACCATGCAAAGCTACCGTGCTGCCAATACCGTAAGCGGCATCCTTACTTCCTATGAGGCTGCCCAACTGAAATTGAATTGAATCATCTTTTACTAATTGACTTTTAAAACTACAACAGGAGGAATTACTCAAACCCAATTCATGAGGATGGATATGTTGATGATCAAAGAATACCAATGATTCAAAATTCTTATTAGATTCAAGATCTTGAATTATTTCACCCGCTACTTTTGAATAATTTGATATGCAGACAGAAGAGAGAAGAAGCCGACTGCCACTCTTTTGAATATCCTTAAGATGTTTCTTATTCCACGGCAGGGGATAATATGTATTGGCAGTAATCCAAAAGTCATAAGGCCCTAATTCTGGCGCTCTCCATGGCATATCTCCGAGCCCAATTTTAAGCCCAGCGAAATGTTGCTTATTAAGAATTCTGACACTTGGAGCTGACCCTAAGATAATTGCAGGTTGAGAAGTCTGTTGAGCTAAGACCACATCTGATATGTTGCGCATAAGAATCCCTTTACGTTCAAAATTTGCTCAGGAATTGAATTGTCAAGCATGACTATACAGGAGCAAGAAAGGAGAAATGTGGAATTCACCGTTAAAAAATTACGAGAAGCTAGAGAATTCTTAATTGATAAAAGAATGTCTGGAACCAACGAGTTGACCCTGTTTATTGGCCTCTATAACGGCAGCGATTACTTGGAAACTATATCAAAACAGATTAATGAGCAGTCATTCGCAGAGGTGAACTTATTAATAGTAGACAATTGCTCAACAGATGATACTTGGTCGAAAATTGGCAAGATAGATACTGAAAAATTTGCAAATGTAACCATTTTAAAGAATCCGATAAATAACGGAGCTCACGGTTCCATGTCCCTCAATATTGATCAAATTCGTACTCCTTGGATTACCTTCATGCATCAAGATGATATCTATAGGCTAGATCATCTAATGCAGTTATCAACTGCGATTAGAAGCGCCAAGCCTGAAGAAATTATATTTTCAACCGACATGGGAGCGATTTCAAGCGATGGAAATCTGATCGGAAGTCCACCCCGGTCAGTATGGTTCCAAAAAAATAACGACCCGATTACTGCTTTTTTGACTAATTTAAGAACGCATTCGATTCCCGACTCGTGTTCGGTATACCGCCTCGATATTTTTAAGAAAGTTTTACCGGCTTGGCATAACACTACATTTCCGGACACAGAAATGATTCTTCGGATGTGCGCCTATGGAAGATTTGTACAGTTAAATGTAGAAACTGTCATGTATCGCGAACACGAAAACAGCATTTCTCATTTAGTGAACTCATCAGAGAGGGATTTAGGGATAAGCATTAGCCTGTTGAATGTCATTAATTCTGAAGAATTCAATATAATTTGTAGTCAAATACAAAAGACAGACCGCGATAACTTCATGAATTCAATGATGAAGGGTGTTGAGTTTCGAATAAAAAACGAACAGTTTCTGCTTCTAGTGAAAACTCACCTAAGCGAAGTTATGTGGAGGAATTGGGGCTATTTTTCGGAATCTTCCCTGCAACACTTGAGAGAAAATTACGAAAAAGTGAATTCAACCTTCTCTGTAGAGTTATTCTCGCGGCTTCAACACCATTTAAACGGGATCCAAGGAAAACAGAAGAGTCACAATCCTCGTATCTATAATCTAAATTCACCCATTACAAACTCTGCTCATCGAGTTAAAAATTATGGAGCAAAAGGTGTGTATTTAAATTATGGTTATTTGCTACCGTATAGAATAAGAAGAGCCCTTCTCAAAATATTTGTTCGTGTGCGAATCTTAGTAAAAGGCAGGGATCCGTGGGGAATGTTATAGCTGAGCAATACAAAGTGTACGTGGGGGGACTCTATGGTAATTCTCCTTTAAGCCCCCGAACTGCCGAGACACTTAGGAGCAAAATTCTTGAATATGGTTTTAGAGTAGTTGAATTGGATCAACAACCTGATTTGTATGTGGCTTATGATTTAAACCCGAAGGAGCTTAAAGATGTTGAGGGCATAGGTCTGCCTAAAGAGCGTCGAGTTCTGATAAGAAATGAACCTGAAGTAGTTTGGCCAATAAACTTCTCACGTCGAAATGTTTCAAGATTTGGCTTGGTTATTTCATTAGGTAGATCAAAAGCTTTCGATGAGAACGCAGACAATTGGCCACAATTTTGGGTACAAACACCACCAAGAATTTCTGAAAAAGAACGATTAAAACATTCAGTTATTATGTGCGGGAACAAGATTAGTTTAGTACGGGGTGAACTATATAGCTTGCGGCGTCTTGTGCTTGCGAAAAGCACGTCATTGGACTTATTTGGTTTTGGCTGGGACTATTCAACACGGAAGAAATTGAGAATTTTATTTTCGACATTAAAGATATTGCTTAAAGCAGGACGAACACCACATTTTTTTGGTATTGGATCTTGGTTCCATCCCACCCACATGAGTAAAGGTGCACCCAGCGATAAATTGGCAACTCTTGCGAAATATAGAACGACCATTGTGATAGAAAATAGCCGAGAGTACATAACCGAAAAACTCTTTGATGCATTTTTCGCGAGAACTATTCCGATCTACGTGGGTCCCGCGTTGGATGACTTTATGATCCCTAACCATTTGGTAATCTCCGTTGAACCGACGGTAGGCGCTTTGTTGGCTGGAATGAAACAATCGGAGTTGTTAGATTATGATGAATGGCGGGAAAATTTGGATAACTGGCTTAAACAAGATGAGGTAAAACTAAATTGGAACCAAGAAAACGTATATCTAAGAGTCCTCAATCGAATATTAGCCCAGATGCTTATTTGACATTAGTTACAGTTTTTCGACATAATCTTAAAAATACAAGCGAATTGGTCTGAAACAAGGGGGAGCTCTCTAGAAAATAATTTCAAGCTATGTAAGTAAATATAGCTTATCGCACCATTATTTTTCCAGTTGCCAAATTTTTGCTAAACCCTCAGCAAACGAAATCTTATTGCGCCATCCGGAAGGTTTTGGTCCAATATTCCACTTCTCTTTCATCTCTACCAAGGGAACTCTATCGACCCAAGAGCACGAAAGACGCGTCTGTGTGGTTTCACGTACAGATTTCAGTATTTCCTTAATCGTATAACTCGAATCTGAGGACAATTCATAAATCTTTTCTCTACTTTGATCCTCCACTATGCTTAGAATTCCTTCAAGCACGTCATCTATATACAAAAAATTAAGTAAATGTTCTGACTGTGAAAGTACAACTGAAGAATTAGATTTTGCAGCAGTCAACAAATATGGAATTAGCTTGTCTCTAGAATCAGAAGGACCATACGTATCAAACAAGAAAACATCTGTAAACTTGAAATTCTTCAACTTGATAGATTTTAAGTAATCTGAAAAAGCAATTTTACTTTTAGCGTAATCACTATTAGACTTTCCAACTTCTCCCTCTAAGGCTTGCCAGTAAGAATTTAGATTCAAAAATAATATTTCGCTTTTAGCTAACAAATCACTCAATAACCTCATCGGGAACAAAACATTTGCCGCAAAAAGACCACTCACTTCTTTAGGCGAATTTGTTTTGTCGAACTTTGTTGCACAATGGACGAAAATTACTTCCTTATTCGCCAAATAGGCTCGAATATCCTCGAAACTAGCTGCAGCTTGGCCATTTTCAATGTTGTACATCTTAAACTCATAACTACGATTACAAGTGATAAGCTGCGTGCCAGAATGATTAAGTTTCCTGAAAAGATGGTATCCAATAAATCCTGATGGCCCCGTTATGAGGAAAATTCTGTCACTCACCTCTTAAGTATTTCCAAGTTGCATCTTTGATCGAAATAAATTGGGGTATACCTGGCCATTCGATATTGATATCTGGGTCATCCCACCGTATACCAAACTCATTTGCTTCTGAATATGGTGCGCTCATTCTATAAATAAGACTTGAACTTGTCGAAAGCGTCATGTACCCATGTCCATATCCAGAAGGGAGTGAAAGTCCAAAATTTGAAGTCTCATCCATATATACCCCCATCCACTTTAGATAAGTGGCTGACTCAGGTCGTAAGTCCACTGAAACGTCAAAAATTGCCCCCGTCACACACTCAATCCTTTTCTTCTCTCCATATATCTCATTCAGGGAATGGATTCCCCGGAGAGTTTGACTATTGCTATTGTGAGAAAACGAAATTTGGCATGTTCCAAAATCATCCTCCTCGACATCAAATATTCTGCGAAATGAACCTCTAGCATCTCTATGCGATACAGACTCAATGAATTCTACTTCGGGCAATATTGTGCCAGTTATACGAGGGATTCGTATCATTCGTAACCAAGACTCCCTGCTTCATTAATAGATGCTTCTTCAAGGTGAAAATTCAAGTCTCTTAGCCTAAAACTAAACTTTAATCTAAAAATTCTGAAGATCGATATAACAAAGAATCGAGCAATTCTAAAATCTATTAAACCGAGGGAGAAAACTAGGAATGCAAACATTGTAGCAGCCATACGCCTATTGCGGAATATACTTTTATTGATGTTACGAAACAGCAATTTCAAAAAAAGTCTGAAGTCTTTCCGCTGGATAAATTCAAAAGCCATTAGAGCGGCATAATTTATAAGATGCGAATCTATTAACTCGGAAAGATATTCAAAGTCCTGTGGTCTCATACCGACTAGAGTGAGCTGCTTCTCGAGTAGAAGAAAATGTCCAATGCGTACATTGAAAGAAGCCTGTGATTTATAGTTCTTTTGAGTATTTGTATCTCTTACAAAATCATTTCTTATTAGATATGGCTTGAAGCCAAAATAAATGAGTTCCATTCCTAAGAAAACTTGCTGATACGTTGGGTTCACATCGCCACTCTTATCATGCAATAATTTTGACCTAACTACATCTATTCGAAATATGCAAGCTGAAATGAATATCAGCGAAGTTAGAATAGCCTTTTGACTTTGCCGTGCACTTTCAAAATCTTGATTTGATGAGTCAAGTAATATTAGGGCAGATTCCGTTTCCAAAAGTATTTTCACTAAACTGTGCAGATTTCTCCAGAGAATTTCATCATCATCGCTAACCAGCCACATAAATTTATTGTTAGCGTTTTTAGCTAGACATTCGATATTTTTACCTAATCCGAGATTCGTCGCATTAATAATATGCCGAATCTTGAGTTCACTCCCAATAAATTGTCCAAGATTCACACGTTCAGTGCCGTTATCGGCAATGAGTACTTCGATCTCTTCAAGTATTTCATTTGGTAAATTCAAAAGCTCGAGGATTCGGTCTCTTACTGCTTCAGGACGATTGAAAGTCGGTATTGCGATTGTTAGCAGCCCACCCATACTTTAATTATATATGCGCAAAGGTTGATATCACGATTCATAACTATAATTTAAAGCGTTTTCGCGCCTGAGTTCTCAATTTGAAATATCACTATTAACCATGAGCTTAGCCAATGATTTCCAATTTGTTTTCGCTTTCCAACCGAGCAACTTTTCTATTTTAGAAGGGTCTCCGATTAAAGCATCCACTTCGGTTGGGCGCATGTAAGAATTATCCAATATTACAAATTTCTCCCAATCTAAGCCAACTTCAGAAAATGCAGCCTCGCAAAAATCACGTACAGTTGCACCAATACCTGTCGCGACCACAAAGTCATTTGGATTGTCTTGCTGCAGCATTAGCCACATGCTTTCAACATATTCTTTGGCGTACCCCCAGTCCCGCACGGCATCTAAATTTCCCAAGAACAGCTTATCTTGAGTGCCTTTTATAATCGAAGAAACAGCTTTAGTTATCTTTCTTGTAACGAATGTTTCTCCTCTTCTTGGGGATTCGTGGTTAAAAAGTATTCCATTAGTAGCATGAATCCCATAGGCCTCACGATAATTAACCGTCGCCCAATATGCATACAATTTTGCTGATGCGTAAGGACTTCTTGGTTTAAAAGTACTGAGTTCGTTTTGAGGAGGTGGAGTTGAACCAAACAGCTCTGAAGTGCTCGCTTGATAAAATCTTGTTTGAATGTCACTTGATCTAATTGCCTCTAAAAGAGTAATTGCGCCGATGCCATCAACACTTGCAGTGTACGTGGGCATTGTAAATGACACCATCACATGACTCTGCGCAGCCAGGTTGTATATCTCATCCGGTGCAATTTCCCTGACAAGATTCGTTATCCCAGCCGCATCTGTGATATCCCCATAGTGCAGGTGTAATCGATTACCACTCTCGTGTGGATCTTTAAAAATGTGATCAATCCGAGAAGTATTAAAGGTCGATGCACGCCTAATCAGACCATGTACCTCGTACCCTTTTTCAAGCAGTAACTCTGCCAAATATGATCCATCTTGTCCTGTAATTCCAGTGATTAGCGCCTTCTTCATCAATATTTCCTTTCAAATTTTGTTAAGACACCAACAAGAGAATCAATCTGTTTTGTTAAATCATAGTGATGATTTCCTACAAACAGCCCTTGATCATGGACTAAGTCAGCCCCAGGAAGACTGGGTATATCTGCGTGGTTTAGGTGCTTTATAACAGGATTCCTCGTGAAATTTCCCGTTACTATCGGGCGACTTTGAATTCCAGCATCCTTCAATGTCTCAACAAGAGCTTTCCTCTTATCTCTTAATTTACCTTGCAAAATCAAAGAGAAACCAAACCAAGAAGATTCACCATGTTCACTTTGGATTTGAAAACTAGGCAAAGATTGCATCGATTCTTGAAATTTTTGTGCATTTTTTCGGCGTTCTCTTATAAAGTCTGGAAGTTTAAGTAACTGTTGCTGTCCTATCGCGCCTTCTATTTCTAATGGACGTAAATTAAATCCAGGCAAAACGAATCTAAATAGATCATCCCATTCGGTACCGGTTTTGGAATGTACAAAATTATGAGTAGGAAGACCACGCGTCCAACCGTGTGCGCGAATTGATTTTAATACTTGAAACATCTCTTCATCATCTGTTGTGATTAAACCACCTTCCATGGTAGAAATGTGGTGGCTAAAAAAAGTGGAATATGTTCCTCCAATTCCAAATGTCCCAGCAAATTTTTGATTTAGAGTTGCACCTAATGATTCACAGTTATCCTCGAGCAAAAATAGATTGTGCTTTTCTGCAAACTTTCCGATTTCTTCCCAGTGGGCAGGGTTCCCAAGCAAATTTACAACAAAAATTCCCTTAGTTCGATTAGTCAACGACTCTTCCAATTTTGAGTGATCTATATTTAATGTACAAGGATTAACGTCGACGAATTTGAGAGTCGCACCAAGTTGGTGAACCGGATAGTAAGTCGTACTCCAAGAGACGGCAGGAACTAGAATTTCATCGCCAGGGTAAAAAAGTGGTTCCTTTAAATATCTCGATGCAGTTAGCAGCGCAAGATTCGCACTCGAGCCGCTGTTTACCATAACGGCATATTTTGAGCCCACGCTCGCTGCAAACTGTTCTTCGAACTTCTCGACTTCAAGCCCCATCGTAAATTGACCAGAAGAAACTACTCTATTAATAGCAGAGATTTCTTCTTCGCCCCAAGTTGAACTAGCTAGTTCATAACTCAATCAAGCACCTCACCTTTGCTCATTCTTCCTGTACCAATCAATTGTTTTAGCAATGCCATCCTGCAAGTTAGTTTTGGGATTCCAACCGTGACTAAAAGCTAGTGAGGAATCGCTTAATTTGCGACGCATGCCATTGGGTTTGCTCAAGTTAGGAATAATTGTTCCGCGGTAACCCATTAGACTTGAAACAATTTCATAAAAATCTCTAACACTGTGGTCAATTCCAGATCCCAAATTCATCTTGAGGGGCAGAGTATCGATAATTTCTAACGATTCGCAGATATATTGAGCAACATCCCCTACAAAAGTAAATTCGCGCCTACTTTCTCCATCGCCCCACATTTCAATCGAGGGTGCTCCTTCCTTAATCGCAGAATCAACTTTTCGAATGATGGCCGCTATCAGATGACTTCCGGAGGAATCAAAATTGTCACGGGGCCCATAGAGATTTGAAGGAATTAATGTTCGCCAATTTAGATATTCTTTAGTTGCCACTATCTCGACTATTTTAGCTCCCACAATCTTGGAAAGTGCATAGCCTTCATTAGTGGGCTCTAACGTTCCTGTCAGGATGTCACTCTCAACGAGCGGAGTCGTCAGGTCTCTTGGATACATGCAAGTACTTCCGATATAAAAGAGTTTTGGAATTGCGCATGTCCGCGCCGTCGTTAAAACATTTAGATCGATTTGTAGGTTTTCAGTTAGAAACGCAAACGGATTATCCAGATTGGCTTGTATTCCACCAACTTTTGCCGCAACATGGATTATCACATCAGGTAGAGAACTATTCATGTACTTCACAACGTCGCTCAAATTCAGGAGATCTAACTCAGCACGCGTTGGCGAGTACACTTCTACACAAGATGGCATGGTGCTAAGAATTGCAGAACCAAGCATGCCGCGGGACCCTGTTAAGAGTACTTTCATTGCACCATCTTAGAGGTGTCCCATAGTGATTTGCACTATTTATAGAACTGCAATGCTTGCTTTTTCACGACTTCAGACTCTAGGTATTCCAAAGCAACCTTAAAGTTTATTTCAGATGCCATGTCAACGAGATGGTCATCATCTAGAGCCTTACGAACCTCAGATAAAATAGTGGCGGAATCAAGTCCAACGATTGACGCAATGGATCCTCGCGCTACCCACTCATTTGCACAAGATGTGTTTGTCTGAACAGGGTATGCACCCTGAATTAGCGACTCAATAAATGAAGTACTGATTCCATCACTTTCTGAGCAACCAATGTAGATTCTCGATTTTGAAAATTCGTATAACATTTGGTCATGAGTTAATCGATTACGAAGAGTTGTAACCTTAATTCTTGATTTCAGCTCGTGTGGCAATGTATTAAGCCTTTCAATGGTGTCATTAGTGGCTGAATAAATATGAAATTGAATTTGAGGATAATCGGATGCAATAATTGGAATTAGGGAAATCGGTATATCAGAACGCCCGAATTCACCCCCGTAACCCTTTATTATTATTTGATTTCTAAGAGAGGGGCTCACAAAACCATTATCGCGAGGCGGTATTTGAAATCCTCCAGCATTTGGAATGCAGGGTAATTCAGTACCAGTAAATCCAAGCTTTCGGGCAAGGTCATAATCTCTAACGCACTCAGCGGAATAGAAGTCTGCTTTTGCCAGTAAACTACGAATTAATCTTTCATGAACTGGAAATCTCATGAAATAATAGATATCGCTCCCCCAATTAGTCATTATAACTTTTGCATTGTTCCGAAGGTTAATGTTTACTTGGTCAAACAAGTAACCGGCTCCTTGAATTTCTAGGGCGTGCAAGTATTGAAAATTATTTTTCTTAAGAATTCTTTCAAGGGATTTCAAGCGACTCGGCATGAATTTGAGCCGACTTAAGAATTCGAAGAACAGAAAATCAAAATATCCAGAAATAGACTTTAGAGCCGACCAATTTGCGAGTTGATAACTGGCGACCAATCTTGAATTCAATAGAGAAATAGTGTTCGGGTGAATCTTCCTGTATTTTTTGGAAGCAACAATTAGGAAATCAATCTCCGTGTTTGCAAATTGATCCAACCACCGAGCAAAGTGGATACTGTCTAACATTCCTATTATTAGTACCTGAATTCGTTCTGGGCCACATCGCTCCCGCAGATTATCCATAACAATAATTTACAGTAACTTAAACAAGATTAGGGCCACAGCAGTTATGAGTGCGTTAAGATTTCGCGTATGGTCACATTTTCAATAATTACGCCGGTTTACAACGGGGAAGCATTCATTGCCGAAACTGTTAGTTCAGTTTTAGAGGCAGTTTCAGCATTCGAATTTGAGTACCTGGTGATAGACGATGGCTCGACTGACTCAACTTCCACAATTCTCTCAAAGTATGGCTCCCGGATAAAGTACTTTCGACAAGAGAATTCTGGGCAGTCTGTCGCAATCTCTAGAGCTATTTCGGATGCAGTTGGCAAGTACATAATTATAGTAAATGCGGACGATCCCCTAATCGATAGCAATCTTTTTAGCGATGCAAAAGAAATTCTCGACAGTGATTCAAAAATTGTTGCCACCTATCCTGATTGGCAAATTATTGATGAGGTAGGAAATATTGTCGAGAAGGTGATAGCCAAAGAATTCTCTATCGATGAATTGGTCGGAAGATTTAATTGTCTAATTGGTCCTGGAGGAATCATGAGGGCCTCTGCCGCAAAAACTATTGGTGGCTGGGACAGTAATTATAAATTTGTGCCTGATTATGATTTTTGGTTGCGCCTATCGGATTTTGGTAATTTTCAACATATTCCTAGAATTCAAGCCAACTGGCGTAGCCATCGTGAATCAATTTCAATCAGTTCTCGTAGCGCAGAAATGGCTGATGAAAGAATTCGTGTCATCAGTAATTACATAACAAGACACCCAGCACTACCTGGCTACCTTAAGAAAATGGCATTAGCAAATGCCCAATATCGCGCAGCAGTTTTGAGTTATTTCGACAAGAGAGTTAATGGAAGGAGTTTGATACTGAAGAGCATAAAGAATTATCCTCGAATCCTATTGGAAAAAGATATACGTGTGCTTATTTATTTGATAATGCTGCCATTAAGTCGTCATTTAATTAGGGTGATCAGCCACAAGGTGTCAATTCGAGATATCGAATCTAGCATTCGCCAAAATATTAAGGCGTGAATTAAACCTTCTGGTATCTTATTTCTCATGAATACCGTGGTCATTTTGGGTTCTACGGGCATGATTGGCTCTGGTGTAACACGATACCTCTCAAACCTACCCTTTCAAGTTATAGAAGTGAATAGAAATGCAATTTCAACCTATACAGGAAATGATTCACGTCGATTTGATGTTACAAGGGATGTACTAAGTACTTTTATCCAGGAAATCCCCCCAGGTAGCGTCATTCTAAATTTTGTCGGGGTTATTAGGCACAAAATTTCCGAAGATGTCGAAGAATCGGTTGCAAATGTATTTAAAATAAATCGTGATTTCCCGCGAGAACTAGTGGATGTCGCAGAAGCTCATCATTGCAGAGTAATTCAAATTGCCACAGATTGTGTTTTTTCGGGAAAGGAAGGTAGCTACTCTGAGACTTCAGTGAAAGATCCAATTGATTTATATGGTCTTTCTAAATTACAAGGCGAAATGTCCGCATCTAATCTTATGACGCTCAGGGTTTCAGTTATTGGGAAAGAGCAGACGGGCCATATTGAACTTATGGATTGGGTGCTGGGTAAGAACAATCAAGAGAAAGTAAATGGGTACACCAATCATTATTGGAATGGAATCACCACCCTCCATTTAGCAAAAATTATATGTGGAATTCTAGAAACTAATAGCTTTCAAGCTGGGTTATTTCATGTTGTGCCAGAGGGTCAGAAAAGTAAATTTGAGTTGATTTCATTAATTGCTGATAAGGGTGGGCGAAGTGACCTTGAAATCCAAGAATTTGCCGATTTGACCCAGATAGACAGAACCCTGAAAACCCAATTTCCGGAATTCAATAGTATTATTTGGAGTGCAGCAGGTTTTAGTGCGATTCCTACGATAGATTTGATGCTTGACGACTATTTTGAATGGAACTCATAACTTACTCACAGGATCGGATTACTTCAGTGAAAATGAAACGAAATTCAATTATCACCATTACTGGTGGAACTGGTTCATTTGGAGTGACTATGGCAAAAGGCCTCTTGGCAGAAGAAATTTCAGAAATTAGAATTTTTAGTCGTGATGAAAACAAGCAAGAACTTATGCGTAATTCTATTAAAGACGAGCGACTTCGTTTTTTTATTGGGGATGTTAGAGATCGTGACAGTGTTACAAACGCTATTAGAGGGGCAAATTATGTCTTTCATGCTGCTGCACTAAAACAGGTCCCATCGTGCGAATTTTTCCCCATGCAAGCAGTTGCAACAAATATTGAGGGAAGTTCAAACGTAATTGAGGCCTCAATTCGCAATAATGTCGAGTCAGTTGTGTGCTTAAGCACCGATAAAGCGGTATACCCAATAAATGCAATGGGTATGTCTAAAGCGATGATGGAAAAAGTGGCTCAATCGTATGCGCGCAGCACAGAAAATTCAGGTACTAGAATATCAATAACACGTTATGGAAATGTCATGATGTCGAGAGGCTCTGTAATTCCATTGTTCTTGAACCAAATACTTAGTGGGAAACCTGTTACGGTCACAAACCCGGACATGACGAGATTTTTGATGTCATTGACAGAATCTGTTGACTTGGTTAAGTATGCATTTGCTGAAGGCAACTCTGGGGATTTATTCGTTCGCAAGGCACCAGGTTCTACAGTAGATGTCTTGATAGAAGCATTAGGGAAATTGTTGGGCTTTGATGAAGTTGAGATTCAAAAGATTGGAATCCGCCACGGTGAAAAACAGCATGAGTCACTTGTGAGCGCAGAAGAAATGAACACGGCGGTGGATTGCGGGAACTACTTTAGGATTCCTTTGGATGCGCGCTCTCTTGATTATCAGATTTACTTCGACCAAGGGCAAAACGTGAATTCAAAGCAAAGTGCCTACACCTCTGAAAATACTGTGCAATTGACGGCTGAAGAGGTCGCGAGCAAAATATCCCATCTACCTGAATATGTTGAATTTCAAAAAGGGTCAAAATGATTAAAACAAAAGTCACAACTATCGTAGGAACTCGCCCAGAGATTATTAGGCTTGCTTGCATCATCGAAAGATTTGATGAAATTTTCGACCATCGACTAATTCATACTGGACAAAACCCAGATCCACTCTTGCGCGAAGTTTTTTTTAGCGACTTGGGTATCCGCGAACCAAATCTATATTTCTCAGATAACCACAGCTCACTTGGTACTTTTCTATCAAATCTATTTATAAGCATCGAAAACGAGTTGATTGAAAATCGTCCGGATGCAATATTGATTTTGGGAGATACAAATAGCGCCTTATCGGCGATAATTGCAAAGCGACTTGGCATCCCGATTTACCACCTTGAAGCAGGAAATCGCTCCTTTGACCCAAATGTTCCTGAGGAAATTAATAGACGGATAGTTGATCATATTGCAGATATGAACTTTCCATATAGCGAACTTGCACGGAATAATTTACTTTCCGAAGGGATACACCCGCGCAAAATTTCTTTAATGGGTTCCCCTCTGCCGGAGGTGTTTAATAAATACCTTGAATCGATTAAAAGTTCACCAATCTTGTCAAAGATGAACTTAGAGAAGAAAGGTTATTTTCTGGTCAGCGCGCATCGCCAAGAAAATGTTGATTCAGACAAGAGACTTAAACAATTGTTAGAGACTCTTGAGAATCTTAATCGCACATATAAAATTCCAGTATTAGTTTCTACTCATCCACGCACAAGGTTGCGCCTTGAGAAACTTTCGTTAGCTGAAAACCCAGGAATAATTTTCCACAAACCCTTCGGATTCTTTGATTATAATAATCTCCAAATTAACGCAAGAATTGTGCTTTCAGATAGCGGAACTATTAGTGAAGAATCAATCATCTTAGGTTTTTCAGCTTTAACTATTAGAGATTCTATGGAACGACCTGAGGCGCTTGAATCAGGCTCAATAATTATGTGCGGGATTGAATCTGTACAAGTTTTAGAGGCCGTTCGCATTTTAGAGAATTCAACGAGATCCCAGGTGCCCCCAATTGAATACCAATTCCCAGATACATCGACTAGGGTAGCAAATGTATTGATATCAACTGTTCATCAGCAAGCTTTCTGGAGTGGGTTAAGAAAAAACTAGGCATGTTAAGAAAATTTAAGTTACGCGTTTCTAATAGAATTTTATTTAGATCTTTGCGTGTTCTTCCGCGAACAGATCAACCCAAAATAATTGCTGTTGTTCTTTTGCAAGTCGGTCTTGGTTTTCTTGATTTACTCGGAGTTGCAGCTATCGGTGTTTTGGGAGCATTGGCGGTTACTGGTGTTCAATCTCAATTACCAGGGAACCGTGTTTCCAGCGTGCTGGAATTTCTTAGTCTTTCAAATCTGGGGTTTCAGACGCAAGTCGCGATACTCGGGTTATCTGCAGCCGGAATTTTAGTAATCCGGACAATTCTTTCAATAATTTTCACAAGGAAAATTTTCTTTTTCCTCAGCCGCAGAGGTGCTGCCATTTCATCGAACTTGGTTTCAAGACTACTTTCACAATCATTAATTCAAATACAATCAAGATCTACCCAGGACACACTATATTCGCTTACGGCCGGAGTAACCTCAATTACCCTGGGAGTGCTTGGTACTGCAATAACTTTAGTATCTGATGGGTCACTTCTAATTATTATGGTTATAGGATTATTTATAGTTGACCAAACCATCGCAATCACATCGATACTCTTTTTTGGTTTACTCGGTTTTATACTTTATCAAAATATGAATGTTAAGGCACATAAGTTGGGCTATCTTAACTCAAAACTTTCCATAGCAAGTAATGAAAAGATTATTGAAGTTTTAGATTCTTATCGTGAGTCGGTAGTTCGAAATCGGAGAGAATATTATTCACGTGAAATTGGGAAGTTAAGGCTCAATCTTGCGGATGTACTAGCAGAAATGCAATTCATGCCAAATGTAAGTAAGTACGTAATTGAATCGGGAATTGTCATCGGTGCGGTAGTTATCGCTGGTGCACAGTTTGCTTTGCAAGATGCCCGTCATGCAGTTGCAACTCTTTCAGTTTTTCTAGCGTCCGGAACTCGTATTGCTCCCGCAATAATGCGATTACAGCAGAATCTAATTCAAATTAAGAGCAGTATTGGTGCGGCTATGCCAACCTTGAAGTTAATTGAGTCATTGGAGAATGTTGTAGTTTCTAGAATTGTTGATGACACACTTGATGTGAGTCACTCGGGATTTAGTGCAGACGTACATTTGAAGTCCGTTTTCTTGACATATCCAAATAAGGAAGTAAACGCTCTTTCAAATGCCTGTTTGGATGTCCTCGCCGGTAAATCATTGGCGATTGTTGGCCCGTCTGGTGCCGGTAAGACTTCCCTTGTGGATGTTCTTCTGGGGGTCTTACCAGCGGACTCCGGAGACGTTTCTATTGCAGGAATGCATCCTCTTGAAACAATTGCAAAATGGCCTGGTTCAATTTCATATGTTCCTCAGGACGTAACAATTTCCAATGGAACTTTCCGTGAGAATGTTGGCCTGGGTTATCCTTTGGAAGTAGCAACAGATAAATTAGTTTGGTCGGCACTCGAAGTTGCCCAACTCACAGATTTTGTACGAAACTTGCCGCAAGGCCTAGACACCCCAGTCGGTGAGCGCGGTACCAAAATCAGCGGTGGCCAGCGCCAGCGGCTTGGAATCGCTCGAGCGATGTTCACTCAACCTAAGCTCTTGGTTCTTGATGAAGCCACAAGTTCTCTCGATGGACAGACCGAAGCTGATATTTCTGATGCGATTCAAGGCCTTAAAGGCTCGGTAACAGTTGTAATGATCGCCCATAGACTTTCAACAGTGAGAAATGCAGATCAGGTGATTTACATGGAAAAGGGCAAAATTCTTGCCCGCGGTACTTTTGAAGAGGTTAGAAGCGCTGTCCCAGATTTTGATAACCAAGCCAAACTCATGGGGCTTTAGGCTCAACACGCTCAAAACCCTCAATGCCGGCTTTACTCTTGCCCATCCCATAGAATAAGAGCCTGATTCCGGCAGGGTTGTTTCACGCTGCCATTCGGCGAAAGCCCTGCTCGCACCTTCCCCCATATATAAGGTAAAAATAAATCCGCCAAGGGCACAACATTTGCCCCCCAGCGGTGTCTTAACTAATAGAGGGCAAGACGTTGCCTTCGTAGTACAAACTCGCGGGAGTTACTTAAATGGCACTTTTAAAGTCAAAGGCAGCGAAACTAGCTGCGATGACTGCCGCCACCCGCATTCTTGAAGCTGCCCCCGCATCAGCTCAAGGCTCAGCTGCAGACTGGTCAATTTCTCAGCTCTCAGCCCTCTACACAGAACACCGCACACAGCTAGTCTCACAGGCTCGCCGCATCACCCGCGATGAGGCAGAAGCCAATGAAGTAGTCCAGGAAGCATTCTTGAAGTTCATGCTTGCTGCCCCAGAGCTAGATTCAGCAGATCGTGCGATTGCATACCTTCGCACCTCTGTTACAAACCTATCTCTTAACATCATCCGCG
>Ga0214919_10003407_pt1 | contig 24027 bp, 23 predicted proteins | sample LL1503_MetaG_FD_177994 | JGI IMG/M metagenome (GOLD analysis project Ga0214919, IMG submission 177994) | Freshwater microbial communities from Lake Lanier, Atlanta, Georgia, United States - LL-1503 | ecosystem: Environmental > Aquatic > Freshwater > Lake | place: USA: Georgia | collected... | reverse complement strand
GCAAACCCGGCGTGGACAGCCCGTTTCGCGCCCGCACCCCAGCCGAGAACCTGGCCCGCCTTCGCGAGATGCGCGACGGCCTGCATGAAGACGGCAGCATGGTGCTGCGCGCCAAGATCGACATGGCCCACCCCAACATCAACCTGCGCGACCCGGCCATCTACCGTATCCGCCGTGCCACCCACCACAACACCGGTGACACCTGGTGCATCTACCCGATGTACACCTTTGCCCACCCCATTGAAGACGCGTTGGAGCAGATCACCCACAGCATCTGCACGCTGGAGTTTGAAGACCAGCGCCCGTTTTACGACTGGCTGCTGGCGCAGCTGTGCCAGGGCGGCCTGCTGAGTGCGCCGCCGCCGCACCAGTACGAGTTTGCCCGGCTCAACCTCACCTACGTGATCACCAGCAAGCGCAAGCTGGCCCAGCTGGTGTACGACCACAAGGTGAGCGGCTGGGATGACCCGCGCATGCCAACAATAGTGGGCCTGCGCCGGCGCGGCTACACGGCGCAGAGCCTGCAGCTGTTTGCCGAGCGCATTGGCGTGACCAAGAGCGACAGCTGGATTGACTACGCCACGCTGGAAGGCTGCCTGCGCGAAACCCTGGACCACAGCGCCCCGCGCGCCATGGCCGTGCTGGACCCGATCAAACTGGTGCTCACCAATTGGGACGAGGTCATGGGCGCCGGTGCCTTGGATGACTGCAGCGCCTCGGTGCACCCGCACCACCCCGAGCTGGGCCAGCGCCACTTCAAAATGGGCCACGAGGTGTGGATTGAACGCAGCGACTATGAAGAAACGCCGCCCAAGGGTTTTTTTAGGCTGTTTCCCCCAAGCATTGACGCAAGCGGCAATGCGGTGCCAGGAAGCAAAGTGCGGCTAAAGTATGGCCACGTGATCGAATGCACCGGCTCTATCAAAGATGAAGCAGGAAACCCAAGCACCGTGCTGGCCCGGCTGCTGCCCGACACCAAAAGCGGCACCCCCGGCAGCGACAGCGTCAAGGTCAAAGGCGTGATCACCTGGGTGGGCGTGGCTGATGCCAGCGCCGCCGAAGTGCGCCTGTACGACCGCTTGTTTACCGACCCTCAGCCCGACGCCGGCGGCAAAGACTTTATTGAGAGCCTGAACCCCAGCAGCCTGAAAGTGGTGACCGCCATGGTGGAGCCCTCACTGGCCAGCGCCCAGCCCGACCAGAAGTTTCAGTTTGAACGGCACGGCTACTTTGTGGCCGACCGCGTAGACCATGTGGCGGGGCAGCGGGCGGTGTTTAACTTGGCGGTGGGGTTGCGGGATGGGTGGGGGAAGTGACCTGATGGAGACCACCAACTACTTTCGTCAGGATGTAATGGTCAAACGGCCCTACATCAAGAAAGAGTGGTTGGAATTGGCGTTGGCTCAACCCGTGCGGCGCGAAATTCAGCCTGATGATGGCCGTATCAGGCATTGGGTATGGATCGAGGAGTTGTCCCGTTATTTGCGTGTGGTCACCCTCGAAGATGGCACCACCGTGCACAATGCATTTCCAGATCGGAGGTTTACCCCATGAAAATTTCTTACGACAAGGCCACGGATTCCCTTTACATCCACCTGGCTGACCGGGAATCTGTTGACTCCGATGAGGTGAAGGACGGTGTGGTGCTTGACTTCGATGCCAACGGTGCACTGGTCGGTATCGATGTGCAACACGCCAGCCAACGGGCTGATCTGAGCAATCTGTCGCTCTCCAAAATGCCATTTGGCGAGTTAGTGGCCGTTTAACCACGACATATTTGCTCTGCTAGATGCTGCCGACTCTGTGGTTCTACCGAACACCCCAGTTTAATGCCCCATCTCAGTCATCAACCCCGGCCGCCCGCCCAGACCCATCGAGGCATCCAGCACGGCGCCGTGCAGCACGCGGCTGTGGGGGGTGAGCAAAAAGGCGATCAGTTCGGCAATTTCTGGCGGCTCGATCAGCCTTTGTTTGGGTAGGCGATCGATAAAGGCCGCCCGCTCGGCGTCGCTCATGGCGTTCAGGGTGCTGGCCTGGAACATGCCGGTGTTGGTGGCGCCGGGGCAGATGGCAAACACGTCCAGCGGGGTGTGCACGTGCTCGGCGGCGATCTGGCGGGTCATGAAGGCCACCGCGGCCTTGATGTGCAGCAGCAACTCGTCCTGTTGCGTGCTGTCGCTGGCATAGTCGGCCACGGTGGCGGAGCCCACCCCCTGCGCATAACTGGCGGCCACGGCCCAGCCGTCTTGCAGCAGCCGGCGAACCGTGGCGCGGCCGATGCCGCCCAGGGCACTGGTGACGATGGCGACTTGAGCGGTGGGGTGCGGTATGGTGCGGGGCGCCTGTTGCGGTAGGTCAATTGTTTGGGGCGGATGTCTTTCAGCCATCACAGACGTCGACCTGGGTTGTTGATGCCTGATTTGAAGAGCGCTGCCAGAGACTTTTCTCGCCGTGCCGGATGACTTGTTTTTGGAGCAAAAGTAGATGGGGTTATCGTGCCTCATAGATGCGTGACGCTTTTCGGCAACCTGCATCAGTCGTTCGCCGGGCTAGGGCCATCACAAGAAGCTGAATAATCAGGACAACAGTAGACTCGTCCTTAATTTCACACACCACACAAGAGCGCGCACTATGACCACTACCAGCAGCGACGCCGCCGCAAACACCAACGAACAGTTCAACAGCCGCACCCATCAAATTTTGCAGCAACTACAGCAAAATGGGCAGCTCAAATTGTTGCAAACCATACAGGGTCCCATGGACGCGACCGTGAAATTGCGCGAATATGGAGAAGTAGCATGCTTTTGCAGCAACAATTATTTGGGGCTTGCCAATCATCCCGAGGTAGTGCAAGCAGGTGTTGAAGGCTTGCGCACATACGGCGCAGGCACTGCCAGCGTGCGTTTTATTTGCGGCACCTTCGAATGTCATGAGACGCTGGAGAACACCATCGCGCGCTTTTATGGCGTGGAGTCCAGCTACACATTTACAAGTTGTTGGAACGCCAACGAGGCCATCTTCGCCACACTGTGCGAGCCAGGGGACGCCGTGGTGTCGGACGAGTTGAATCATGCCAGCATCATCGATGGCATACGCTTAGCAGTCAGCATCAAAAGAGGGTTGCTGCGCGCTACGTATAAAAATGGTGACGCAAAATCTTTGGCTGCCAAACTGGAGGAATTGCGCGCCAGCCCAGAACTCACCGGCACTTTGTGGGTGGTGACCGATGGTGTTTTTAGCATGGAGGGAAGCGTTGCTAATTTGCCAGAACTGCGCGCGGTTTGCGATCGCTATGGCGCCATGTTAATCATGGATGACAGCCACGGCACCGGCGTCATGGGTGCAACAGGTCGCGGGACGCATGAGCATTGGAACATTGCAGCCACCCAAATAGATTATTTCACGGGCACTCTTGGCAAGGCACTGGGCGGTGGCGCAGGCGGCTACATTGCCGGCAGTCGCAACGCGATGGCATTGCTTGTTCAACGCGGCCGACCCACTCTATTTTCCAACGCGCTTCCAGCGACCATTGCGTGCAGCGCAAACAGGGCCATAGAAATATTGGAGCGCGAACCGCAGCGCGTGGCCAAGTTGCGCGCCAATGTCGCTGCTGTTCGCGCGGGCATCCGCCATGCGGGATACACCGTGTTGGAAAGCCAGACCGCCATTTGCCCAATCATTGTGCACGACACCGCAAAAGCCATTGCGATGAGCCGACGCCTTTTGGAGTTGGGCGTGTTTGTCATTGGATTTGGTTTCCCAGTGGTGCCAGAGGGGCACGCACGCCTGCGCGTCCAAGTAAGCGCAGCGCATGAGCAAGCACACATTGACGCGCTCATCAACGCGTTGATTCAAGTCAAGGGTGAGTTTGCTGTTTGATGTCCGGCATGTCTTTGCTTCTTTTGACGTAACGCGTCTCGCATTTCACAACCAAGCGGGATTTCGGGCATCGCGGGCGCTAGGCTTCATTTGCAGGCCATTCTTTCAAATTAATCAGCAAAGTTATCAATGCCTTGATGGGTGGATAGGCCGAAGGGTTGGAATCGGTGGCTCAGGTCATGGCACCGCGCGCGGTCACAGGCCAAACGGCCTGCACACGCGAAGCGCGGACAGCGACCATTTCATCGTGGAGATTGACGGTCGGATCACAATGACCGGGTACCAGCAACAATTGCTGCCCGAGCGCAGGCAGCGCACGACCTCTTGGTACATCAATCCTGCCCTGCTCGTCTCCTGTGGGCGTGTAAAGTAGGTCGGGCTGACCCCACACCCAAGCCTGCGCGGGATCCGTGTTGAGCGCCTTTACGCCAGCGTCGACCAGCACAAAGCCCGCGCGTGCGCTATGAACCACCGTGGTCAATACAAACAAACTGTGCCTGAATCCGTCGACATCCGCATCGCGTTCTTGGTTCAGGGCATAGTCGGCGTCCATGAAGACGTAGGAGCCGGGTTGCAGTTCAGTGAAAACACCACTTTGCGCTTCCCACGCGAATGTACCGGTACCGGATCCGGTGATGCTGGCGCAAGGCAGTCCTGAATTCAGGATGCGATCGCGCGTATCACGGATCGCATCTGCATACGATTCAAAAGCCTGCCGACGCTGGCCGTAATCGCGCACGTGTTGTGCGGCGCCGTTATAGGCCTGAAGCCCGCCGAAGGCCAGACCCGGCGTCCCAGCGATCAATTGCGACAGCCTCAGAGCAGGCACACCCGGATCGACGCCGCCGCGCATGCCCCCGGGATAGACGTCTACCAGCAGCGTGAGGGTCACGCCGTGCTCGCGCGCGACCCTGCCAAAGGCGGCAACCTGGTCCGGGTTGTCAGCAATGGCGGCCACAGTTGCATGGCGCGCAAGACCTGCTAAGCGGTTCATCTTATGAGGCCCAACAATGGGATACGTCACCAGCACATCGTCAACACCAGCCTGCACCATCGCCTCGGCTTCGGAGAGCTTCTGGCAACACACTCCGACCGCTCCCAGTGCGATCTGAAGCCGCGCAATCTCGGCAGATTTGTGCGCCTTGGCGTGCGGGCGCAGTTGCACTCCGGCTTTACGCGCGCTGTCCGCCATTCGCGTCAGGTTGTGTTCCAACGCATCGAGGTCCAGAATCAATGTCGGGGTGTCGAGCGTGTCAACCGGCTGATCGATCAGGGCCACAGGATACCCAGCCAAATCAGACGAAGGTCAACAGACGAGCCGGGTTACGCACCATCAGCGCTTCGATCTCGTCCTCGGAAAAGCCGCGACGACGCATCATTGGCAGTATGTTGCGAAAGATGTGGCCGTAGCCGTGTCCACCGCCCTCGACCTGGCGGGTCCGCTGTGCAATGTCGTGCGAAATCACCACCCGATCCAGATGGCCAGCATCCATCAGCGCTCGAATCGCCGTGATACGGACGCCGTCGCTCGCAAGATCGACATCCCGACCACCCGCATCTATATTTTGCGAATGGCGCGACTGTTCAGAGCCAAAAACGTCAAACTCGAGAACACAGCCGAAATCGGCCAGACGCAGGATATCTTCGATCTTATACAAGCGACGCTCGATGTGGTCCATGATGGTTCGACCCATGTCGGCACCAGCCGCCTGAACAGCCCGAATAATCTCGAATGGCCCCTCAACGTTACGCCCGGGATGGATAGACAGCGTCGCACCGGTATGCTTTTGCGCAATCACGCCGGCCTCCACCGAACGCTTTTCAGCCTCTGTCCAGGGCCAGGAACAACCGATTTCGCCAATGATTCCAGCTTTAATTCCGGTTTCCCGGTAACCGGTTTCGATCTCGCCGATGAACTCACGCGCCAGGTCGTCCACGCTGCGCCCGATGTCGTCCTGGCTCATGAACTGCTGGGTATAGCGCCCGGTGCTTCGCACAATATGGATACCAGCGCCCTGGGAGACTTCGCGCAGACCTTCCGGGTCTGTCACCAAGCCGGGCGTGCTCACATCCACCAAGGTGCGGCCGCCGTCGGCCACCAGGCGCTGCATCTCCAGCAGAGCAACCTGCCGGTTAGTCAGGTTGACGTTGCCGGGCGCGACCACCCACTCGTAGTCCATCTGCCAACGGTTTTGCATTGTGATCGGCAATGCAGGCTCGGGCCGTCGATTGGGCGGCGTGTAATCTCCGACCAGATGCTCGTGCATCAAGGTAGGGCCGAGGTCCTCGGGGTCTACCAGCCCCAGCACAGTCATGACGCGTCCGCTTCGTTCACTCATGATTCATTCTCCTATGTTGACGATGATATTTCCCTGTCCGTCTAGACTGGCACTGGCGTCAGGCGGGACCACGCAAGTGGCGCTGTATTCCTCGATGATGCAGGGACCGTTGCGTGGGATGCTCAGGTCCTCACGCCATAATACGGGCGTTTCGCGCCAGCCGATCGCAGGGCCGAAATAGGCCTGGCGTGGCTTGGGTCGCGTCGCGTTCCGCTCGGGCCCACCAAAAGTCAAGTGTTCCGGTACCCCGGGCTTTTCAAGTAGGCTCTGTGCCACGACCTGAATAGTGACGAGTTCGACCGGCTCTTCGGCGCTGGCCCGGTGGCCATAAGTACGCTCATGCTCAGCGCCAAAGGCCTCTTCCATGGCTGCAATGGCTGCGGCGTTGAGTGGTCCCTCTAACACTGCAACCGTTAGCTCAAAAGTTTGACCTTGGTAGCGCAGCGTTGCGGATCGGCGCACGCGTATACGGCTCTGAGGAGTCCCGTCACCTACCAAACGCTCGCAGGCCTGCGCGGCAGCCTCCGACCAAGCCTGCTCGAGTTGCTGATGGTCGACGCTTCTCAGGCTGCAGCGGAAAGTCCGCGCGTAGTGGTGCTCGATATCGCCGAATAACAGCCCCAGAGCGGAGAACACGCCAGGCAGCGGCGGCACCACCACTTTTTTGATGCGCAATGCCTGCGCCATCGTGGCAGCGAAGACCGGGCCGTTACCTCCGAAGGCGAACAGAGTGAACTCTCGCGGGTCGCGTCCACGCTCAGTAGAGACAGCGCGAATTGCGCGCATCATGCGCGAAACGGCGATCTGATAGGCGCCATAGGCGGCACGTTCCAAAGACAGCCCCAGCGGCTGGGCGATGCATTCTTCGATGACTCCGCGCGCCTTGGCGCCGTTAAGACGAACTGCGCCATTAACCAGATAGTCGGGGTTCAAGTAACCGAGCGTCAGTACCGCGTCGGTGACAGTAGGCTGCGTGCCGCCCAGGTCATAGCAAACCGGTCCCGGGTTGGATGCCGCACTGTGCGGTCCGACCTGCAATAACCCGCCGTCGTCAATCGCGATGATGGAACCACCTCCTGCGCCGACCTCTGCGAGATCAATGGCCGGCACCTTAAGCAGATAGCCCGAGCCGGTCAGCAATCGCGATCCGTTAATGATGCCTCCTCCGATTTGATATTCCAGCGATCGACTGAACTCGCCGTTTTCGAGCAACGAAGCCTTGGCGGTCGTACCACCCATATCGAACGTTATGACATTGCGCAGTCCTATCCTTGCTGCCACGTTACGCGCACCGACAACACCAGCTGCTGGGCCGGATTCGACGATGTTCATCGGAAAACGCTCGGCCAGCTCCGAACTTGTTAGGCCGCCATTGGACTGCATCAGGCGCAGTGGCGCACGAATCCCAATCGCCCCGAGTTCGCGACGCATACCACCAAGATAAGCCTTGATAACGGGCAGAACATAGGTGTTGATGACCGTGGTTGAAGTACGTTCATATTCACCGATTTCGGGCAACACCTGGTGACTCAGGCAGCACGGAAGCCCTGGGCACAAGCGCTCGACGATGGCACCGATCATGCGCTCATGGCTGTCGTTTGCGTAAGCATGAAGAAGGCAAACCGCTATCGCTTCGACGCCCTCGGCCAGGAGGCTTGAGACGGCGCGCTCGGCATCCACAGAGTCGAGTGCAATCTCCACGCTACCATCGACCCTAACGCGCTCTTCGACAGTCATGCGCAGATGTCGGTCTACCAGTGGGCGGGGTTTGTCCCACGCAATGTCGTAGAGTCGCGGTAACCGCAGGTTACGAATCTGAAGGATGTCGCGAAAGCCCTTAGTCCCAATGAGGCCGGTGCGCGCACCCTTGTGCTCCAGTATGGCGTTTGAACCAACGGTTGTGCCGTGACGTACTTCCTCGATGTTGGCCGCGAGGATCCCGGTCTGGGCCAAGCTCTCGCTCAGACCGGCAGCGATCGCGCGCGAGTAGTCATCGACGCTGGACGACACTTTCATGGTTTCGACCCGGCCGTCCGAACCGAGCAGGACTATGTCGGTGAATGTACCGCCGATGTCAATGCCTATGCGATAACTCATGACGACTCTCCAGCCCTCGGCCCACCCCGCTGCACGGTCGGCACCGTGCTCCATCCACGCGCAGTCCGCAGTTTTTCGCGCTGACGCTGCGTAGCGACGGAATCCACTGTGCGCATTGCGGCATTGACTGCCACACCGTACACGCAGAACGCGCGCTCGACCCCGACGACCTCGTTGTGAACGTCGTCTAAAACAGAAACCGGATCACGCTCTAACGGATCTCCCCAGCCACCCGGTCCTGCCAGTTCGTGGCTGAACACGTCACCGCGATGAATATTCATGGTCACCTTTGAAGGTAAAACTCGATGCTCGGCATCTGGGTTCAGGATGTTGTTCGAGGGACTCCCTGGCTGGCCGCCGTAGAGTCCGTAGGGTGGATGAATGCGGCGATCGGAACGTACCTGCAACACCCCTTCTTTTTCCAAAAAGCGGTAATCGCGCCGGAACGGCGTGCCCCCGCGATGGCGGCCAGCGCCTTCCCGGTCGGGGATCAGTTCGTAGGTCAGGCATTGAATGGGATATTCCGCCTCAGTGGCCTCAACCGAATAGGACGCCATGTTAGCGAACACGCTCGAGTGGCCATCGGCGCCGTCGGCCCAGGGGCGACCACCCCACGCGCCGCTGACGAATTCGACATAGATGAAGGGCGAGCGATCGTCGTGGTAGCCGCCGATCGAGATCCCTGTGTTGCCGCCATCACCAGCAGCGAAGACCCGGTCTGGCAGCATCATGGCCAGCGCGCCGAAAGCGCAGTCCAGCATTCGAAAGCCGCTCAGGCCACGAGCGGCGCAAGCCGCCGGAAGTTGCATATTGGCAATGCTGCCCAGCGGCGCAGTCACCTCGATAGCGCGAAACACCCCCTCATTGTTGGGAATATCCTGTGGCAGGATGCACTTCACGGCGCAATAGGTGACTGCCTTGGTCCAACCGAGCGTCCCATTAATCGCTCCCTTGACTTGCGGCGAGGTGCCAGACCAGTCGGCCTTCAACCTATCGCCCTCCTTGATAAAGGAAACGTGGAGGCGGATCGGCTTACCGAATTCGACCCCGTCATCGTCAAGCCAGTCCTCGAACGAATAAATCCCATCCGGCAACTTGCGGAAAGCCGCGCGGGTCAGTCGCTCGGCATAGTCAATCGTTTCCTGCATGTAGGCAACAACATCGTCAGCGCCATAGCGTTCCACCAGGTCGTTGAAGGCTCGCTCCGCGATATGGCAGGCAGCAAGTTGGGCGCGCAAATCGCCCATCAGCTTGACCGGCATGCGCACGTTGGCCTCCAGCAACTTGAGCAGCGTCGGGTTCATACGCCCGCGTTCCATAAATTTGACCGGCGGGATCCGCAAGCCTTCCTGGTAGATCTCCGTCGAATCGGCCGCATTCGATCCCGCGACCCGACCACCCACGTCGGTATGGTGACAAACCGTAGCGGCGAACGCCAACAGCCGCCCTGCTCCAAATAGCGGTTTGATGATAAATATGTCGGGCAAATGCATGCCGCCGCAGTACGGGTCATTGAGCATGAAATAGTCGTCGGGGGCGATATCGCCATCAAAGCACTTTAGGATCTCCTGCAGCGCGGTTGGAATCGCGCCCAAGTGACCAGCGATGGTCAACCCCTGAGCGACTAGGCTGCCGTCGGCTGCGGCAAGCGCGGTGGAGTAGTCCATGTTCGACTTCAGAACGCCAGAGTAGGAAGTACGGTAGATCGTCAGCGCCATTTCGTCGGCAATAGCAAATACAGAGTTGCGGAACAACTCGACGGTAATGGGATCAAAATTCATGGTTGGCACTCTTTCTCGGCCACCGCAGCGGCCCATGGATGCATCGTTTCAGAGACGCCACTGGTGCTGCCATCTCCATTAAATGCTGCAGCAGACGGGCAGGAATAGATCAGCGGGTAAATCATCCTTGGGGTTTCAGCAGTATCGAATCGAGAAGCAAGTGCGGCGCGGACCGATGGCGACAAGCGGGGGTCAACCGTTACGAGGTCAGCGCCGCTTGCATCAATCCGCGGCTGGTCGAAAGCAGCCTGCAAGGGCATGTCAAAGCGCGTCATGAAGTCGGTGATCTGTAGCACAGCGGGCAGGATGCGTCGCCCCCCTGCACTGCCAAGGGAAAAAAAAGCTTTTCCATCCTTGACACCCAGCACCGGACACATGTTGGCCAGCGGGCGTTTGCCCGGCCCGATCGAGTTGGGTCGACCAGGGCGCGGATCAAAAGTCATGATACTGTTGTTCATCAGCATTCCTGTCCTCGGGAGCACCACCTTGCTGCCGAAAAGAGACACCAGCGTCTGAGTCAGCGAGACCATGTTGCCGTCGCGGTCGATCACCGAAATGTGCGATGTGCAGGACGGTGATCTGTGTTGATCACTGTCGCCCATGCTGGCCAAGCGCTCGCCATAAGCGCTCTGCAAAATTTCGGCATAGGCGCAATAAGTGGTGGCGTCCGGCGTCGTTTGTTGTTTTAAGGATCCGAGTTCCTTCAGGCAGCGAATTAGACTCGACCCTGCTGTCAATCCGTTGACCGTCGCGATTGCGCTGCCGCCATGCTTGGCAAATAGTGGCTCGACGATACGTGCGTGATACCTTTGCATATCGGCATGCGAGATCTTGGAGCCCAGCGCCCGTAGGTCAGATACGATCAGTTCCGACAGCGGCCCTTCATAGAACGCACGTCGGCCTTGTGCAGCGATGGTCCGCAATGTGCCGGGCAAGGCACCCAACGGGAGCGGCTTGACCGGACCATCCCACCCGGGTGTCGGCGGGAGCCCATTGGGTAGCCACACGGCACTACTGCCAGGAAAACGCGACAGTCCACCGGCGCCGAGCGCAATCAAGAGCGTTGCGTACCAGTCGACGCCCAGCCCTCGGTCAGCAAGTGCAATTGCGCCGGCCAGCACTTGCGCCAATGACTGGGTTCCGAATTTTTCCAGCGCCAAACCGACACCGTCCACCTGCCCCGGTACTGCGATCGAAAGCGGGCCAAGCAGGTTGCGATCTTCCACCACGCCGGGCCAACCGAAAACAATATCCCCAGCCGGATTTCCCCCAAGCGGGTAGTCAGCGGTATCAAGGCCGACAGGAGCAACCATACCGAAGTCAATGGCGTGAAACTTGCGTTCAGCGGCCATCCAAATCACCATGTAGCCACCACCACCCAGGCCACTCATCCACGGCTCGCATGCAGACAGCGCAAACGCAGTCGCTGCAGCAGCATCTATCGCATTGCCACCATCCCGCAGCACCTGTGCACCAACTTCAGCGGCTCGCAGGTTCTGCGCGGCGACAATCCCCCCAGCACTACGAAGCGCCGGTCGGCTGGGGATCCATTGAGGATCAATGGCCGAATGCATGATGCAGTGGCCAAGCCTGCAGTCCAACAACTGCGTAAACTAAGGATGGTGCATGGACGCCAAAGTTATCGCAGAGACGCACCTGTTTTGATCGATAACTCTTTGTGCTCTGGCGAGAGGCAAGCCAATGAATGATCATTGATGAATGGTAGCCCCAGCAGGGGCAAGACTGTTCTCTGAGCCGTCGTATATCAGCTTTGCAAATCCAGCATAGGATGAAACTGTTTGCACTGCTGGGCAGCGTTGCAGTTGCAGGTGCTGCGCCTTCTCACAAGCTGCCACGGCCCAACGGGGGGGTCTGACAATCACAGTCCACGTGACCTTGACCTTCGACTCCACACCACTCTGAGTCATAGACAGGACATTTCGGACGGATTGAATGAGTTCAACACCGTCTAAGCGCTAACCGCTTTTTCCCGCAACAGGTACTTCTGTATCTTCCCAGTTGCAGTCGTCGGTATCACCCCAAAAACGACCCTCTTGGGAACTTTGAAGTGGGCCAGATTATTCCGGCACCACTCAATGTATTCGGATTCCGTAGCTTGCGCGCCCGGTTGTAACTGCACGAATGCGCAGGGCGTCTCCCCCCATTTTTCATCGGGTCTCGCAACCACGGCCGCAAGGCAAGTTGAAGGGTGTTTGTACAACGCGATCTCGACCTCCACCGATGAAATATTCTCCCCCCCGGAAATGATGATGTCCTTCTTACGGTCCTTGATCTCAATATAGTTTGACGCGTGCCATACCGCCAGATCACCGGTGTGCATCCAGCCTCCTTGAAAAGATTCTGCCGTCGCTTTATCGTCCTTCAAATAACCCAGCATCACCGTATTGGCCTGGATCAGAATTTCTCCCATAGTCTTGCCATCCTTGGGAACCGGCTGGCACGTATTGGGATCGCCGACGATGTGTCCTTCAACGACAGGGTAACGTACACCTTGCTGTGCCATCATCCCTGCGCGCTGTTCAACCGGCAGTTGCAGCCATTTCGCCTGTGGCGCGCAAAATGTCGAAGGGCCCTGCAGCTCCGTCATGCCGTAGATCTGCAAAACCTGAAATCCCATCTCCTCTACGGCCTGAATGACTTTGGCAGGAGGCGGTGAGCCACCGGTCATGATGTGGATGGCGTGAGCAAACTTGCGCTTGTGTTCGGCAGCCGCTGAAATGAGCATCGTGAGCACAGTGGGAGCACCGCACATGTGCGTGACACTGTGATCAACCAGCATCGGGAAAATCGCTGCGGGGTCTACCGATCGCAGGCAGACATGCGTCCCACACATTGCGACTACCGACCAAGGAAAACACCACCCGTTGCAGTGAAACATCGGTAGTGTCCAAAGATAAACCGGGTGCGCCGGCATTGGCCAAGCCGTGATGTTTCCTAGCGATTCGAGGAATGTGCCACGATGGTGGTAAACCACTCCTTTTGGCCGCCCCGTGGTACCTGAGGTGTAATTGAGTGCGATTGGATCAGTTTCTTTCTGTGGAAGCTGCCAATCGTGATTTGGATCCCCAGTTGCAAGAAAAACTTCATATTCCAAACTACCCAGTCGAGCGCCCGGCCCGGTGTAGATAGGATCATCGACGTCAATGACGAGGATATTGCGTTTAAGTGCTTTCAATGCAGGACCGATGACGCCCGCGTACATGGTGTCAGTAATGAGGACTTTGGCTTCGCCATGCTGAAGAATGTAGACAACTGTGGCGACGTCCAGACGAGTGTTAATGGTGTTCAGCACCGCGCCGCACATCGGTACGCCATAGTGCGCATCGAGCATGGCGGGAACATTCGGCAGCATTGCCGAAACTACATCGCCCGGCTTCACGCCATGTCGGGCGAGCGCAGAGGCAAGCCGGCGCGCACGCTCATAAAACTGCGCATAACTGACCTTGCTGTTGCCGTGGATTACTGCCGTCCTATTAGGGTAAATTTCAGCTGCACGGGATAGGAAACTGATCGGACTCAATGGTGTGAAATTAGCTGGGCCTGGCGTGAGACTTGCCCACATGCTCCTTTTGGCAATAGCTTTTTTTTGTGGCGACGCTGTATTTTTTTTAGTGGTGATTTTTTCTACTTTTTTCTTAGAGAAATTTTCCATGTTTCTGTCCCAGTACTGTCATTCGTAACGTTATTGAAAACTTCAGCACGTAGCTGCGATTTCGTCTCATTGTTGAGATAAGAAAACTAAACCAGTTTGCGGGCTTCGGTGTGTTTGCGTTTTTTTTCTAATCGCCACATCAGCATTCCTGCATGTGTCTGACGCAGCCTGCGAAAGGACCTCCGCCACAGCTAGGAATTAAAGTGTTCAATTAGCGTGCAAGATACATGGCTGGATATGTGATGAAAAAATTTTCATCACAGGCCGATGTACGCGCAAACTAGCAACATTGTGTTGACATCAATTCCTCGCCATCACAACATCCAAACTGCAACGACTAATCCGTTTTTTGCTTTGTCGCCTAAAGTTGGAAAGAAAGACTTCTCCTCATTGGTGCGTCAGTGCCGGTCTCATGGTAGCGTCAATGTTGATAATGCAATATGCTAAAGTGCCCATACCAGATTTGACAATTCAGCATACTATGAATTTGATCGCGCTGCGTAGTATCGTCGCGGTTTCCAGAGCCGGTAGCTTTTCACGGGCTGCCGCTGCCTTAGGAGTGGACCAGTCGGCATTGAGCCGCCACGTCCTTGCGTTCGAACGTGATATCAGCGGCCCTGTATTTCACCGCACGGGTCGCGGCGTAGAGTTGACCGAACTTGGTCATGCGTTAGTCCCGCGAGCGGAAAGACTTTTAGAAGATGCAGATGCGCTGATTGCCATCGCGCGCAAGACTAGCAGCAGTCCATCAGGTTCGGTCGACGTTGGCCTGGTGTCGGCGGTATCACGTCCGCTGGCTGGTCTGCTTTATGAACGGCTTCATCGCGATTACCCTGGCATTCGCCTGCGGGTCCATGAGGCCTACAGCGGAAAAATCGAGGAATGGCTGGCTGGCGGCAACGTGCAAGTCGGCGTATTTAATCGATTCGGAAGCAGTAAGCCTGCTGATGCTGAACCATTGCTGCGTTCTGAAATCATGCTGCTGGGAGTAGCCGGCCACCCGGCATTACGCGATCCCGAGATTCCATTGGCGTCCGTCGCCGGCCTGCCTATCGTGGTGCCGATTGCACCAAATGGTCTGACAACTGCGCTATTGAAACACGGCAAGGCCCTGGGCGTCGACTTCAATATCGCGATGGAAGGTGGCACCTCGAACATCATCACCGATGCGATTCTCAATGGGCGTATGTTCACGCTGGGTCCCCTGCATGAGATCACCAGAGAATTGAACGCGGGCTTGCTGAGCGCCGCGACCATCATCAAGCCACGCCTGTCGCAGTCTACATGGCTATCACTTAGCTCGCATCTTCCGCCCGCATCAGCAGCACGTGTCGTCGCACGTTGCCTTCGCGAACTCGTTGAGGGGCTTGTCAAGCGCGGTCTATGGGCAGGCGCTAGGGACTTGCATAAACCTGGGCGGACCGGAACGCGCTGAATACGGTGCTTCCGGTTAAGTGTGTCAACAATAATTTCATTCTATGCAGAATATGCAAAGCTGGTATAACAGGGCATAGCTTCCAGCGGAACTCAGGCCAGTGCTACGCTTCTAACCAATCTTGGAGGTCTGTACATCATGTTTGCCCATCATCGTTTCGCCACTTTGCTTCTTTGTGTCGCCACCACCGTTTGCCCTGCAATTGCCTTTGCTCAACGGGTTTTGCACCATGTACCACAGGCCGACGTCAAGGTCTTAGATCCGGTCGCCAACACGGCCGTCAACACCATGCAGTACGCCTACATGGTCTATGACCAACTATTTGCATTTGATTCTGATTTCAAGGCGCAACCGCAGATGGTTGAGAGATGGTCTCTTAGTGACGATAAGCGAACCTACAACTTCACGCTGCGGCCTGGGCTGAAGTTCCACGACGGCACCACAGTCCGCTCGGCGGATGCAATCGCATCTATCAAGCGATGGTCGCAAAAAGACCCTACCGGCACCCGGATGAACGAGCTAGGAATGAAGCTGGACGTGGTCGACGAGCGTAGTTTTCGTCTGACGTTGCGTGAGCCTTGGGGACAGGTCATTGACTCCTTTGCCAAGCCCGGCTGGGCACTGTTCATCATGCGCGAACGCGACGCCGCAAAGGCAATCAACGATCCGGTGACCGATTCGATCGGCTCTGGCCCGTTCAAGTTCAACCGTGCCGCCTGGGTTCCGGGCAGCAAAATGGTGTTCGACCGCAACACTGATTACGTACCCCGCTCTGAACCCGCCAACTATTACTCGGGGGGCAAAGTGGTGAAAGTTGATCGCGTTGAATGGCACATCATCCCTGCCGACACCAACACGGCTGTATCAGCGCTGGCAAATGGCGAGGTCGACACTGTCGAGTACGTTCCCATCGAAATGGTGCCCCAGTTGCAGAAAAACAAAAGCGTCGTCGTTGCCGTGCACAACAAGGGGGGGTTCCAAGGCCAATTGCGCCCCAATCACCTGCACCCACCGTTCAACAACGCCAAAGCGCGCGAGGCGCTGCTGTACATGGTCAACCAAGAGGACTACATGCGGGCTGCTGTAGGTGACCCAAATTATTGGCGTACCTGCTTCGCATGGTTGATCTGCGGCGGACCGAACGCAAGCGAAGCGGGGACAGAAGCATTTCGCAAGCCGAATCTCGCCAAAGCCCGGCAACTCCTGAAGGAGTCAGGCTACAACGGCGAAAAAGTCGTTTTCATGCGACCAACCGGAATCCAGATAATCCCAGACTTGGCTGACGTAGCCATCGAGGAACTAAAGTCTATCGGGTTGAATGTCGACGTGCAGACCCTTGAATGGGCGGCACTGCTACAAAGGCGGCTAAAGACAGACCCGCCTTCAGCCGGCGGATGGAATCTCTATGCGACCTACACGCCGTGGATAGATCTTGTCAATCCAATTACCAACTATGTCATGCAGGCACCTTGCGCCAAGACCGGCTGGCCTGGTTGGGCATGTGATCCAGACCTTGAAAAATTCCGCGATCAGTGGGCGCGCGAAGCGGACTCTGCAAAACGCAAGGGATTCGCTGAACAAATCCAGACCCAGTCGGCCAAGCTCGTCCCGATCGCGCTACTCGGGCAGTTTTTCACACCAGTTGCCTACCGGGCTTCGCTCAAGGGCTACCTGCCAACCCCTATTCCGGTGATGTGGAACGTTGAGAAACCCTGACCCAGGACGCAAGTAAATCTGCCCCATGTTTGCTTGCGGCCCTCTTATCGGATTGCGGCTACTCGATGTCTCCACAGTCGTCGCCGGTCCATTCTCGGCGACACTGCTGGCAGACCTAGGCGCCGATGTACTCAAGGTCGAATTTCCCGTCACCGGTGATGCGCTTTCAGGCGACTGGTTGGTGAGGAGCCATTTCAGGCAACTGCCGTGCTGAGATACTTCATTCGCCGGCTGCTTGCTGCAATACCAGTGATGGTTTTAGTGGCACTCATTGTCTTTCTCCTGCTGCACCTGTCTCCCGGTGATCCGGCGGCGGTGATCGCCGGCGAGACGGCTAGTGCCGAGGAAGTCGAAGGCATCCGTGTGCGCCTGGGCTTAGACAGACCACTGGTTGAGCAGTTCGGCAGGTGGCTGCTGCAGGTGGCACAGGGGAACCTAGGCGTATCGATATTCTCCAATTTACCGGTCACTCAGCTGGTTCTGCAGCGCGTCGAGCCGACCCTGTCACTGGCCCTCGTGACCCTGGTACCGGCGGCACTCATCGCCGTTGGCATTGGTGTAGCTGCTGCAGCGCGCGCAGGTCGTGCTGTCGATCACGGATTGATGATTTTGGTCATGCTCGCACTCTCGTCTCCGGTCTTTGTCACCGGATATGCTTTGGTACTGTTGTTCGCGATCCAGTTGCAATGGTTTCCCGTGCAGGGGTACAGCCCGCTATCGGCCGGTCTGGGACCGTTCATCAAATACTTGATCCTACCGGGCATCACACTCGGCCTTGGCTATGTCGCATTGATCGCCCGGGTGACCCGCGCCAGCATGCTCGAGGTACTGGCGCAAGACTACATCCGTACCGCCCGTTCTAAGGGCCTGGGTCGCCAGGAAATACTACTGCTTCACGCTCTGAAAAACGCTGCGGTACCAGTGGCCACAATCATCGGAATAGGCGTTGCGATGCTCATCAGCGGTGTCGTAGTTACCGAAAGTTTGTTCAATATTCCCGGCATGGGCAGGCTGGTCGTTGAAGCAATTGCCCGCCGAGACTATCCCGTCATCCAGGGCGTCACTCTGATTTTTTCTGCAGTCTATGTTCTGGTCAATCTCATGGTTGATCTAAGTTACCTGGCGCTTGATCCGCGAGTGCGCTACTGATGCGCATCAATGCTCGTATTCGTATCGGTTTGGCTTTGCTGGGGGTCTTGATCCTAAGTGCCTCGGCTGGACCCTTGGTGGTAGGAGACCCATTCGTTTTCAAGACCATCGCCCGCCTCAAACCACCTTCGTCCCAAAATTGGTTCGGCACGGACAACTTCGGCCGCGATGTTTTGGCGCGCGTGGTCCTCGGTGGTCGCACCTCGCTTTGGGTAGGTTTTTGTGTCGCCATGACTAGCGGGATACTCGGTTTATCTATTGGCGTGGTCGCGGGTTACTATCGTCGCGTCGACGCCATCGTTATGCGGTTTATGGACGGGCTCATGGCTATACCCTCGATCCTGTTGGCCATCGCACTGGTTTCCCTGACTGGCGCATCGATGCTGACTGTGATACTTGCGATCACCATTCCTGAGGTCCCACGCGTCGTCCGACTGGTACGAAGTGTGGTCCTGACAACACGTGATCTAGCCTATGTTGATGCTGCGGTGACCAGCGGCACTCGGGGCTTTACCCTTCTTTGGCGCCATATTCTTCCCAGCGCGTTACCGCCGCTGATTGTGCAGGCAACCTATGTCGCAGGAGCCGCCATCCTGATTGAGGCGGCGTTGGGGTTTCTGGGAATTGGCACACCGCCTTCAATTCCCACATGGGGCAATATGATCGGAACCAGCCAGCGATATTTCACTGTCGCACCCTGGATCATCATGTTTCCGGGCATCGCTCTGGCGGTCGCGGTGCTGGCAGTCAATGTTTTGGGTGACGGCCTGCGCGACGGTCTAGATCCACGCCTGTCGCGGCACGTGTAACCTCATGCCGCTACTTCGCGTCCACTCCCTCAGCATCGAATTCCGTACAGCCAGCGGCTGGCTAAGCGCGGTCGAAGATCTATCCTTCACTGTCGAGCCGGGCGAGACATTGGCAGTGGTAGGCGAATCCGGCTGTGGCAAGTCGGTCACCGCCATGTCTCTGCTGCGACTGATTCCAGAACCTCCTGCGCGAATCACTGGCCAGGCCTGGTTTAATGGAGTTGACCTTTTGGCGCAGCCAGAGGCCGCGTTGCGCCGCATTCGCGGCAATGCCATTAGCATGATCTTTCAGGAGCCGGCGACAAGCCTGAACCCGGTGCTGACCGTCGGTCGGCAGATTGGAGAAGCACTCCGACTGCATGCGGGACTCACAAGAGGTGCAGCGACCCAGCGGACTGAAGAACTTCTGGCGCTAGTTGGCATTCCGGCACCGGCCAGACGGGCCAAGGAATATCCTCATCAGTTGTCCGGTGGCATGCGCCAACGCGTGATGATCGCAATGGCGCTAGCCTGTGGACCGAAATTGCTGATCGCAGATGAACCGACAACTGCACTAGACGTGACCATTCAGGCCCAAATTTTGGACCTAATGCGCGATATCAAGCATCGTCTAGGCACTGCCATTCTGCTGATCACCCATGATCTGGGCGTAGTCGCGGAAATGGCCGATCGGGTTCTGGTAATGTACGCAGGGCGCAGGGTCGAAGAAGGAGCGGTGCGTGATCTCTTTCATCGACCTCTGCATCCCTACACGCGAGGCCTTCTTCGAACCATGCCGCGTCTAGGCTCATCGTTGCATGGCGACATGATTCGTCTACCGGAAATTGGCGGCCAGGTGCCAAAGCCAGCTGAGCGAACCCTTGGCTGCGCCTTCGCCGGGCGCTGCACCGATGCGACTACCTTGTGCCGCCAACAGCAGCCCGATATGTTGGCCGCCGGTGCAGGGCGGCTAGTCGCATGCCACCACGCCCAAAGGGTTGACCCATGAGCGATTCAAGGCTCTTGCTCGAGGTCGAGGATCTGCACAAGACATTTCCGGTCGGCGACGGGCTGTTTGGCGGTTCGCGTTCCTTCGTCCACGCCGTCAGCGGCGTTAGCTTCTCGATCAGCCGCGGAGAGACACTTTCACTGGTCGGCGAGAGCGGTTGCGGAAAATCGACCGTCGGACGCATGATTCTCGGTTTAACGCAGCCCAGCGCCGGAACGATCCGCTTCGCTGGCCAGCGCACGGACAATCTTTCGACAAGTGCGATTCGGCCGTTACGGCAGCGCTTGCAGGCGGTCTTTCAGGATCCGTTTGGCAGCCTCAACCCAAGAATGCGGGTACGCGACATCGTGGCAGAGCCGATCACCAACTTCCGCCTGGCAAACGGGCGCCAGGCGCTGGACGCACGGGTCGCCGAACTGCTTGACCAGGTACGTTTGCCCCCTGACTCGGGCGAACGATTCCCACACGAATTCTCCGGCGGCCAGCGCCAGCGCATCGCGATCGCGCGTGCTCTGGCGACTAGTCCTGATCTCATCGTGTGCGATGAGGCTGTGTCGGCACTAGATGTGTCTGTCAAGGCGCAGATCGTCAACCTTCTCGTCGACTTGCAGCGCGATCTGGGCCTAGCGCTGCTGTTCATCAGCCACGACCTTGCGATCGTCGAACATCTGACCCACCGAGTGGCGGTGATGTACCTCGGCAAGATCGTCGAATTGGCGGATCGACGGCCCCTCTTCTCAACACCAGGCCATCCTTATAGCCGTGCGCTGCTGTCGGCGGTTCCCAATCCTGACCCCGACGCAGTGCACAACCGCATTGTCCTCTTGGGTGACGTACCAAGCCCAATCCATCCGCCAACCGGCTGTCGTTTCCATACGCGTTGTCCGCATGCAGTCGACCGTTGCCGATCGCAAGAACCGAAATTGCGCCCGGTGGCAAATGGCTCGCAGCTCTTAGCCTGCCACTTCGACTACTTCGAGTCCTAATCTGAGCGGGCAGGCATTGACGCTCTACCGGTGAAGTTATCGGCAAAGTATGGTTAGTAGTTACAACTCACATTCACCGGGCTGATATGTCAGTTATGAATCAACAATTCGAGCGTGATGCAGTCCAAGTCAAGGTGTGGCAATCTCCTCCAGCTCGATCAGCCTTTGCTTGCGCAGACGGACGACAAAGGCCGTGCGCTTGACGGCGATCTAGCCGGTCATAAGACCACGGCCGAGTGGTTGGCCACGGCACCTGTGACGATGGCGACTTGTCGGGTGGGGTGGGGCATGTCGCGGGGGTGCCTGTGGCAGTGGGTTAAGTTGCTGGGGGGATGCTTTTTGGCCATCATAAGTGTGGTTTTGAGTTGATGAGGCCCGTACTTCAGCTGGCCGAATGTCTTCAAAAAGGGCTGAGCCGCTAAACTCCAAGCCATGCAGGTCAAAACGAGCCAATCGCCCGCCGTGATGAGCGCTGCCCGCGACTTTGCCCGCCGGGTGGCGACGGCGTGGCCGCTGCAAGGGGCCATGCTGTTTGGTAGCCAGGCGCGTGGTAACGCAAACTTGGACAGCGACACCGATGTGGCCGTGCTGCTTCCAGGCAAGCCCGGCGATTTTGTGGCCACCAAGCTGGCGCTGGACGACGTCGCTTATGACGTGCTGTTGGACTCTGGCATTCGCATCCAGCCCCTGCCAATATGGGAAACTGAATGGGCGAATCCTGAGCGCTACAGCAATCCACGACTGCTGGAAAACATTGCTCGCGAGGGCTTGGCGCTGTGACGCCGCAAGAGTTAATGGCGAAGGCGCAGCGCGCGCTGGATTCCGCCAAACTATTGCTGGACATTGGGGACGTGGATGGTGCCTGCAACCGCGCCTACTACGCCATGTTTGACGCGGCCAGAGCGGCTCTACTTGCGACCAGTGCGGCGGTGCCCGCCGAAGTCGCCCGCACACACAGTGGATTGATTAGCGCGTTCAGCCTGCACTTGGTCAAGCCCGGTTTGGTGGCGATCGAGCATGGACGTTCGTTGAACAAAGTGGAAGACTTGCGTCTGATTGCAGACTATCGGGGTGAACCAGTAACTCTGGACAACGCAGCGTGGGCATTGGAACAGGCCGGCAATTTTCTGCTTGCTGTGCAGGAGCTGCAACGCCGCAGTTGAAGAGACGCCTTTCGGATCACGTTCCCTGGCGGGAACAACGCGAATCAATTAACCCTGCCGTCCCGTGGTCAACGTCATGTGCTCTTCCGGCGGCTCGTCTCAGGTATTCCCCTGCGCTGCCGATAGGCTAAACCAAACACTTGCAGCTCAAGTAGGATCGCCATGAACCCAACCCTTCACCTCTGCCTCGCCCTGCTGTTGCCCTGGGTCGCTGCCCACGCGCTGGCCCAGGAGACCGTGTCGCTGCAGCGGCAAGACCAGACAACCATCGCTGCGCTGGCCTATGCGCCCAAGGCTGGCGCTTGCCGGGGTGTGGCTTTGGTCTCGCCCGGTGCGGGTGGTTCGGAGACCGGCTACAGCTACCTGGGCGAGGCGCTGGCTGGGCTGGGCTACTTGGCCGTGGTGGTGGGCCACCCGGAGAGCGGGCGGCGCGCGCTGCGCGAGCAGCTGCGCGGCAATGGCCTGCGCGAAGGCCTGGCTGCGCTGATCACCGAGCCCGATGCCTACCGGGGTCGTTTCATGGACATTGCCGCCGCCCGGCAGTGGGCGCAGGGCCGCTGCCAGGGCGCCGACACGGTGCTGGTGGGGCATTCCATGGGCGCAGCCACTACGCTGATGGAGGCCGGTGCGCGCAACAAGCTGGGGCTGAGTGGCGCCCAGGCCTTCGGCGCCTATATCGCGCTGTCGCCGCAGGGCGTGGGCTCGATTTTTCCGGCCAATGCCTGGTCCTACCTGCAGCGGCCGGTGTTGTCCATCACTGGCACGCGCGACGATGAACTGGGCGGCGCCTCCTGGCAGACGCGCACCGAGCCCTACCGCAATATGCCGCCCGGCTGCAAGTGGCTGGCCGTGATCGACGGCGCCACGCACATGAACCTTGCCGGCAACGGCCTGGCCCGCAAAACCGAAGCTCTAACCACCCAGGTAATTGGTGACTTTCTGGATGGCGTTCAACGCGGCAATTGCCGGGCCCCGAGGGCGCACCCTGGCATGACGATGGCGTCGAAGTGAGGCTTGGGCCTGCATCAGGTTTGCTATTTTTTTAGTAGCTATAAAGTCAATAGTGACGGAGCTTATCGGCTGATTTGGCATACAAATGTTCGCAACTCGGACGGTGAGGCAAAATTCTGGCTCACCCCTACGGTTTACTTAGCGGACGGCGACGGTTTTGACGCCCGGACGTTACGAGACCTGCGCGATGCTGTCGTTGCCAACCAATTGCTGATTGAAAGGGCATGGAATGATCATTTCGCCTAACGCGGTTCGCTTTGATGACGATACCTTGTGGGTTGGCTTGTCCGATGGGCGCACCATTGCTGTGCCCTTAGCTTGGTTTCCACGCCTGCTGGATGCCTCCCCCGAACAGCGCGCATGCGTCGAGTTGAGCAAGGGCGGCTTGCATTGGGACGCCTTGGATGAAGACATCTCAGTTGCCGGGTTGCTGGCTGGCCAGCCCGACCTGTCAAGGCGCGGGAAACAGCAGCACGCCGCTTGAGCTAAGGCCTCAACGCCAATCCGCCGTGCAGATGCCGCACCGTGGTGTGGCCCTGGCTGTGCAGCCACTGCGTCACCTGCTGGCTGCGGTTGCCGCTGCGGCACACCAGCACCACGGGGGCGGCGCCGGCGCCAAACCACAGTGAGTAGTGGCGTGGCAGCTCGCTCACCGGGGCGCTGACGGCGGTATGGTGGCCGTGGCGCAGGCCACCGCCTGCCTGCTGCTCGGCCACTTCACGCAGGTCCACCAGTTGGGCTGCCGGGTGAGCGCTCAAAAAAGCGTCCAGTTCATGCCAATGCAGGGTGCCGGCGGCCAATGCCGTGGCGTCTGGCGGGCTTGAAAGGACAGGGAGGGTCCAACCTGGCCCGGTTTCGGCTTGAAGGGCCGCCAGCGCTTGGCCGCAGCGCGCAATGGCGTCGCAGGCGGCCACCACATGCGCCTCGGTGCTCAATAGGCCGATGGACAGTCTCACCGCCGACTCGCAGCGCCAGGTCGGCAGGCCCATGGCCACCAGCAC
>Ga0214919_10003406_pt1 | contig 24030 bp, 19 predicted proteins | sample LL1503_MetaG_FD_177994 | JGI IMG/M metagenome (GOLD analysis project Ga0214919, IMG submission 177994) | Freshwater microbial communities from Lake Lanier, Atlanta, Georgia, United States - LL-1503 | ecosystem: Environmental > Aquatic > Freshwater > Lake | place: USA: Georgia | collected... | reverse complement strand
CGTACGTGACGGTCTAAAACCGGTCCACCGCAGGGTCCTTTTCGCGATGTATGAATTAAACAACGATTGGAATCGTCCTTACAAAAAATCTGCCCGTATAGTTGGCGATGTCATCGGTAAATATCATCCGCACGGCGATTCTGCGGTCTACGACACTATTGTCCGAATGGCTCAAGATTTCTCGCTAAGGTATATGTTAGTTGATGGCCAGGGCAATTTTGGTTCAGTGGATGGCGATAATGCCGCGGCAATGCGGTATACCGAGATTCGCTTACGCAAAATCGCCCATGAGCTTTTAGCCGATTTAGATAAAGAAACCGTTGATTTTGGGCCTAATTACGATGGGAGCGAACACGAACCCCTGATCATGCCTGCCAAAGTACCCAATTTACTGATTAACGGCTCTTCAGGCATCGCCGTGGGTATGGCTACGAATATCCCCCCCCATAACTTAGATGAAGTGATCACCGCTTGTTTGTATGTCCTTCATAACCCCGATTGCACTATTGATGAGTTAATCGAAATCGTGCCCGCCCCCGACTTCCCTACTGCGGGCATTATTTATGGGGTTCAAGGCGTGCGTGAAGGTTACCGTACAGGCCGAGGACGGGTAGTGATGCGGGCTAAAACCCACTTTGAAGATATTGATAAGGGTTCACGCCAAGCCATCATTGTTGATGAGTTACCGTATCAGGTAAATAAAAAGAATTTACTCGAACGCATTGCTGAATTAGTCAACGAGAAAAAAGTTGAAGGCATTTCCGATTTACGTGATGAGTCTGATAAATCAGGCATGCGGGTTGTTATTGAACTTAAGCGCGGTGAGGTGCCAGAAGTCGTACTCAATAATTTATACAAGAGCACTCAGCTACAAGATAACTTCGGGATGAATATGGTGGCCTTGGTTGATAACCAACCACGCCTGCTCAATTTGAAACAGATGCTGGAATATTTTTTACAGCATCGACGCGAGGTAGTTACGCGGCGGACGATTTTTGAATTGCGTAAAGCTCGCGATCGCGGCCATGTGCTTGAAGGACTCGCAGTTGCATTGGCGAATATCGACGAGTTCATCGTACTCATTAAAGCCGCGGCAAATCCGGTGGTTGCTAAACAAGAATTAATGAGCAAACCTTGGGATTCTGCCATGGTGCGCGAGATGTTAGCGCGCGCTGAAACCGACACTCCCGGCGGTCGTAATGCTTACCGCCCCGATGGTTTATTGCCCGAGTATGGCATGCAAGCCAGCGGTTTGTATCGCTTATCCGATAGTCAGGCGCAAGAAATTTTACAAATGCGCTTGCAGCGTTTGACTGGTCTTGAGCAAGACAAAATTGTTGCGGAATATAAAGAGGTCATGACTGAAATTTCCGATCTGCTCGATTTGTTAGCCAAGCCATCAAGGGTCACGCAGGTTATTGAGGAAGAATTAAAAGAAGTGCAAGCTGAATTTGGTATTGCTGGTGGTGATTCAGGGCGGCGCTCTTTTATTGAAATGAATGCGACGGAATTATTCACGGAAGATTTAATTACGCCTACTGATATGGTGGTGACCCTTTCGCATACCGGCTACATGAAGAGCCAGCCTTTAAGCGAATATCGGGCACAAAAACGGGGGGGTCGCGGTAAACAGGCCGCAACGACAAAAGACGAAGATTGGATTGATACCTTATTTGTTGCCAATACCCATGACACGATTTTATGTTTTTCCGATCGGGGTCGGATGTATTGGCTAAAAGTGTGGGAAGTACCGCAAGGTAGTCGTACTTCGCGCGGCAAACCGATTGTGAATATGTTCCCTTTAATTGAGGGCGAAAAGATCACTGTTATTTTGCCAATTAAGGGTTATCAGGATGATCACTTTGTCTTTATGGCCACTAGCTTGGGAACCGTCAAGAAAACGCGTTTATCTGATTTTTCTAATCCCCGTAAAGGCGGCATTATTGCGGTTGATTTAAACGAAAACGATTTCTTGGTTGGCGCAGCAATTACCGATGGTAAGCATGATGTGATGTTGTTCTCGGATGCTGGTAAGGCGGTTCGCTTTGATGAAAATGATGTGCGTCCCATGGGCCGAACTGCGCGTGGGGTAAGGGGTATGAACCTCGCCGCCGCCCAGCAGGTCATTGCCATGTTGGTAGCGCCTGCTGAAACAGCTGCAGAAGTTACCGAGGGTAGTGTCTTAACAGCTACCGAAAATGGTTTTGGTAAGCGCACACCTATCGTGGAATACACCCGTCACGGCCGCGGTACCAAGGGTATGATTGCGATTCAAACTTCCGAGCGAAATGGCAAAGTAGTTGCAGCCGCTTTGGTTTCCCCAGATGATCAAATTATGTTGATTACAACGGGAGGTGTTTTAGTGCGCACCCGGGTTGCTGAAATTCGGGAGATGGGCCGAGCTACTCAGGGCGTTACCTTAATTAATGTCGACGAGGGCACCCGTTTATCAGGTCTGCAGCGCATTGCTGAGAGCGATACCGATGATGATGGCGAAGAGGTCGATGCAGATGGTGGGCTGGTGAGCGAAGGCACGCTAGATACGGGGTCTGATGTGCCTGATGATGATGCGGGTAACTAGCCTGTCTTGGGCTAATTAACTCACCAACATGACGTTTGACCACCGCATCTTTAATTTTTCAGCGGGGCCCGCAACCTTGCCTGCCGAAGTCTTGCAGCAGGCAGCTGATGAATTATTAAATTGGCATGGTCTTGGCACAAGCGTGATGGAAATTAGCCATCGCAGCAAAGAGTTCATGGCAGTATATGAAGAGGCTTTGCAAGATTTACGTGCCTTAATGCACATTCCCAATAACTACGAAATTTTGTTATTGCAAGGGGGCGGTATTGGTCAAAATGCGGCGATTCCTCTGAACCTCATGTCCTTAGCTCCCAATGGGCCCAAAGCCGACTTTATTGTCACAGGGGTGTGGTCGGAAAAGTCGATTAAAGAGGCTGAAAAATATGGGGTTGCCCATTTAGCGGCCACTTCAGTAGCAGATCATTACCGCTCGATTCCCGATCGAGCGACTTGGCAATTATCGAGTGATGCGGCGTATGTGCATTACTGCGCAAATGAAACCATTGGTGGAGTGGAGTTTCAAACGATTCCAGAGGTGGGTGATGCTCCCCTCGTTGCCGATATCTCCAGTAATATTTTGTCGCGAGAGTTCGATGTGTCACGCTGTGGTGTTTGTTTTGCCGGAGCACAAAAAAATATTGGTCCAGCGGGGGCGGCGATAGTGATTATTCGGCGCGATTTAATCGGCCACCAAATGCAAATAACGCCCTCGGTATTTGATTGGGCTAAACAAGTTAATCATCAATCGATGTTTAATACCCCAGCGACCTTTTCAATTTATATGGCAGGATTGGTATTTAAATGGTTGATTCAACAAGGCGGTGTCCCCGTAATGGCCAAGCGTAATCAACTAAAAGCCCAACTACTTTACGATTTTATAGATGGTAGTAGTTTGTACGAAAATCGCGTCGAAAAATCGGTACGTTCGCGGATGAATGTCACTTTCTTTTTAAAAAATGAAGAATTAAATACTGCATTTTTAGCGCAATCGAGTGAAAATGGCTTAGCAGCATTGCGGGGTCATAAGGCAGCGGGAGGGATGCGCGCTAGTATTTATAACGCGATGCCCTTAAAAGGTGTCGAGACTCTAATTGAATTTATGCGTGAATTTGAAAGATTGGCTTAATTAATGGCAACGGAAGATCAACGCCTTGCACCCTTGCGAGCGCAAATTGATGCTCTCGACATCAAGCTTCTTGAGCTCATGTCTAAGCGCGCTCGTACCGCGCAGGAGATTGGGCACATTAAAGGCGAGGCCGCTTCGCCAGTTTTTCGGCCTGAACGCGAGCTACAAGTGATTGCTAATTTGCTGCAATCGAATCAGGGCCCTTTGCATGCGGAAGGCATTACGGCCATATGGCGAGAAATTATGTCTGCCTGTCGGGCTTTAGAAGCTAAGCAAACGATTGCCTATTTAGGTCCAAGAGGAACTTTTTCAGAGCAAGCAGCTGAGGCCGCTTTTGGAAGTTCGATTGAAGGCCTTGCTTGCAATAGCCTTGATGAGGTATTTAAGGCGGTTGAAAAGGGGGCAGCGCAATTTGGCGTGGTGCCTGTAGAAAATTCGAGTGAAGGGGCAATTTCTAGAACTTTAGATTTACTCTTAGATTCGCCCTTGCAAATTAGTGGCGAAGTAGTTTTGCCGATTCGTCACCATTTACTTACCAAGACAGGCTTGCTTGCTGGAGTAACCACGGTTTGTGCACATGCACAAGCTTTAGCGCAGTGTCAGCAATGGCTTACTGCCCATACTCCAAACCTCAAACGACAGGCCGTCAGTAGCAATGCTGAGGCGGCTCGCATGGCTGCACTCGATCCCACTTTGGCTGCAATAGCCGGTGATCCTGCTCAAATTGCTTATGGTTTGCAAGTGAATGCAGGGCATATTCAAGATGATGCGCACAATCGCACCCGTTTTGTCATTATTGGTCGGCATACTTGCCAGGCAACGGGTCACGATCAAACTTCTTTAGTGTTATCGGTGGATAACCAAGCCGGTGCGGTTTATCGCTTATTAGCGCCGCTAGCCCAACATGGGGTGTCAATGACGCGCTTTGAGTCTCGTCCCGCGCGTAAGGGCACTTGGGAATATCATTTTTTTATTGATATTGCGGGTCATGCTGAAGATGCCCAAGTTGCTTTAGCCCTTAGCGATTTACAGGCGCTAGCAGCATTTTATAAAATGCTGGGTTCTTATCCTCGCGCTACGGTTTAATTGACGATGATTACGAAGACTGCCCAACTGGGTTTACAACATGTGCAGGCTATTGCACCTTATATTGGCGGCCGGCCTATTAGCGAGGTAGCACGGGAATATGGTCTAGATGAAAGCAAGATTGTCAAACTAGCCTCGAACGAAAATCCCCTCGGTATGCCGCAGTCGGCAATGGATGCAATGGTTCGTGCAGCAAGTGACTTAGGTCGCTACCCTGATTCCAATGGCTTTGAGCTGAAGGAAGTTCTTTCTAATCGCCTCGGCGTTCCTAGCGATTGGATTACTTTGGGGAATGGCAGCAATGATATTTTAGAGCTTGCGGCCCGAGCAGTAGCCCAAGCAGGCGACACCATTATTTTTTCTAAACATGCTTTTGCGGTCTATTCATTAGCAACGCAAGCCGTTGGCGCGCAGGCTATTGAAGTTGCACCCACGGCAGATTATGGGCATGATTTAACTGCCATGCTTGCAGCAGTTAACAATACCGAGTCATTAGGTAAATCTAAAGTCAGGTTAGTTTTCATTGCCAATCCGAATAATCCAACGGGTAGTTATTTAAGTGCATCGGCAATTGAAGCTTTTTTAAGCGCTGTACCTAGTCATGTGGTGGTGGTGTTGGACGAGGCGTACAACGAATACTTAAGTCCCGAACAGCGTTATAACGCGATTGACTGGGTTAAGCGCTTTCCCAATTTACTGGTATCAAGAAGTTTTTCTAAAGCCTATGGCTTGGCTGGATTACGAATTGGCTATGGCGTTGCACAACCCGAGTTAACCGATTTACTCAATCGGATTCGCCAGCCATTTAATGTGAATAGTTTGGCCCAAGCTGCGGCGATTGCGGCTTTGCAAGACACGGAATTTTTACAGCGTGGTTACGATTTGAATCGCGCTGGTTATGCGCAGTTGACTGCAGCATTCACCGAACTCAATTTGCCCTTTCTGCCCTCAGCGGGTAACTTTGTTTTAGTTAGGGTAGGCGACGATGAAGGTGCGGGCGTGCGAGTGAATTTAGCTTTGGTTAAGCGGGGCATTATTGTGCGACCGGTTGGTAATTATGGTTTACCGCAATGGTTGCGAATTTCAATTGGCTTGCCTGAAGAAAACGCCATTTTTATTGCAGCCTTACGCGCCATCTTATGAGTCAAGCCCATTTTGGAACGGTAACGATTGTTGGGGTGGGCTTAATTGGTGCCTCACTTGGTTTAGCTTTAAAAAAAGCGGGTTGCGTAACAGAAGTTTTGGGGGTGGGGCGTAGTCAAGCTAATTTAGATCAAGCATTAACAATGGGTGCGATTGATGCGGTAGTAAGTCTTCCTGAGGCTGCTGCGCGCTCGCAAATTATTGTTTTATGCATGCCCGTTGCGCAAATGCGTGCCTGCTTTATTGCCCTCGAGCCGATCTTACAAGTCAATACCTTAGTGACCGATGCAGGCAGTACTAAGAGCGATATTATTTTGGCCGCAAAAGAAGTCTTGGGCAAAAAAGCTTGCCAATTTATTCCGGCCCACCCAATTGCTGGGGGCGCGCAACATGGCGCAGCAGCTGCGCAAGCCGATTTGTTTAGGGGAAAGCAAACCATTATTTGCCCCTTACAAGAAAATTCTGCGACCGATTTAGATTTAATTAAACAATTTTGGAGTGCTACAGGCGCAACTGTAAAACTGATTTCAGCAATCCAACACGACGCTATTTATGCTGCTGTATCACACTTACCTCATGTTTTATCTTATGCCTTGATGTTAAGCGTGATGAATGCGGAAGATGCAGCTGAGAAGTTAGGCCACGCGGGCGGTGGGTTTCGTGATTTCACCCGCATAGCTGCATCTAGTCCTGAAATGTGGCGTGATATTTGTTTGGCTAATCGGGCAGCCATCTTGCATGAATTAGATCAATATCTTGCTATAACAAAACACTTACGCGATTTAATTGCCAATAGCGATGGCGCTGCCTTAGAAAAATTATTTATTAAAGCGAGTGAGGCACGCCAAAAATGGACTGGGTCTGAATGACTGAGCTTAGTCAAGCTCCCATGATTCAATTGGGCCCCTTTACCCAAGCTAGTGGAACAGTGCAATTGCCCGGTTCTAAAAGTATCTCTAATCGCGCTTTGCTCTTAGCAGCTTTAGCTAGCGGAGAAACCCGTTTACAAAATTTATTGGATGCTGATGACACGCAAGTGATGCGGCAAGCCCTGCGCACTTTGGGTTTACAGGTCACCGATCAGGTCTTTGAGTTGGCTTGTACGGTGCAGGGATGTAGCGGGCACTTTCCTGTTAAGCAAGCTGATTTGATGATGGGTAATGCGGGTACTGCTATTCGCCCATTAACGGCGGCTTTAGCTGTACAAGGGGGTTCATATCGCTTATCGGGAGTGCCGAGAATGCATGAACGCCCCATTCGCGATTTGGTGGATGGCTTACGTCAACTGGGCGCAGAGATTGAATATCTTGGTACAGAAGGTTATCCACCCATTCAAATTAATCCAGCTGCGATTTCAATTCCTGCAGCAGTGCAAGTTCGTGGTGATGTTTCGAGTCAGTTTTTAACGGCCTTGTTGATGGCATTACCGTTAGTGGCAAAACAAGCCATTCGACTTGAAGTGGTCGGTGAATTAATTTCTCGTCCCTACATTGAGATTACCCTCAAGATGATGGCTTTATTTGGAGCGGTTGTGCAGTGTCCCGATGACCATACTTTTTTAATTCCCGCAGCTAAGGGCACAGCGTACCAAAGCCCTGGCACAGTTCTGGTTGAGGGCGATGCTTCATCAGCATCCTATTTTTTAGCAGCCGGTGCCATTACTAAGGGTCCGATGCGGGTGTTGGGAGTCGGTCGCGATAGTATCCAAGGTGATGTCGCATTTGTGGCCGCGTTGGCGCAAATGGGGGCGATAGTTCATCAAGGCGCCGATTGGCTTGAGGTGGCTGGAGTACAAACATCCTCAGGTCGCTTACAAGGCATTACCTTAGATTGCACGGCGATTCCAGATGCAGCGATGACCTTAGCGGTAGTTGCCTTATTTGCTGAAGGAGAAACTCGCTTAAATAATATTGCTAGTTGGCGGGTAAAAGAAACCGATCGCATTGCAGCGATGGCAAAAGAATTACAAAAATTAGGAGCAACCGTAGAGGAAGGGGATGATTATTTGTGTATTCGGCCGCCAACCACACGCGCAAATTGGCGTTCACCAGTTGCGGGAATCGATACCTACGATGATCATCGCATGGCCATGTGTTTTTCATTAGCCAGCTTCGGTCCAAAGGCAATTCAAATAAATGATCCTGCATGCGTAGCAAAAACCTTCCCTGATTATTTTGCCGTCCTCACCAAGCACCTCACTTAATTGATTTAAGACTTAATTCATGCCATCTTTACCCCCCGTCATTGCCATCGATGGCCCCACTGCTTCGGGCAAGGGGACGGTAGCGATATTGGTCGCCCAGGCCTTGGGATTCCATTATTTAGAAAGTGGCGCCTTATATCGTCTAGTGGCACTGGCCAGTGAGCGAGTGGGCTTAAGTTCCACCAACGCTGTTGCTTTAGGGCAACTTACTGCCACACTGTCAATTTCCTTCAAGGATGGCTTAGTTTTACTGCATGGGGCGGATGTTAGTAGCGCTCTTCGGGCGGAGTCAATTGGCAAAAGGGCCTCGGAAGTAGCGATTCATCCTGAGGTTAGAGCCGCTTTAGTGGGTTTGCAGCGCAGTTTTCGTCAATTGCCAGGCTTGGTGGCTGATGGGCGCGATATGGGTAGTGTGATTTTCCCTGATGCCAGCCTTAAGGTCTACCTCACCGCGAGCGTACTGGCGCGCGGCCAACGAAGGTATAAGCAGTTGATAGCTAAGGGATTTTCTGCTAATATGGCAGACTTACTGCGAGATTTAGAAGAGCGTGATGCACGGGACCAATCCCGCAAAAATGCGCCCCTCTTAATAGCAGAAGGAGCCAAAACCTTGGATACCTCTGACTTATCAGTTGACCAAGCGGTGCGGCAAGTTTTAGCTTGGTATGAAGAATGAATCCAAGTGTTTTTGGTAAAAGTAGTTTGTAATTCGTTTTCTTGTTTTTTTGGCGTCTTCAGAAACTCTACAACGCAAATTCTTAAAAGCGTGTTTCTGTAAGGCTTTTGCAACCTAACCCGTCGGGCCTTCCGGCGGCACAAAGTGAATACACATGTCTGAATCTTTTGCAGCACTATTTGAAGAATCCCTAACCCGTTCTAATATGAAAACCGGCCAGGTTATTTCGGCCGAAGTACTTCGTATTGATCATAATTTCGTAGTTGTAAACGCTGGTTTAAAGTCGGAAGCGTTTATTCCTGTTGAAGAATTCCATAACGACGCTGGTGAAATTGAAGTCAACCCTGGCGATTTTGTTTCTGTTGCCATCGATGCGCTTGAAAATGGTTATGGCGATACGATTTTGTCCCGTGACAAGGCCAAACGATTGGCATCATGGATGAATCTCGAAAAAGCCCTCGAACAAGCCGAGATCGTCACCGGTACAGTGACTGGTAAAGTTAAAGGCGGCCTCACTGTGATGGTGAATGGCATTCGCGCTTTTTTACCTGGCTCACTGGTTGATACCCGCCCCATTAAAGACACAAGCCCCTATGAAGGCAAAACGATGGAGTTTAAAGTTATTAAACTTGATCGGAAGCGTAACAATGTGGTCTTATCCCGTCGTGCAGTAGTCGAAGCCAGTCAAGGTGAAGAGCGCGCTAAGTTGATGTCGAATCTCAAAGAAGGTTCCGTCGTACAGGGTGTGGTGAAAAATATTACTGATTACGGCGCCTTCGTTGACTTGGGTGGCATTGACGGCCTCTTACACATTACCGATTTGGCCTGGCGTCGCGTGCGTCACCCAAGCGAGATGTTGACTGTTGGTCAAGAAGTTACCGCAAAGATTTTGAAGTTCGATCAAGAGAAGAACCGTGTCTCACTCGGTGTGAAGCAGCTTGGCGATGATCCTTGGGTTGGCATCGCTCGACGCTATCCTCCAAATACCCGTTTATTTGGCAAAGTCACGAACCTCACCGATTACGGCGCGTTTGTTGAAATCGAATCTGGTATCGAAGGCTTGGTCCACGTTTCTGAAATGGATTGGACTAATAAAAATGTCGCACCTAGTAAGGCCACTGCTTTAGGCACCGAAGTTGAAGTGATGGTGCTTGATATTGATGAAGATAAACGCCGTATTAGCTTGGGCATTAAACAGTGCAAAGCGAACCCTTGGGAAGAGTTTTCACGTGGTCAACAAAAAGGCGATAAGTTAAGCGGTGCAATTAAGTCGATTACCGACTTCGGAGTATTTATTGGCTTGCCTGGGGGCATTGATGGTTTGGTGCATCTCTCCGACCTATCATGGAACGAGCCAGGTGAAGAGGCTGTGAAGAAGTATAAAAAAGGCGATGAAGTTGAGGCAACTGTACTAGCAATTGACGTTGAGAAAGAGCGTATTTCGCTTGGTATCAAGCAGTTGTCTGGTGACCCATTCAACAATTACACCTCGACTAGCGATAAAGGTAGTATGGTTACAGGAACCGTGAAGAGTGTTGATGCCAAGGGCGCAGTCATTCATTTGGCCGATGAAGTAGAAGCATATTTACGTGCTTCCGAAATTTCAACTGATCGGGTTGAAGATGCGCGCAATGTGTTGAAAGAGGGTGATTCGGTAACTGCAATGATTATTAATATTGACCGTAAGTCACGCACCATTAATCTTTCGATTAAAGCAAAAGATAGTGCTGATCAGCAGGACACGATGACTAAAATGCAAGGTGAGGCGCAATCGGGTACAACCAATTTAGGCGCTTTATTAAAAGCAAAAATGGACAATCAGGGCTAATTTAAATCTACGCTACTTTCATCTGAAGGTAGCGTTTTTTTATTTATTCATCATGTCAGATCAAGAGCAACAAGCGATTACCCGTTCAGAGTTAGTCGAAAGCTTGGCGGAGCAATTTCCACAGTTATTACCTCGTGACGTTGAGTTGGCGGTGAAAACGCTGCTCGATACCATGACTCAAGCCTTAGCTGAGGGTAAGCGTATTGAATTGCGTGGCGTAGGCAGTTTTGTTTTGCATCATCGCCCAGCGCGCGCAGGCCGAAATCCGAAATCTGGAGAAAAAGTGCTCATCCCCGAGAAGCGGGTGCCGCATTTCAAGCCTGGCAAAGAATTACGCGAACGAGTCGACTATCAAGCGCTTAAAGCCAAAGGTAGTTCGGGTGTTTAGTCGCTTTGGGTGTCATGATTCAGATTGAAACCGCATGGTTATTACTCCTGCCGGTGTTGTTTGGTTTGGGGTGGCTAGCATCGCGATGGGATTTTCGTTTAGAAAGTCGGATGGATGAACAAGAGCGCATGCGTCAACAGCGCTCGACTTTTAAAGGCTTAAGCCTTTTACTGAATGAGCAGCCTGATCAGGCAATCGAAACCCTAGTCAAAATTGCCCAACTTGATCCCGAGACCATTGAGCTCCATTTTTCATTGGGAAATTTATTTCGGCGAAGAGGTGAAACTGAAAGAGCGATTCGGGTGCACCAGCATTTAGCGAATCGTACTGATTTAAAATCGCGTGATCGCGATCATGCCGCATATGAATTAGGTCGGGATTTTTTGCGCGCAGGCTTATTAGATCGTGCTGAAGCCTCTTTAAACCGCGTGGGTGAAGGTAAATACGCCATACCCGCTAAAGAAAGCTTATTGGAAATGTATCAAGTTGAGCGCGATTGGAAAAAAGCGATCGTTGCTGCTACTGAACTTGCTGCCTTACAAAAGAAAAGTCACCAAATTGAAATTGCCCAGTTTCATTGTGAGATCGCCCAAGAGGCGCTGCGCAGAAACGACTTGCTAGAGGCTGAACAATCAATTGAGCGTGCTTTACAAGCTGTGCCAAATCAAGCGCGAGCGCTCATTTTGCAAGGGGATTATTTGCTAGCCATGGATCGGCCAGCACAAGCAATTGAAGCGTGGAATTTAATTGCCCAAAATCATCCTGCATATATGCATTTAGTTGCGGATCGTTGGATGGCTGCTTTCACTAGTTTAGATAGGGCTAAGGAAGGCTTAAATCAGCTGGCAGATTTGTTACCAACGCAAGGTTCAGGCGAATTGTTGGATATCGTTCATAAGCACACTATGAGCTTATTGGGTGCAAATGCTGCGGAACAGATGTTAGTTGAGGTCATGCAGCATTCACCTAGCTTAAGCGCTTTAGCAAAGTTGGCAGAAACGCGCTTGATTTTAGCAAAGACCGATGGCCCTGCGACACGTGTCACCGATTTACAGGCTACCCTAGGGCTACTAAAACTACGTACGACCTCATTAGCGCGTTATACCTGTGGTAATTGCGGCTTTAGGGCTAGACGTTTTTATTGGCAGTGTCCAGGTTGTAACCATTGGGAGGCATACTCGCCTCGTAGATCAGAGGGTGTCGTGATTAGCGGCCCTTCTATGTGATGATAACCAATTTTGTAGACGTAAGGAAAGATTGATGAAAGTAACCATTGTTGGTAGCGGATATGTTGGTTTGGTAACTGGTGCCTGTTTAGCTGAAATTGGGAATGATGTTTTTTGCTTAGATTTAGATCCCAAAAAAATCGCCACTTTAAATGCAGGTGGGGTGCCCATTTTTGAGCCTGGACTTAAAGAGGTCATAGAGCGTAATCGCGCAGCGGGTCGTTTGCAATTTTCTACCGATGTTGCCGCCAGTGTGGCGCATGGCGAGATTCAATTTATTGCGGTCGGTACACCGCCCGATGAAGATGGTTCAGCCGACTTACAATATGTAGTTGCCGCCGCGCGTAATATTGGCCGCCACATGATATCTCCGAAAGTCATTGTTGATAAATCGACAGTACCCGTAGGGACTGCCGATCGAGTAACAGCAGCAATTACAGCGGAACTTCAGCTGCGCAACTTAAATCTAGATCTGTGTTCGGTTGTTTCAAACCCAGAGTTTTTAAAAGAAGGTGCTGCAGTTGAAGATTTTATGCGCCCTGATCGGATTGTGATTGGTACTGCTACCGACGCTGCAGGCTTACGTGCACGAGAACAAATGCGGAAGCTATATGCACCCTTTAATCGTCATCATGAGCGCACCTACTATATGGACGTAAAAAGTGCTGAGCTCACCAAGTATGCAGCTAATGCGATGTTAGCCACACGTATTTCGTTTATGAATGAATTAGCCAATTTAGCAGATATTGTTGGTGCAGATATTGAATCGGTAAGACAAGGAATTGGTTCTGATTCGCGTATTGGATATGGTTTTTTATATTCTGGCACCGGTTATGGCGGCTCTTGTTTTCCTAAAGATGTTTCGGCGCTGAGTCAAACAGCGCTTGAGCATGGTCGCGATTTAAAAATTTTACAAGCAGTTGAGGCGGTGAATGAGGCGCAAAAAACCATTTTGATTGAAAAAATAGTGAAACGTTTTGGCAATGATTTATCCGGCTTGAAATTTGCTTTATGGGGCTTAGCTTTTAAGCCGAATACGGATGATATGCGTGAGGCGCCTAGTCGCGTCATTATTCAAGAATTGGTTCGCCGTGGCGCTAGCGTCGTGGCTTATGATCCTGTTGCGATGACAGAGGCCCAACACTGCCTTGAACTAGACTTTCAAGATAATCCTACGGGTTTAAAAAAAGTCAGCATGGTAAACGGTCCTATGGAGGCGGTTGACGCTTGCGATGCCTTGGTCATCGTGACTGAATGGAAGGCGTTTCGGAGTCCCGATTTTGAGCAGTTGAAACAAAAGTTGAAAAACCCCGTTATTTTTGATGGCCGAAATTTATATGAGCCGTTAACTATGCAAGAATTAGGGATTGAATATTTTGGCATTGGGCGGCATAGTTAAGTTAGCGAGCAAAAAGCAGATGGTCGAAAAAGCACAAGCTACACAATTTCAACAAACCCGCATCTTGGTGGTGGGCGATGTCATGTTAGATCGCTATTGGTTTGGGGATAGCGAGCGCATCTCTCCTGAGGCCCCAGTACCAATAGTGCAGGTAGCAAAAATTGACGAGCGTTTGGGTGGGGCTGCAAATGTCGCCCGTAATGTGGCTGCCTTGGGGGCAAAAACCAGCTTATTGGGCGTCGTTGGGGAAGATGAAGCGGGCACTCGTGTGCGCGAACTGCTTTTAGCTAGCGGAGTTGACAGTCAATTAGAAGAAGATGCCAAAGTGCCGACTACGGTTAAATTGCGTGTCATTGCGCGGCAGCAACAACTGATTCGCCTTGATTTTGAAGAGGCGCCTAGCGCTGCAGCCTTAAAACATAAATTAGCCCGGTTTGAATCCTTACTTACTGCAGTCGATGCAGTGATTCTGTCGGATTATGGCAAAGGCACTTTAGATCAAGTTGCCACCATGATTTTGCAGGCCAGGGCTCAACAAAAAATTATCTTAGTTGATCCTAAGGGTAGCGATTTTGAACGCTATCGAGGCGCAACGGTGATTACGCCGAATCGCGCTGAATTGCGGCAAGTCATTGGCAAATGGGCTAGTGAAGAAGAGCTGACCGAGCGTGCGCAAGCCTTACGGCGTTCCTTAGAAATTCAAGCTTTACTACTCACGCGTTCAGAAGATGGCATGAGTTTATATACCGATGCTGGTGTCAGCCATGTACGTGCTCAAGCCCGCGAAGTATTTGATGTATCTGGTGCTGGCGATACAGTCATTGCTACTTTAGCAGTGGCTCTGGCAGCGGCTTGGCCCCTAGAACGCGCTATGGCTTTAGCTAATCGTGCTGGTGGTATCGTCGTGGGTAAGCTAGGCACAGCCACCGTTACTAGTGAGGAATTACAGTGACCGTTATTGTTACTGGGGCCGCCGGTTTCATAGGCTCTAATTTAGTCCAAGCACTGAATGCGCGCGGTGAGCGGCAGATCATTGCCGTCGATGATTTGAGTCAAGGGGATAAATTTCGGAATATGGCCGATCTGCACATAGCAGATTATGTCGATAAGTCAGCTTTTATTAATTCCTTTAAAAAGGGCTGGTTTGGCGAGGTGAGTGCGGTTTTCCATCAAGGTGCCTGTTCTGACACCATGGAAAGTGACGGCGTATTCATGATGGCAAACAATTATCAATATTCGTTGGATGTTTACGAAACCTGTATGGCTCAAAAGACAGCGTTTCTGTACGCCTCTTCTGCTGCAGTGTATGGCGGCTCTGAAAAATTTATGGAAGAGCGCCAATATGAGAAGCCACTAAACGTTTATGGTTACTCGAAATTTTTATTTGATCAATATATGCGCGCCAAGTTTGTTGAAAATGTTAATACGGCGCAAGTGGTTGGCCTACGTTACTTTAATGTTTATGGCTCGCGCGAATCACACAAAGGTCGCATGGCCTCAGTCGCATTTCATCAATTTCATCAGTTTAAAAAACAAGGTTTTGTACAATTATTTGGTGAGTATGGCGGGTATCAGTCAGGCGAACAAAGTCGGGATTTTGTTTCGATTGAAGACGTGGTTAAAGTCAATTTATTTTTCTTTGATCATCCCGACAAAAGTGGCATTTTTAATTTAGGTACTGGCCAAGCCCAGCCATTTAATGATGTTGCTTGTGCAGTAGTCAATTCTTTGCGCAAAGCTGCCGGCGAGCCACCACTGACTCTGCCCGAATTAGTTAAAGCTGGTTTGATTCAATACATGCCGTTTCCAGCTGATTTAAAAGGTAAGTACCAGTGTTTTACGCAAGCTGATATGCAACAATTGCGCGCTATTGGCTATTCTGATTCCTTCCTCAATGTTGAGCAGGGCGTCAGTCGTTATGTTGACTGGCTGTCAGCTAACGCTGATTTTTTAGCCCAGCCGATCTAATCCCGTTTTTTTAGTCAACTCACCATCTTCAATTCCGTTGTAATGCTTCGCAGGCTTCAGCTTGTGAATTGTTATCGATGTTTAAACTTTTGGAGAATCTATGGCTTGGAATTTGAATACAGTTTTTCGTAATACGCTTTTAAAGCTTGCCTTGGTCTTGGCGCTTATTTCATCTTGGGGGATATTGCATTCCACCGCAATAGCTGCTACAGACGGTATTAATGTGAATACGGCCAGTCAAAGTGAGCTCGAAAGTATTAAGGGTATTGGTCCCGCACGTGCGCGAGCGATCATTACTGCGCGTGATGATGGTGGTGCATTTCAAAATGCCGATGACTTGCAAAAACGGGTACGCGGTATTGGCAGCAAATCTGTAGAAAAATTAATCGATAACGGTCTGACGATTGAAGCGGCTAGTGGTTATCGTGAAACCAAAAGCAAGGGCCGCGCTGATCAAGGTGGGGGTCGTCGTAAGCCAAGTAATAAAAGTGCTGAGCGTGAAAAGGCCTATTCAGGAAAGCCGTCACCAAGAAATTAAGCCGCGGTTTAGGCGTTAACTCAGGCGGTAAGTTGGCGCTAAAGTAAGATGCTCAGCCTACGGCAGGTAATTTCCAATATAGCTAAAATGAAGCAATGAACTTGCCTGCCGTGCCAAATGTCGACCCAACTCCTGCCTACCTTACTATTGCCGATACTGTGGGTAATACGCCTTTGGTCCGTTTACAACGAATTCCTGGGGCGGTAGGTGAGCCCCGTAACAATCTCATTTTGGGTAAGTTAGAAGGGAATAATCCCGCCGGTTCAGTCAAAGATCGTGCAGCTTTATCGATGATACGACGCGCCCATGAGCGCGGTGAAATAGAACCGGGCGATACCTTGATTGAGGCAACTAGTGGCAACACGGGTATTGCCTTGGCCATGACGGCGGCGATGCTGGGATACAAAATGCTCTTAGTAATGCCAGAAAATCAAAGTCTAGAACGCCGTCAAAGTATGACAGCTTATGGCGCTGAATTAATTTTAACTTCGGCTTCTGGGGGTATGGAATTAGCCCGTGATTATGCTGTACAGCTGCAGCGTGAGGGACGTGGACGTTTACTCGATCAATTTGCCAATACCGATAATCCCCGCGCTCATTTAGAAACTACCGGCCCTGAAATTTGGCGTGATACTGCCGGTCAAGTTACTCACTTTGTCTCGGCAATGGGCACCACTGGCACGATTACTGGAGTATCTACCTATCTAAAGATGATGAATCCAGCGATTGAAATTATTGGCGCGCAACCTGCCGAAGGATCGCAAATTCCCGGAATTCGCAAATGGGCACCTGCTTATTTGCCCAAAATTTATCAAGGCGAGCGCGTTGATCGTATTGAGTACGTAACCCAATCGGCTGCAGAAGAAATGGCGCGCCGAATGGCCGCGGAAGAAGGGATTTTTTGTGGAATTTCTGCAGCTGGCGCTTTAGTTATTGCTTTACGGATTGCGCAAGAAGTAGAGAATGCCACTATAGTTTTTATTGTTTGCGATCGGGGTGATCGCTATTTGTCGACAGGGGTTTTCCCCGCTTAATTTGCGAGATTAGTCTTCTGCCGTTTTTTCTTGGTACTCGCTTTCGCTTTCGCTGAAGAGCTTGACGGTACTGTTTTTTCCATCACTAAAGATTGCATGGATTGAGGAATAATAGGAACCGCACTTTTATTTTCGTAACCCAAGGCTTCAGCAAATTCAGCCACACTTTGAGCATAAAAATAACTGCGGTTGTAATTTACTATACTGAGAAAATTGGCTAGTCCGACTACATAGCGAGTTTGTTCAAGGCCTTTTTTATCCAGATAAGGTAAATCAACAATCAGCGCTTTGCTTGTTGGACTCACGCCACCATGCTGTAAATCGCCTCGCTCGGGGGCAAGAATCCCAAGTCGAATGAATTCCTGAATAGTATGTTTTAGGTCAGGTTCGCCATCGGCAAGGAGAGCAGCGGCAGTTAGGGCTTGTGAACTAGGTAATAGTGGAAAATAAATTGGCATACCAACTTGCCAGCCCTGTTGTTGCAAAAAATTGGCTACGCTTGCAATGGCGTCTTTAGCGCTGACCTTTAAATCAATCTTATTATCGCCATCCCCATCTTTGGCGTAGGCGCGAATACTGCTTGGCATAAATTGAGGTAATCCAATGGCGCCAGCATAAGAGCTATTTTGATTGAGGCATTGATTAAATTGAGTTTGCTGAAAATTTGCGCCAGTATTGCTTTCGGCCCAGCAAAGTAAAATGAGCTCTTTAATTTGCTCTCGGAATAAGGCTTCACGAGTAGCTTGGTTAGGGGTAGGTGGGTATTCAAAGGCGAGAGTAGTTAAGACATCTTTAGCCCGAAAGGCTCCTAATTGACGGCCATAAATTGTTTCGATGCCAATAATTGCGACGATTAAAGGGGCCGGAACTCCAGTACTGGCTTCGGTTTGGCTCAAAAATTCGCGATTTTGCACCCAAAATGCTTGCGCAGCCTTAATGCGCACGGGTTCGATAAAGCGCAGGCGATAAGCGGCCCAATTCTTTTTAAATTCCTGAGATGGGGGTAATACCAATTTCTTAATACTATGAATCGATTTAGTATCTTGAAATCCCGCCTCAAGGATGGCTAGCGGCACGTTATGATTGTTTGATACCTGGAGTAATAGTTCAGTCAAGTTTTTTGCGAAACTAGCATCTGGAGCCCTAGCATTAGGGGTTTGGGCTGGAGCAATGGGGTCTTGGCTGACTAGTGTCTCGGGAGTTCCGGAGGGGATGGGTGTAGTGCAGCCTGACAAGCAGAGCGCAATCAGAATGCAGGTGGCAATGAAAGTAAAAATGAAGCCAAGCTTGACAGTGTTCAATTGATTAATGGAATAAAGTTTATTCATAGAGCAGAAGTAGTTTACCGTTTAGATGGAAAGGCAGTAAAAATGACCACCGCTTATATCAGCCACCCAGATTTTTTATTACATGAGATGGGGCGCCACCACCCTGAGTGTCCTGAGCGTATTCAGGCGATTGAAGATCAAATTATTCAAAGTCGTATTGATGGTTATTTGCAACGGATTGATCCCCCCCTAGCAACCGAAGCCAATTTAGAATTAGTGCATGGCGCAGATCATATTGAGTTTGTAAAATCGCACGCACCTGCCAGTGGCTACTTCATGCTCGATGGCGATACGATTATGAATAGTGCTTCTTGGCAAACTGCCCGCCGCGCCGCAGGTGCGGCAATAGCAGCAGTTGATGCGGTGATGAAGGGCGAAGTAGAAAATGCCTTTTGTGCGGTACGGCCACCTGGACACCATGCTGAGCCAAATCGTGCTATGGGATTTTGTATTTTTAATAATGTTGCCATAGCCGCACGCTATGCGATGCAGCAATATGGTTTAGAGCGGGTAGCGATTATTGATTTTGATGTCCACCATGGTAATGGTACCGAAGCCGCCTTTATCGATGATCCACGAGTGTTAATGTGTAGTTTTTTTCAGCATCCGTTTTATCCATACAGCGGCTTAGAGGCTGCCGATAATATGATTAATATTCCCTTGCCGGCATCAACCAATGGCAAAGTTGTGCGCGAGTTGGTAGATGCAGTATGGTTACCCCGCTTAAGAGAATTTAAACCGCAGCTCATTGTGATTTCAGCTGGGTTTGATGCTCATCGTGAAGATGATTTAGGTCAAATGGGTTTAGTTGAAGATGATTATGCGTGGATTACCAAGCGCCTCAAAGCTGTTGCACATGAGTTTGCTGAAGGTCGAATTGTGAGTTGCTTAGAGGGCGGCTATAACCTTTCTGCATTAGGGCGCAGTGTAGTTGCTCACTTAAAGGCTTTAGGGGATTTATAAGTATATTTACAGGAATCATTTCTGAGGTCAAGATGGCAAGTATTTTTGAAGAAGGTTTAGAGCGAAACGCGGCAAATTACACGCCCATGACACCGCTTTTATTTGTTGAGCGAGCAGCGGATATTTATCCTCATCATTTAGCCATTATTCATGGATCCTTGCGGCAAACTTGGAGCGAGACGGCCATTCGTTGTCGCCGCTTAGCTAGCTCTCTTAACAAACAAGGAATTACAGTAGGCGATACGGTAGCAGTGATGTTGCCAAACACGCCGCCGATGGTCGAGGCTCACTTTGGGGTGCCGATGTCGGGCGCAGTGTTAAATGCACTCAATACCCGTTTAGATGCTGAGGCGATAGCTTTTATGTTAAATCATGGTGAAGCTAAAGCGGTGATTGTTGATCCTGAATTTGTGCCCACAATGAAAAAAGCATTGGCCTTAGCGCGCGCAGAAAGTGGTCGTGAGATTTTAGTCATTGACGCAGAAGATGTTGAGTATTCAGGGGCAAGTGAAAAAATTGGCAAGCTGACCTATGAGCAATTATTAGCTGAAGGAGACCCCCAATATAAATGGGCATTACCTGCAGATGAATGGGCGGCAATTTGCCTTAACTACACTTCTGGTACCACCGGTAATCCAAAGGGAGTGGTGTATCACCACCGAGGTGCAGCAATTAATGCTGTTTCCAATATTTTAGAATGGGATATGGCAAAGCATCCTGTGTATTTATGGACTTTGCCACTATTTCATTGCAATGGTTGGTGTTTTGCATGGACTGTTGCGGCGCGTGCTGGCATCAATGTCTGTTTACGACGAGTTGACCCCCAAACGATTTTTGCGGCCATTAAAGAGCAGCACGTGACCCATTATTGTGCGGCACCCATTGTGCACAATATGCTCGTCAATAGCCCAGCTGAATTAAAAATTGGTGTGCCACGCGGTGTTAAGGCAATGATCGCTGGGTCGGCGCCTCCCGCAGCCATTATTGAGGGCATGGAAATGATGGGCTTTGATATGACCCACGTATACGGCCTTACTGAAACTTATGGTCCTGCCGCTGTCTGTGTCAAGCAGGATGATTGGGAGCAGCAAGATTTAGGCACTAGGGCACGTCTTAATGCACAGCAGGGTGTGCGCTATCACTTGCAAGAAGCTTTTATGGTATTTGATCCAGAAACCATGCAAGCTGTGCCAGCTGATGGGGAAACTATGGGTGAAATTATGTTTCGCGGCAACATCACCATGAAGGGTTACTTAAAAAACCCGCAAGCAACACAAGAAGCCTTTGCGGGCGGTTGGTTTCATTCAGGCGATTTAGCCGTGATGAATCCTGATGGTTACATCAAAGTTAAAGATCGCAGTAAAGATATTATTATTTCTGGCGGTGAAAATATTTCTTCACTCGAAATTGAGGATGTACTGTATCGCCATCCGGCGGTATTAGCCGCCGCAGTAGTGGCTAAGCCCGATCCTAAGTGGGGCGAAACGCCCTGCGCATTTCTAGAGCTTAAGGCCAGTGAAACCGTAACTGCCGCCGAGATTATCGCCCATTGTAAGCAATATTTAGCCAACTTTAAGGTGCCTAAGGCGGTTGTTTTTGGTGAATTGCCCAAAACTTCAACTGGCAAAATTCAAAAGTTTGAGTTACGTAAACGCGCTGGCTCAGCTACGGCTATAGATGTTTAGATAGTCTATTGCCAGAGCTTGATAAAATAGCACTGAGGCTGGAATAAGCCATTTCCCCCATTAATTTTAATGCCCTAAAGTGATTTTTTAGTATTTAAAGAGAGTGCAATGAAAATTTTAGTTGCGGTAAAGCGAGTCGTTGATTACAACGTCAAAGTGCGGGTTAAATCAGATCAATCTGGAGTTGATATCGCTAACGTCAAAATGAGTATGAATCCTTTTGATGAAATTGCTGTTGAAGAAGCAGTACGCTTAAAAGAGGCTGGTTTAGCTTCCGAGGTGATTGTGGTTTCTGCTGGCTTACCCCAATGTCAAGAAACCTTACGCACTGCTTTGGCAATTGGTGCCGATCGCGCCATTTTGGTTGAGACCGAGCTTGACTTGCAACCCTTAGCAGTCGCAAAAATTTTGCAAGCCCTCTGTATTAAGGAGGCCCCGCAAATGGTCATTCTTGGAAAGCAAGCCATTGATGATGACAGCAATCAAACTGGCCAAATGTTAGCTGCCTTATTAGATTTCCCCCAGGCTACTTTTGCCTCTAAGGTGACGGTTGCTGATGGTAAGGCGAATGTAACTCGCGAAGTTGACGGTGGTTTAGAGACTATTTCAATTACTTTACCCGCTATCATTACCACCGATTTACGCTTAAATGAACCACGGTATGTAACCTTGCCTAACATCATGAAGGCGAAGAAGAAAACCCTTGAAATCATCAAGCCAGCAGACTTGGGCGTTGACGTGAACCCCCGCTTAAAAATCCTGAAGGTGGAAGAGCCTCCTAAACGAACTGCTGGAGTCATGGTTGCCGATGTAGCGGCTTTAGTTGATAAATTAAAAAATGAAGCAAAGGTAATTTAAATGAGCGCTTTAGTTCTTGTCGAGCATGATAATCAATCGCTCAAATCTGCAACATTGAATACCGTTACTGCTGCTTTAGCCTGCTCTCCTGAAGTCGATCTCTTGGTGATTGGTTATGTAGCAGAGGGCGTGGCACAAGCAGCAGCAAAAATCGTGGGCGTGCGTAAAGTTATTCACATTGACGCCGATTTTTTAAGTAATCAGTTGGCTGAGCCCGTTGCTGCACAAATCTTATCGTTAGCACCGTCATACGATTATATTTTGGCGCCTGCAACCTCGCATGGTAAAAATGTTTTACCTCGCGTGGCAGCAAAATTAGATGTGGCCCAAATTTCTGATATTACTAAAGTGATTTCGGCAGATACCTTTGAACGCCCTATATATGCGGGAAATGCGATTGCGACGGTGCAGTCCAGTGACGCTAAAAAGCTCATTACTGTGCGCACTACGGGTTTTGATGCCGTTGCTGCCACGGGGGGTACAGCAAGTATTGAGCAAAAAACTGCAGTTGCAGATCTAGGTAAATCGAGTTTTGTAGGTCGCGACTTAACTAAATCAGATCGCCCTGAGTTAACCGCAGCAAAAATAATTGTTTCAGGTGGTCGAGGTTTAGGTTCGAGTGAAAAATACCATGAGTTGATTGACCCTTTAGCCGATCAATTGGGGGCGGCATTAGGAGCTTCACGGGCAGCAGTCGATGCTGGTTATGTGCCCAATGATTATCAGGTAGGCCAAACTGGAAAAATCGTAGCACCCCAGCTCTATATCGCCATCGGAATTTCTGGGGCCATTCAGCATTTGGCTGGCATGAAAGATTCGAAGGTTATTGTGGCTATTAATAAAGATCCTGAAGCACCAATTTTTGGTGTTGCTGATTATGGCTTGGTAGCCGATTTATTTACTGCAATTCCTGAGCTCACTGCATTGTTAAAGAGCTGATCTGCCATTGTCATGACATACCATGCGCCAGTGAAGGATATGTTGTTTGTGATGCAAGAATTGGCTGATTTGGCTAAGGTAGTGCAATATCCGCGGTACGCTGAAGCGGGTGCTGATGAAGAACTGGCCCCTGCTGTTTTAGAAGAGTCTGCGAAATTCAATGAGACTGTTATTGCACCGCTGAACTGGGCTGGCGACCAGAATCCCAGCACTTGGAATAACGGTGTGGTGAGCATGACTGCTGGCTTTAAAGAAGCCTTGCAGCAATATGCAGATGCTGGCTGGCAGGGTGTGATTCATCCCGCGCAGTATGGCGGCCAAGGCCTACCCAAATTAATTGCTACACCCTGCTTAGAGATGGTCAATGCAGCTAACCTCTCTTTTGCTTTATGTCCGCTCTTAACTGATGGTGCGATTGAAGCTCTGTTAATTGCCGCTAATGATGATTTAAAGGCGCAATATTTACCCGCGATGATTTCTGGTGCTTGGGCTGGCACAATGAACTTAACTGAGCCGCAAGCTGGCTCCGATCTTTCCTTGGTGCGCACCCGCGCTGAACCAGAAGCCGATGGTAGTTATCGGCTCTTCGGCACCAAAATTTATATCACCTATGGTGAACACGATATGACTGACAATATCGTGCATTTGGTATTGGCTCGAACTCCGCACGCGCCAGCGGGAATCAAAGGCATTTCTTTATTTGTGGTGCCAAAATTCCTGTTAGCAGCAGATGGTAGTTTAGGTGCGCGAAATGAAGTTGAGTGCATTTCAATAGAACATAAATTGGGGATTAAAGCGAGCCCCACTGCAGTTTTACAGTTTGGCGATCAGAGTGGTGCAATCGGCTATCTGGTGGGCGAAGAAAATCGTGGGCTGGAGTATATGTTTGTGATGATGAATGCCTCTCGCTTTGCAGTAGGCATTCAGGGCATAGCAGTGGCTGATCGAGCTTATCAAAAGGCCGTTGCTTATGCTAAAGATCGGGTGCAAGGGCGTGATTTAGATGGTTCAGAAAATTCTGTCAGCATTATTCATCAACCTGATGTGAAACGCATGTTGTT
>Ga0214919_10003404_pt1 | contig 24048 bp, 25 predicted proteins | sample LL1503_MetaG_FD_177994 | JGI IMG/M metagenome (GOLD analysis project Ga0214919, IMG submission 177994) | Freshwater microbial communities from Lake Lanier, Atlanta, Georgia, United States - LL-1503 | ecosystem: Environmental > Aquatic > Freshwater > Lake | place: USA: Georgia | collected... | reverse complement strand
CTATTTCTTTAAGTTAAATATTAAAAATATTTATTAAAAAAATAAATTATAGATTATTCTTTAAGTTAAATATATAATTTATTTTTTTAATAAATTAGCTATCCAAAAATCCTAGATTTGGGTGTATTAATCAAAAATCTTAATATTTTTTAATAAAATTATATATAAAAAAATTTTTTGTATATAATTTAATGACATATTATGAAGAATTAATAATTAGTTCTGGTGGAAATAGAGGTTTTTCTTTAATAGGTGTATTAAATGAATTTTCTAAAAATTATCCAATAAATAAAATAAAATATTTTACTGGATGTTCAGTTGGATCTATAATTTTATTATTTTTAATTTTAGGATATAATATTAATGACTTAAATAATATATTATTTAATTTAAATTTTAGTTTATTTCAAGAATTAAAAATAATTAATTTATTTGAAAAATGTGGATTTGACGACGGTATAAAATTTACTAATTTTTTAAAAGCAGTTATAATTAATAAAAATTATAATTATAATATAACATTTAAAGAATTATTTGAAAAAACAAATAAAATTTTAACAATAGTTGTTACTAATATAACTAAAGGAATACCTGAATATCATAATTATATCAATACTCCTGATATGCAAGTATTTTTGTCAATTAGAATGTCTACAAATATTCCAATAATATTTTCACCAATCTTATATAATAAAAATTATTATATTGATGGTGGATTACTTGACCCTTTTCCATATAAATATAATAGACATATAAAAAAATCAAAAAAATGTGGATTATGGTTATTTGAAAAATATGAAATTGATTTTATTAAAAATAATAATTTTGTATTTATTAATGATATATCAAATTCCTTAAATTATATTATAAATTTATTAAAAATTATACATATAAATTATATTAAAAAAAATTATAAAAAAATACCAAATAATGTAATTTATCTTGATTTTAATTTTGATTTAAATCAAAGTTCATTTATAATAAATTTAGAAGATAAAATTAAAATGTTAAATATTGGTATTAATAAATGTAAATTATTTTTTTTAAAAATATATAAAAGAAATAGAAAAAAATATTTATCAAGAAAATATTTTAATATTTGGAATAATAAAATTAAATAATTATATATAAAATACTCTATTCCAGAAACAGTACTTTTTGTGAATTATTTTAACAATAAAAATATACGTAAAAATAAAAAATATATAATTTTTGATTTAAAAACCTGAAAATACTCTATGCATTAGGATAAGGATATAATGGATTTGTTTCAACAATTATTTTGGAGTCATTATAAAATGCATAGCATCTATCATCTTTTAAAAATTTATCCCATAATATTTTTATTTTAATACTTTTAAAATATATTGTACAAAGTAAATCTTGCCCCCATCCAGTATTTACATCTATTCTTTTAACTGTTAATATATTATCTTCATATTTATATTCAAATTTGTCTGAATAAGAATTCTCATCAAATTTTAAATCATCTATATTTTTATTTAAAAATATACTTTTAGTATTAGTTAAACTATTTCCAATAAATATTTTTTCTTTAAATAAATAATTATCATATTTATATACTTCAAAATCAATATATTTATTTATAATATTATATAATTCTTTACAATTATAATAATAATCATTAAAATTATTTTTTTTTTTAATCATATAATCTATTATTTCTCTATAAATTGGATTTTTAGGGAATGTACCTAAAAATCCATTAAAAATGTCTTTTACTTCTCTATTATTTGATGTAAAGAAACAATTACAATTTTCAAGAAGATTATCAATATTATCTAATAATATACAATCTGCATCCATATAAATTCCACCAGTATCATATAAAATACAATATCTCCATAGGTCTATTTTATGTGGTATTTTTTTATAATTATCAAATACATATAATACGTTATATCCCCAATTTTTTTTTAAATAATCTCTAATTTCTGTTAAATTAAATCTCTTATATTCAAAATCTTTTGGGATAAATTTATTATTTATATTTGTAATCTGGTTAGGTAAATCTATATCCCATGATTGATAAAATATTTTGGATATTTCCATTTATTTTATAAAATATAATTATATATTTATTTATCCGAATAAAATTAAATCTATTTTAATTCATAATTATAAATTTTTACAAGAAGGAATACGATGAATCTATTTATAATATTTACTAAATAGATATCGATCTTAATATTCTATCTCTATCAATAATCCATTTATGTGTAATGTTTAATTCTTTAATACAACATTCACATAAATGAGTTATTATTGAACGCTGTTTTTAACATATCTGGTCCTAATTCTGGATCTAATCCTTGTTCAGGTTATCTAATATTAACCATTTACAACAATTTTTTTCTAATCGGTATAAAGACATTGCAAAACAAATCCGCGTTTTTGTCCTCCACTTTGTGTACAAAGTTCATCAATAGGAATATCTAATTTTTCTTTCATAATATCAATAAACCATTCTGAAAGTTTTGCATATCTTTGAAAAGATTCAATAGTATCTTTTTTTTTAGAAACGTCGTCTAATTTATTATATCTATCCAAATTTTAACTCTTTAAATTCAAGCATTTTTTTATTTACTTGAAGAGTATTTATATAAAAACTAGATATATAAATCATTTGATGTAAAATAAACAGAACAGCATAAAGCCATATCTGATTACCAATTTTTGTTTCAAGTGTTGGAATCCATATCTCTATAAAAATATTCAAAAAAAGATTAATTAATATATACTCCATTGTTAATATGCAAATTATTTTATATTTATTGATAACTCTATAATAATTTGCATATTAATTTTTATTTATGAATGATATATTTATTATTTAATTATAAAAAATTGATTTAAAATAATTTAAATTTAATAGAATATATTATATATATAATATTTTCTATTATGGGAATTAAGAACTTAAAAGTTATACTTAATCAAAAATGTAAATTAGCAATAAATACCAGAAAACTAGAATCATACAGAGGTATGATATTAGGTATAGATATATCTATTTTTTTATATAAATATTTATATAATAATAATGACCATTTAGAAGGATTAACACGTTTAATATTAAAATTATTAAAAAATCAAATTACGCCTCTTTTTGTATTTGATGGAAAACCTCCTAAAGAAAAATTTGAAACTCTACAAAATAGAAGAGAAAAAAGAGATTTTATGAATATTAAAAAAAATTTAATTGAAAATTGTATAAATTTTGACAGATCTTCATTTGATATATTTAAAAATTATATTTTAAAATATGTAAATGAAGTAAATAATTCATATATTATTACTGATAAAGAAATAGAACATTTGTTCAATCAAACAGATGATAATCTTAAGAGAGATTATGATAAAATAAATAAAAAAATAATTTATGTAACACAACAGCATATAGAATCTTCTAAAAAACTTTTTGATTTATTTGGAATAAAATATATATATGCTCCATGTGAAGCAGAATCATTACTGGCATTATTATGTAAAAATAATTATATAGATGGATGTATATCAGAAGATATGGATATATTACCGAATGGATGTCATTTATTTTTAAGAAATTTTAATGCAGATAAAAATTATATTGATGAATATTGTTTAAAAGGAATTTTAGATAATTTAAATATTACAAATGAACAATTTATAGATTTATGTATATTATGTGGATGTGATTATACTTCTAAAATAAATGGAATGGGTCCAATTACTGCATATAAACTAATATTAAAATTTTCAAATATAGAGAATTTTATTGAAAATAATGATAAATTTATTATTCCAGAAAATTTTAATTATGTAAAAGCTAGAAAATTATTTAATTATCCGATTAGTGATGAAATTTTTGATAAAATTGATAAAACTACTAAAATGACAATACCTAAAATTAATGAATTAAAAGATTATTTAAAAAATACAAAATTAATAGATAAATATTTTAAAGAAATTGATAATAATTTAATGAATTATTATTTAAATATTACAGGTCTTAAATTATCTAATAATGCACAAAATGAAAAAAATAAAATAACATCTTATTTTAGTAAAATAATTTAAGTTTTTATATATAAAAAATGATAGCTAAAAATAATGAGTAAATATATTTGTTATAATATCCTTAAAAAGAATTAACAAAGAATTATGTCACATAAAACAGAAGAATCAAAAGATACTGTATTTTGCAGTTCCTGTAGAGACACTCAAATTTGCAGACACTGTAATGGAAAAGGAATAGTCATGTATGATAATTTCCGTATTTATTTAACAAAGTCTAAAGATTGTGAATGTGACGAATATTATGAAGATTGTATATGTCCAATGAAATGTGAATGTAATGGTAGCGGAGTTTGTGAAGATTGTGAAGATCGTATCGACTTTGTTACAAAGACAGTTAGTCCTAGACCTGTTAGTACCAGTCTCATTCAAGGTTTATTAAAAAGTTTTAATAAAATTTTAAATCATTTACACAGATTTTTAATAGTTGATATAATAAATCAATTGTGTAAATTTAAGATTTACACCTTTGCACAATTAAAACGCTGAATTAACAGAGAAAATAATACAAATTAGTAAAAATTTGATTATAACCCATTATGTGGAATGAGTATGAAGTTTTTATAGGTAAAAAGAATTATTTTACATATAGCTTAACCAATTATCATCGTAATAATTCAGACCTCTAATGAATAAATCAATATAGATTTCTTACTATTTATTGTTAATATAATTTATTATTATTTTAAGTATTTTATTTATTAAAATCAGAGTTTTAATTCTACAAAGATGTAAAAAATAAATAGATTTTAGATATTTGGAATAAATAATTTATAAAAATATTTAGATTTTACACCCTAATTGAGATGATACAACTAAGGATGATACAACTAAGGATGATACAACTAAGGATAATACAACTAAGAATAACGATTATTTAATCCTTTCTAAAAAAATTTTTTAATATGTTTTTATTTTTTGAATACATATAAAATAATATTAAGTAACATATTCGACTCCTGCCATACCTCCAGCTATATTTAAAATATTATAATTTAATGCAAACATTGTGATTATAGGATCAATTAGTTCATCTGAAATTTCAATATATAAAGTTTGGTTATCAATTCTACTAAAGTTACATGTTCCAGAAGGTTGAAAATCTTCTGGGCATGTTGAAAAACTATATACATATATATAATTATTAGGAATATTTGTATGCCTTTGATAAGGAACAACTACTCTAAAATATTTTGCTTCTTTTGTATCAAACAAATCTTGTCCTTCAAATAATATTTTTCCCTTTAACATTGGATCACTTCCATTTATATTACCATTTTTATATGATTGTGTTGAAAAGTTAAACCATTCATTTCCACCATAAGGATATGCCGAAAGTACTGATGTATTTTGAATGACCCAAAATAATTCTTTAACAGGATGATTAAAATTAAATGAAATATTTTGGCTTAAATCAGGAATACGTATCATTTTTGTTGGATTTGTTGGATCTTGTCTCAATCCATTTGATGTTAAAGATGTTGCATAAACTTGGACTTGTTCTATTAGATATTGGTGATTATTCTTTGCAAACATTTTTCTTTCATCATCTTCTAAAAAAATATAATCCATATCAAAAAAAGCCTGTGATATACTTAATGGAACTTTACTTATTAATGGTTCTCCATTTGTTGATACAATTAATTCTTCGTGTTTTCTAAATGTTACATTTATTCTAACATTTTGACTTTGAATAGCCACTAATGGTAATGATAATCCTATATTTTTACAAAACCAAAAATATAATGGTACATATAAATCTAATGCCTTATTATTATCTGTATTTACTGGATAATCTGATTTCCCAATCATACTATAATAACCTTCTTTTTTACAACAAGGTACAACTAAACTACTCCATATTTCCATCCATAATCCATATTGAGTATCTATTACAACACCGCCTATTTCAATATCAATTATTTTTACAATTGCATGTCCTATTGAATTTATCCAAAAATATTCAACTAAATTTTGTTGATCATCTGTATAACTATAACATTCTAAAGTAGGTAATTTTATTCTTAAAAAAACTTGATTTACTAAATCACCTATCCTATCAAATTGACAATAAACTTTTTTTCCAAAATTTGCTTCACCTGTAAAATATTGTGGAATACTTTGAATTGCAAAATTAGTATGACGTCGATATACTGCTAAAAAAAAAGTAATTTGAGGATTTCCAGTTAAATATATATCTTGTGCACCATATGCTGCTAGTTGTAATAATCCACCAGTCATTAATATTATTAATATAAATATTTTTTAAATTAATTTAAATATTATATTTTATCTATATAAGTGAGTTATAAAATATATTATCATTTAATAATATTTTAAGATTATTCATTATAAATTAATAATAATGAAACTGTTGCATATTTTATACTACATTAAATCATTAATTAAGTTGAAATATTATTTTATAAAAATATCAATTAAATTTTTAAATTTTATTGATATTTTTTTTATACTTTAACAATAATAACATACACCCAAATCTAATATTTTTGGATAGTTATTTTTATAATAATTTATCATATATTAAAATTTTTGTTTCTAACAAAAATGGATATAATGCATAATGCAAAAAATGAACCTAATTCTAACATTATTAGCAATATAACATGCAATATTGAAGAAATTGACTTAATTAAATTATCAAAGACAGAACTATTAGCAAAGTGTGAAGAGAATGGAATAAAAAAATGTAGATCCAAAAATAAAAAAGAATTAATTAATTTGCTTGAAAATAAACTTGTTGGAAAAAAAAATATTGAACGATCAGTAAAAGTAGTAAAAATAATTGACAACACTTATTCTGAAGAATTACTAAAGGAGCAATTTGCATTACATAAATCATATATAATCGGAAGAATAAATACAACAATAAAAATAGGTGTAAAAGTAAGATTGCCTTCTATACCAGAAGATATAAGTGAGAATATAGTAAAAACCATAATTCATAATAAATTAAATGATAAAACATCAAGATGGGATTGTAAAAAAGGCGATTTAGAATCACAAAAAGAAGGAATTCAAGAATGCAAATGTTTTACAAGTGATGGCCCTCTATCATTTACACCATCGTCTGACTGGGACGTAATATACTTTCTTGATGCAATAAATTGGTTAAAAAATGATATATTTATATTATATAGAATTTCATTAAAAAGAACATCAAAAGAATGGAAGAATATAAAGGTAAGTAAAACTCAAACTTTTGAAGACCAATCTAAACAAGGTCGTCGTCCTCGAATAACTTGGAAATCTTTACATCCCCAAATAGAATCGTATTGTAGTAAAGTTTATGAAGGAACGTTTAATGATATATTTATTCGTCTTGAAGCAATGGAATAATTCTATTGGCAATTAGATTTACAACTGGAACAGATACCGCGTTTCCAACAAGTTTATAAAGATTTGTATCACTTAAATCTGGTAATTTATAAGATAATGGAAACCCTTGTAGATTAAAACACTCTCGTGGGGTTAATTTGCGGATACCTTTTGTATCAAGAATAATAGGAACATTATGCCCTCCACCACCCATATTTGCAGTTAATGTAGGGCATTCACTACTTTTATTCTCTCTTACATATACCCTTCTATATTGATAAATTGTGTCTTTTTTCACTACACTTTCTTTTATAATATTCCATGTGCTTGATTTATCAGTATAATAGTACTTTTCTGGAATATCATTTTCAAAAAACTCTGATATTTTCCTTTTTTCAATCTTAGGGAAATCTAAAGTAAATTTATCAAATACATTTTTTGATTTAATACAAACAATATAGATTCTTTCCCTATGTTGTGGAATACCTGTAATATCGGCAGTATTTAGAATTTTATAGCATATGTTATATCCTCTTTTTTCAAGATTACTTTTTATGGTATTAAATGTTTTATGTTCATCATGAGATAAAAGATTTTTAACATTTTCTAGTATAACACATTTGGGTTGATGGTAATCAATTATAGATAATATTTTCCAGAAAACATTTGAACGTTTGTCTTTAAATCCTTCTTGAAGACCAGCAATACTAAATGGCTGACATGGAAATCCTCCTGTTAATATATCATGTGACGGTATATCTTCGATGTTAACTTCATTTAAATCTTTAAGTGTAAGTTTATGATTAAAGTTTTCATCATAAATCTTTTTAGAATGCTCGACCATATCATTCCCAAATACTACATTTACAGCATTTGTTGATTGGAATGCTAAAGTAAATGCACCTGTTCCTGCAAATAAATCAATCATTTTTAGTTTATCACTATTTGAATTAACAGATTGTGATGTAAAAATGTTATTTTTTTCAACAATAACATTTTGTAATTTAATTTTTGAATTAATAAGTTCTATTAATTGTGATTTATTTTTTGAACTACAATTTATAATTCCAAGTTCTTTACACTTCTCTAATAAATATATTTTACTCATTTTTGAAATATCAATTTGTTTTTCTATATCGGAAGTAGTATTACTTTTAGTATTATTTAATTTCAATTTTATTTTTAATTTTATATTTAATTCAATCAATTTTTTGTCTTCTGTTTTATCTTTTTGTATTTCACAAGGATTTGTATGACTAATGTGTTTGTCGTAGTTTGATTTTTGAGAAAAGGATTTAGCACATTTTTTGCAACTATATTTACCCATTTTAGTTATATAGTATATCAATATTTTATTCACATATTGTTTTAACTAAAAATACCCAAAAGTGTTTTTACTAAATAATGATAATTAATAAAATTATATTTATTTAGAATAAAAATTATGTAATAAATAGAATAAATGTTATGCCTTTTATACCTTTGAAGAAAACGCCAGTAACTTAAGGTTTTGTACAATATTATTGTTATTAATTATTTATATAAAATATTTTGTTATTGAGTATTATACTTTTTATCATAAAATATATTTGTTTTTAGTTTATAATATTTTAAATCATTTATAATTTATTTCAATTTTAATAATTATATACTTTTTATAATGGATTAAGATGTTTTATAATTAAGTATAAATGATTATTCTCTAATAGCATCATGTAATATTCGGGATTTATAAAAAATAAACTATCCCGAATATTACCTGATACTAAGACCAATATGTCAAAATTTAATTCATAATTATAAATTATTATATTTTATTGTCAAAATATCAATAAAAAATATAAGTTAAATAAAAAAATTATAAAATTTGACCAACAGGGCCAGGACTAGACCATATATTATAATTTATTTATAAATAAGCTTTCCAAAAATATTTTTTTAAATGAATTTTGTAATATCCTAAATTTCCTTTAAAAATCTTTTACAACCTGTTCCATGTCTAATGGTTAGAATATTTTTCTTTTTCCAATCTGTACCAACAGCTTTTTCACTCATTATATACATATCTCCTGGATTTAGATCAACAATTATTCTTTCACCAATTGGTTTTGATTTTATATACCATTGATAATGAATAGGTAAACTAATATATCCTATTCGAGCAGCTATTACAATTCTTCTTTCTGAATCTCCATGGAATCCAATGCCTGTTTTAGTTGTATCATAATAATAATTTGATTCAACTTTTAAATCTAAACATTTATCTCCTAAAATTTCTAATTTTTCCATAAACTTTTTCATTATAGGAACTTCATCAAAACCTATTATTGTACCCATACCTTTTTCATAGTTTGGATCACGATGTTCTTTATCAAAGCATAGATTCCACCGTGCTTTTTTATTTACAACACGGCCATACATAAATGCTTTTTTATCATATTCTAATTTTGTTTGTTCATCAAACATTTCAATTTGGTCATTATTTTCTAAAAAATAATTTACACCATTTTTTACAACTAAAATATATGCATTTAATGAATCATCTATCAAATCACATTTTGCTCTTTTCGTTAATGATATAAGTTCACATTCTATTCCTTTATCTTCCATTAATTTTTTAATATTTTCTAAATCTTCTTTTTGAAAACCATCTCCTACATTTCGTAATTTACCAATTTTTTCCATTCCTACATGGTTTTCAGCCATATCTCCAAAAGTTAATGTAATAAATTGATTTTTTGACATTTTTATACTAAAGATTTATAATCATCATAATATAATAATTTTAAATCAATTTTTTATAAATTAAATATTTCATAATGACCCATTTTAAAAATATCATCAATATCTGTTTTTTTAAAATATAAATCTTTTATTTTATTAATAACTCCTTTATGTGTCACCAATAATATAGTTTTATCATTATAATTTTCTTTTAGATATTCTATAAATTTTTTAATCCTGTTTTTTAATTGACGCTCATCTTCTAATATATTAAAATCTTTTTTATCAACAACTGATATATAATTATAATTTATAATTGATTTTAATTCAATATTGTCTATATCATTTAATGTATATACTATCTCATTTAAAAAATATGGATTATGCATATATTCATACAATCCATAATCAATATTTAATTTTACTCTTTTTTTTATACAATAATCTGATATTGTATGTAATGTTCGAATAAATAAAGAAGAAAATATAATATCTATATTTAAATCTTTTAATTTATCATATAATAATAAAGATTTTTGTATACCATTATCTGTTAAATCACTATTAAAACCTACATTATTTTCTCTTTCTTCATGTCTTAATAAAATAATTTTCATATATTCTAATATTATATATATTTTATATAAAATTCTATCAAATTATTTATCAAAAATATATTTTTCAAAATAAAATCATACCAATTTATGTTGAAATAAATATAAAGATATATTATAAATAAACAATTAAGATCATTATTAATAAAATTACCTATTGTATTTAATGTAAAAGATTTATTTATGAATATAAAAGGTCATATTGAAACGGTTGATGTACGTGGTGGTAAAGGTTGGTCTGTTCTAGTAAAAGATATAAAAATACATAATAATAATTATTCTAGAGATTTAGCTTGTGAATTTTTATTTCGTATAATAAATAATGAAATAATAAATGAAGATAAACCTTATCTATATAATATATTTTAACACATTCTAAAGTATTTACAAATCGTATAAGACATCATGTATATAAAGTTATTTCTAATGAAAATTTTTTATCATTGAAACAAAAATAAAGAATAGAAAATGATATGAAAACTTATGGAGTTATAGAGTTATATATAGTGATTGTTCTTCAGATGAATATGATAGTGAAGTAGAAGAAAGGTATAATAGTGATAGTTATGGATATAAATCATATATTTTTATGAAATTTATTTAATGGAAAATTATAAGTTTTTGATAATTCAATATCTTCATCAATAATATCTTTTAATAATAATATTACTGATCGTCCATTATCTGATTCAATTTTAATATATTTTTTTTTATTAATAATAATAGGAAATTTTAAAGCTTTTCTTAATGAACTTAGTGAATTAACATTTATTTCATTTACTTTTTTAATTATACAATTTTCTGTTATATTATTTAATATATTTACAGTACTATTTGGAAATATAAAAGAAACAACTAAATGTTTTTGTAATTTTTTTTCATTATTTAATGTTATATTTAAAAGTTTCATTATAGGTTCACCTTGATTAAATGAATTATTATAACATAAATTCATAAAAACCATTCCTCCAAAAATAATATAATCTATTTTTTCAAAAATATTATACATATGTCTAGAAGGAAATTTTAATGGTTCTAATTTTATTTTAACTTTTTCAAATTTTTCAGTTTTTATATCAAAATATTTTATTTCAATTTCTTCTGTATTTTTAAATCTATTTAATAAGTTATTAATTGTTAAATTTGCATCTAACCATTTATAATTTATTAATCCATAATTATCAATTTTATAATTATTTATTTCTGTAATTATTGAATTACTATTTAATCCTGCTTTTTTTAAAAGAGAACCTTTAAATAATTTAGAAATAATAATTCCTTTATTTACTTTACCATTTGTTAATTCTTTTAAAATTTTTTCATTTGTATTATTAAAATCAAATAATAAACTAGGTCTGTATATTATTTTATGAATAAAATCATCTTTTATAACTTTATAATAATTTATTGGTACAGCATAACCAATATTTTCTAATGATTTTCCTGTTAATTTTTTACTATTTATACCAATAACTTCTTTATTACAAAACATTGGTCCTCCTGAATTTCCAGGATTTATTGCTGAATCAGTTTCAATAAGATCTGAACCCTGACCTTTTATAATTCCTTCTGTATATTTTATATTATTAACATTTCTAGAACTTAATGTTGAACTTACTGGATATCCAACAACTTGAACTTTATTTCCTACATTTAATTTTTCAGAATTACCTAATTTTAAAAATTCTTTTGGTTTATAATCAATTGTTTTTAATAATGCTATATCAAAGTCTGGACATATACCAATTATTTTACAATGAATTTTTTCACTTGTTAATGATGGTATTTCAATATAAACATTTTTTGCAGAATTTACAACATGTGCACAAGTTAATATATGTCCATCAATATCAATAAAAAATCCTGTTCCTTGACCTTTATTAGGTTGTTCATATAAATATGGTAACTTCCAATTAATACTTATATCTTCTGCTATAATTCTAACAACACAATTATTAATCTTTGTTTTAAATTTAATATCTATATCCATATAGATTTAATGATATTTTTTTTCATTATTATAAATAATTATTATTTATAATAATTATAAATTTAAACTCATTTCCAATAAATCTTATATATTCATTCTTCTTCATCATCTTCATCATCTTCATCATCATATATTTTATTATATAAATTATTATTTGCCATTACATTATTTTCTTTTTCTAGAGATTTATTCTTATTAAATAAAATAAATTTTCTAATTGCATTATTTGTTTTTATAAATTTATTTTCATTATTCATATTATTCATATTATTTTCTCCACCTTTTTTATTTAAAATAAAAGATATTAAACTTTCTTTTTTAAATTTAGAAATAATTTGTATTAATTCTTTTTTAGTAAGTTTATTTAAATTTTTATCCATTATATTATTATATAATATTTTTATTTTTAAAAAATATAAATATATTTTATACAGAACAACATGAATAACTTACACCTACTTGAGGATTACCGACACATCCACCTGACTCATATTTACATACATCTGTTGTAAAATAATAATTATTTGTACCAAGCGAATTTGCACAATATTCACACATCCATTGACACCCAGTACCTTGTGAAACTGTAAAAGTAATACAATTATTAGGTACATCATATTTATCTAAATTTTGATAATTATCAAAAATTAATTCTTTATATTGAGCATTACTTCTAAAAATACTACATAAAATAAATAATCCCTTAATTATATTCATATATTATAATATAATATTATTTCTTTATATTATTTCTTTATTAATTTTATATGAAAACTTATATTATAATAATTCAACTATATTATATAAAATAAAATATATATCCTATATTTTATCTAGAATATTAATGAAATTATATAAGTATGACAATGTATTAACCAGAATCTTATGAAAAAATATTTATTAAATAAATATATGGTACTATATCGTGGCAGATCTTCTAATAAAATTTTATAAATTTATTTTATCTAAAAAAATATTTTTGTTAATAAAATAACAATAAAATAATTAATAAAGTATGAATTAAAAATTGACTGGATGGTTTTTCTAAAAAATTATATAATTGTAAAACCTGACTCAATACAAATTTTCATATATTCTACAAATTTATTTTTTGATTTATTTAAATTAGAATTATCAATAAAATTTTCAATAAATAATGAATAATTTATAATATCTATTGTTGAAAAACATGTATGTTGTAGTATTCTACATATTGTATTATTTTCTTGTTGTTTTTTTTTATAAATATTAATTACATATCTAGATTGCTCTATAAAACTACCTGAAATAAATTTATTAAATATTTTTAATTCTTCTTCATTTAATCTCTTTAATAATAAAATGAATTTTTTTTTGAAATTTTTAAATTCTGTATTATTCTCATCATTTTCATCAATATTTATAAAATTATTATTAAATTCCATTTTTTTTATTATATTATTAATATTTAATCTAATAACGATAAAATGACTTATAAAAAAATCAATAAGATCTTCATAGACTCTTTCTTCGTCATTTTCTATCATGTCTATTAAAAATTTTATATCCTCGTTATTGGAATCATCTTTTTCATTAAGATTATTACTATTAAAACTATTATTAATTAAATCTTTTGAAAAATTACTTTTTATATCAAAATTTAATACTTTTTTTATTATTTCATTATATTTATTATTATTATTCCTCAATATTTCATTTAATATTTTTTCTTTTAAAAAATTATCAGATAAATATATTGGATTATTATTTATTTTTGATATTTTTAAAATTTTTATTTTTTGTATATTATTAATATTTTCTATATTTTTTATATGAATATTATTTTTTCTATCAGTTAATTTTTTAATATCAATATTAAATTTTTTTTTTTTTTTTTTTTATATTTTTTTATTTCTTTTTTAATATATTTCTACTTATTTCTCTTTCAAATCTAATAATTAAATTTTTTTTATGTGATAATTGATATTTTAATGTTTTTAACTCTAATTGTATTGATTGTATATCATTATTTGATTTATTTGTTTTATTTTTAAATTCTATTTCTTTTTTATTTATTTCATTCTCTAATTCTATTTTTTCTTCTTTTATTTTTTCTATATTTTTTATTCTATTTGATTCATAAGTTAAACTATTTTCTGTAATTTCTCTAATTTTATTATTTATAGATTTAATTTCATATATATTATTTAAACTAATTTGAATATTTGTAAAAAAAGTTCTTAATAATCCTCCATAATTACTTCCATTTTGTCCTTCATATTTTATAGAAAACATATCTTCTAGTATTGAGTCTTTTTTATTAATTAAATCTATTATTTTTTTTAATTCAACATTATTTGAATTATTTATTTCATTTAAAATTATTGGTGGTAAAATATATATATAATTTGGAACTATATTATCTATTTTTTTATAATATTTATATGTAATATAACCAAATATAATCTTAGTAAATAAATTTTGTAATTTAATATATTCTTTTAATTTAATATTTTCTTTATTATCTATAATTGTATACACAATCATATTCATATTCATATTTATATTATTAGTATCAATAATGGGACATGAAATAATAAACATATATATATATTCAATGAGTTTAAAAAATGGAATTTCACTAATATCTATAGATAATATTATATTTTCTTTAGAATTATTTAATAAAGATTTTTTTAAACAATATTTTGTAAATTTTTCAAAATTATCTATATTTAAATAATATTCCATTAAGAAATTTATTATACGATCATCATTTGTATTTTCAAATGCTAATTTTAATGCTGTTTTACCATCATTATTAATTATATTAATTTTACAACCTTTTTTACATAAATATTTTACTATGTTTAATTTATCATCTTTATCATTATTATTATTAAAATGAATAATTGCAGTCATCACTTCATTGTTTCCAAAAATACTCTTTATATTAATTTCAGCACCATTTTTATATAAATATTCTACTATTTCCATATTTTGTGTATTTTCTCTATATTCATTCATAATTGCAAACATTAATGGAGTAATTCCATTAGTAGTTTGAGTATTAATATTAGCACTATTTTCATATAAATATTTTACTAAATTTATATTTTTAGTCATAATTGCATATATTATAGGAGTATATTTACTAAGATCTTTTATATTAATATTAGCTTCTTTTTCACATAAATATTGTATTATTTCTATATCTTCTATATTTTCTATTTTTGTATTTTCTACTTCTATATTTTCTATTTCTATTTCTATTTGTTCTTCTTTTGAACAATTATTAATAATTTCAAGCATTAATGGAGAAATACCTCTATAATTTACAGTATTAATATTAGCACCTTTTTCACATAAATATTTTATAATTTCTTTATTTCTCATTAAAATTGCAAACATTATAGGAGTATTTTCATTTTTATTGCCTAAATTAATATTAGCACCATTTTCACATAAATATTTTATAATTTTTATATTTTCAATTTTATTATTTTTAATATTTTTAATAGCTATTATGATAGGAGTATTACCTTCTTTATTTTGTATATTAATATTAGCACCTTTTTCACATAATTTTTTTACTATTTCAAAGTATCCTTTTCTACATGCAATAAATATTGCACTATTTCCATATTTATTTTGTAAATTAATATTACACTTAATATATTTTATAGTAGGAATAACCATTTTTTTTGAAATATATATTTTAGAATAATCACATAAATAATTTACTATATTAATTTTTCCAAGTTCACATGCAAACATTAATATACTATAGTAAAATATATGTGTATTATTTGCATTTTTTATAAAAAAATTATATTTTTTTATATTTTTATTTGAAATCTTAATTTCAAAAATTTGATTTAGCATTTTTTTTATTTTTTTTTTTTTTAATGATTGAATAAGTATTTCTAAAATATTATTTTCTTCAAAGTTTAATGCATTAAATATTGGTTTATAATTTATATTTTCTAAAGATTTATTAGAATTATTGCGATTATTTAAATTAATTGATATAAACTTAATTAAATTACTTGTCATTTATATTATTATAAAATATATTTATTAATAGTATATTCTAAATTTTTATTTTCGAAAAATTTTTTATTAAGAAATTAAGTTAAAATTATAACTTTATTAATAAAAATTTTTATTTTCAAAAAAATTTTAGGATGTATCTCTTATATTATAAATTAAAAAATTAATTTATAATATAATTCTTGAATAAAAAAGTTTTTGAAAATAAAATTTTCAGATGTAAGAAATATATTCTAAATAAAAATATAATAATTTTTATAAAATCTTGTACTATATCATAAATTATTAAATATTTATATTTTTAAAAATTTAATAAAACCATAATTATATAATATATTTTTATTTAAAATAATTATCATAAAATATAATATAAAGATGCCAGGTGGTATTATGCAACTTATTTTTCAAGGTGCACAAGATATTTATTTAAGCGGTAATCCAACAATGACATTTTTTAAAACAGTTTATAAAAGACATACTCAATTTGGAACAGAATATATAACCCTGCCATTTGATCCAATACCTACATTTACTCAAACACAGATGACTAAAGCAACATGTAAAATCGATAGGAATGCAGATCTTTTATTTGATACTTATCTTACGTATGATCTTCCAGCAATATATACCAATAATATGATACCATTTGGATGGGTTGATGAATTGGGTACACGAATAATTCAAGAAATAAGTATTAGATTAGATGGAACTCAATTAGATATTCAAAGAGGAGATTATATGAAAATTTTTACTGACTTAAATTATGGTTCAGAAAAAAAAGAAAAATGGTTAAAATGTATTGGCGGAGAACCATATATGCAAAATACTGGTCAAAATTTAAGTAATGATATAAATACTCAAACTTTAGCATTAACTGCACGACGTTTGTATATTCCTCTTCTTTTTTGGTTTTGTTTAAATAGTGGATTATCTATTCCACTTATTTCTCTCCAATATAATGAATTATATATAGATTGTACATTTTCTCCATTAAATGAACTTATTAGAATAGGATATCCTTTAGTATCACCTAAACAATTATTTGGAAATTATCAGAATAGTGATTTTAATATAACAATACGTGATTATTTTCTCTCTATAGGATTTGATCAAACAAATGTTTTTAACTATTTTACACAAAATAATTGGCAATCAAATACAAATCTATTATGTAATTATATTTTTTTAGGCGATGATGAACGTAAAATGTTTGCTCAAACATCTCATGAATATTTGATTACACAAGTTCAATTTAATTTATTTCAGGGACTAAAAGCAGGACCAAATTATTTAGAAACAACTTTTTCACATCCAGTTAAAGAAATTTTTTGGGTTTTAACAATGGATAACCTAGATCAAACAAATGATTGGTATAATTTTTCAGGAATACCTGAAAATAATAGTTTTCAGTATTGGCAAAGTACACAAGTTTATAATGGTTATCAAGAATATAATGAACCTTTATTAGAATATATCAAAAATAATTTTACAGATTTTGTTAATCAAATTAAAACAACTGCACTAAATGGTTTAACTCCTCAGCAGACACAAACATATTTTGGAAATTATTATAGTATTATGCAATCTGCTCAACCAGTTTTTAATAATAATGACAGAATGGAAATACAAGATCAAGATTTTTTTCAAAATTTACAAGCTTTCAAATATCATACTGGAGCATCTCAACAAGGAATTTATATTTTATCATTTGCATTAAATCCAGAAGAACAACAACCATCAGGAACACAAAATTTTTCAAGATTAGATTATCAAGAATTTAGAATTAATGTATTCAATACATATCCAATTGAAGAAAAATTTAATTGTTATATGTATGCAAGAAATTATAATGTATTCCGAATTATTGGAGGAATAGGAAGTATTGTCTTTGCAAATTAGAGTTATCTTCGATAAATTTTGCATTTGGATGTATCGTATGTTTCTTTTGAGATATGTTTCAATACCGTGTTTCTTAAACATTCCTCAGTTACTGTGAAAACAACAGAACTAGAAAAAGTTGTAAGCCATTTTCTTGGCTTGTTTTCGATTGTGTAATCTATATCACAATTAAAAACATATTTTCTACCCATTTCTTGTCTAGAATGTGTACGCCAAAATCTACAATTCAACAATACAGATTTATCAGGAGGTGTTTCTAGTTTAGCTTCGTACTCTTTAATTTCTTGTTTACGAAGTTCTTCTCTTTGAAATTCCAATCTCCTCCTTTCTTCAGCTTCTCGAAATAGTTTTTGTCGTTCTCTTTCATGAAATTCATAAGATTGTATATTCTTTTTAGAATTTTCACCAGCTCTCATTATTTTTTCATTATCTTCTTCAATTTTCTTTTCTAAATCTCTTTTTAGAGCTAACAAAAAAGCCATTATTAAAAATAAAGCTTACAAGTCTTTAAAAATATTTAGATAAAATACATATTTAGACTATTTTACTATCATTTTTTTATCAAATTACTGTTTCAACTCAAATATGTTTGCTACATTCAATGAAATATATCTAAAAATAGATATATCTATCGATAAATATAAAATTTTTATAAATTATTCAATGATCTACATAACAACTCTCTACTTTAGCTATACTATTTTCAACCTAGATGTATCATATGTTTTTTTTGAAACATGTTCTTTTACTTTGTTGAAAATTTCATGATACGGTATACTAAATCTTTCTGTTTGTAGAGTGAGAACTGTACGCCATTTTTTTGAAATAGTTTCTGTAGTATAATCTACTGTACAAATAATTGTATATTTGTACGAATTTCTATCTCTCGTAGAAATAGAAGAAACATTGGTTACAATATTACATTTTAATAAAACAGAGTTATCAGGAGGGTCGTTTTCACTATCAATACATTGTTCTTCTAAAGAAGCCATTATTTTAAATTAATAAATTCTAAAAAATGAAATTTGAACTTATAATAATATATTTAAACTTTATTTTTTTAACTATCATTTTTATAACTTCATATAAAATTGATAAAATAAATAATTATTTATATAATTATATAATAATTATATAATTATATAAATAAATATGGATACTGATTATTTTAATGCATCAGTTTGTTATATTGCAGGAAATATATTTAAAAAAAAATGGATAGATGTAATACATAGTATTAAAAATCATGAACTTTTATTTGGACATATATCACCAATGCTTGCAGCTTTTTTTTATATAAGTAATGAAGATAATGAGAAAAATGATGTTTTTGATAAATGGATAAATGAAAGACTTGAAGGAAAAACTCCTGAAATTTATTCAAATAAATTTCCTGATACATGGATTAGAGAAGAACTAGATTAAAAAATTTACAGTAATTTTATAAATATTTAATAAAAAACAAAAAATGAAAAACACTAGAGGAATGAGTATCGAATATCTCTTAAAATTTCGTTTTTGATCAGCTGTTACTAATAATTTAAAAGCTGATCAAAAACGAAATTTTAAGAGATATTTTGTGACGTATAGTCATGGAATTAACTCAGGGTTATGTTTTACCGACGATGCAACATTGTTTTTAAGAAATGAGACAAAGCTGATATGCCACATTGCCGGTCACCTATACCATGGGCATTTCGACACAGCACTAAGGTTCATTGGTATATATAATGAACTGTATGGTAGTTTAACACATTTGCATGCTTCTTTTTTCTCTATTAGTAGAGGTAATGCAGGAGAGCCATATTTTGATGGATGGTTAATAATGAATTTTGGAAGTAGAGATCTGAATCAATATAGACAAGAATATCAAACTAACTTTCCAGAATGGGTATGCGATGATGAAATTTAGGTCATATTCTTTATAAAAATTATAATAAATTATCTATTATTTCAATTGTAATATTTAACGGAAATTTTAGATTATTTATTTTATATTCAATATCTAATAAATTTTGATTATCATTTTTCATTAATCTAAGCAAATTTATTTTTAAAAATAAATCTTCTATTTTTCTCTTAATACTTCTAACACCTTCTTCATTTTCAGTATATTTATTAATAATATAACTTATATTTTCAGAACTAATATTTATATCATTATTTTTAAATCCTATATTTTCTAATAAATCTGGAATAATAAAATCTTTAACAATCTTTATTTTTTCTTTAATATTATAACCTTTAAAATGAACTATAGTCAGTCTATCCTTCAAAATTGGATTTATTAATTCAATATCATTATATGAAAAGAAAAAAATACATTTTGAAAAATCAATATTTATACCTGTAAAATATTTATCATTAAATAAATTATTTTGTGATGAATCAGTTAAATGTGTTAATAATCCTGTAATTTCAGAACCTTTTACACTATTACTAATTTTATCTAATTCATCAAAAAATATAACCGGATTCATACATTTACTTTGCATTAACATTTCAATAATCCTACCCCATGTTGCACCCTCATATGTGTAAGAATGTCCCTCTAAATCAGAAATATCCATTGCACCACTCAATGCATAAAAACAAAATGGTCTATTAAGTGCTTTTGATACACCATTTTTTACTAAACTGGTTTTACCTACACCTGGAGGTCCTTCTAATGCAATTATTTGTCCTGTAGAACATGGATTCGAAATCCATTGTGCTAATATTTGCATAATTTTGTTTTTTGCGTCATTTTGTCCATATATTGTTTTTTGTAATATTTGATAAGAATTAAATAAAAAAGTTTGAATTATAACCTTATTATCCTTAAATGAAACAGGCATATAAATATAATTATCAAAAGGAATTAATGATAATCCTTTGAACCATTTACTTAATTTATTATATTCACTGTTGGTTGGATTCATTAATTCAAATGCATCTATTTTTTGAATAATAAGTGACTTTATACTTACTGGAAGAGATGATAGCAAAATTTTATATCTAATTGGTATTTCTGTTTTATAATAATCATATATTTCATTTTCTTTATTCAAAATATTTATCTGAGTATCTTTATCTTGATTCTTGAAATATTCATCATATTTAGATCTCTCTATAATTTTATAATAATGTAAATCTGATTCACTTTTACTTCTTTTTCTTTTATTCGGATTAGACATATTATATTTTAAATATTATATTTTAAATATAAAAATAATAGTAAAAATAAATCAATTTAAAATTATAAATTAATCTTAAAAAATCTTGATAAATAATCTTTGTAAAAGAGTGAAAATGGAATACTTTGTTTTTTTACTACAAAATTAATACTAATAGCAATTAAAAACATATATTATAATTTCAGATAAAATTATAATATATCATTTAAATTACTACAATTGTGGAGAAGTACTTGTTTAAGTAAATTGTTCAAATAAAAAATGTGAATATTAACAATAATTCATATAACTAAAAAATATTTTTGGACTTTTTTTAAGAATTAAATTATAAAATATGTTAATTATTTAATAAATTTGTTAAAAATCATAAATTCTAATTAGTCTCAAATTAATTTTTAAATATAAATATTGATAGTATAAATAATATGAATTAATATTTATACTATCAATATTTATATTTAAAAATTGATAGTATAAATAATATAAATTAATATTTATAAAATACTATTAAATTATTCAGCCTAAAAATCTATTTTAATAAAGTAAAATGTCACAAGTAGATTCCAAAGATTGCAAAGATTGCAAAAAAAAAAATCACAATTTTGTTTTTAAAAATGGAGTTGCTACTTGCACCTTTATTAATTTTCGAGACGAATGTGGATATAAGTGTTCCCAAGATTACCATAATGGTCATTGTAACAAAAAATGCTTTAATAATCATAAACATTGTCATAAAATTATTCAGGGTACTGTTTGCGGTGTATTATTTAAACATGATCATTGCGATAAGTGTGGGGACGCCATTGTCGATAACTATCACAGTATAGATTGTAGTTGATTACTATTACATACATAGTAGACTAGGCCTTCTAGGCAAATTTTATAATTTTTATTATTTAACTTATATTTTTATTGTTTGAAATGTCAATAAAAATAAACTTTTCAAAAATCATAAATTCAGATGTATTTGATATCTGTCTAATTATAATATCTTTTATTATGAATGAAGAACAATGGAATGAATTTTATAACTTATTAAGAGATATATTGAAAAATAGTGATTATAGATTTGTAGGTTTAGATGCATTTAATGAAATTAATACTTTATTGATATTAGTATTTATAGAAGATAAAATAGATAATTTCAATTTTAAAAATCCAGAAATGTTAAAATTATCATATATATATAGAAATCTACTAGTAGATTAAACGTTTATAATTATTTATAAACTTTTATTGAAATTTATGAATTTATTTTTTTTTATATCTTCTTAATACATGACAATTAAGAATTTACATATTTAAACATAATATGTAATTATTTAAAAATTATACCAATAAATTATAAATATAGATATTGGAACTATTTTATTAAAATACCAACTAAAAATAAAAATTTGTTTTTTATTTTTAAAAAATATTCAATAAAATTTAAAAATCAATAAAATTACTAAAAAATAAAAAATAAATTTTAATTGTTATTATTAAAAAAATAATATTTTAATTTATACAATGATTTATTGCATTGTATAATAACCCCATTATCTAATACTTTTATATATATTTTTCATTTAAAAGTAATTATAAATTCCATTTAAAATCATTTTTATAAAAATTGAAGGTTAATTTTATCTATTTTTAAAATATATATGTTTTAATATAATAATCATGATTATTATATATTTTAAAATATATAGTGGTTATGACCCTCCTAAAAATCTTAATACATTTAAATATTGTTAGAATTTTAAAAAAAAATAAGAATAAAGATTGTAGCATTTAAGCCAATCTTAAAGGTTGTAGCATTTACGCCAATCTTAAAGTTGCAGTATTTAAGCCAATCTTTTATAAATTTAGAAAATATCTAAAGTATTACACCAAATCTTCAATTTTTGGACAGGTATTTTTACAATTATAACAATAAAATAATTTATTTATAAATAAATTATTAACATTAAAAAATTTATCATATATTAATGTTTAAAATAAAAAGTGTATCAAATTATAAAATATTTAATAATTTAATTCTTTAATAAAAGATGTCCAAAAATCCTAGATTTGGGTGTATCTATTTAAAATCATTTTTATAAAAATTGAAGGTTAATTTTATCTATTTTTAAAATATATATGTTTTAATATAATAATCATGATTATTATATATTTTAAAATATATAGTGGTTATGACCCTCCTAAAAAT
>Ga0214919_10003403_pt1 | contig 24052 bp, 21 predicted proteins | sample LL1503_MetaG_FD_177994 | JGI IMG/M metagenome (GOLD analysis project Ga0214919, IMG submission 177994) | Freshwater microbial communities from Lake Lanier, Atlanta, Georgia, United States - LL-1503 | ecosystem: Environmental > Aquatic > Freshwater > Lake | place: USA: Georgia | collected... | reverse complement strand
GCTGTTCGCCGATTAAAGTGGTACGTGAGCTGGGTTCAGAACGTCGTGAGACAGTTCGGTCCCTATCTGCCGCAGGTGTTGGAAAATTGAGAGGAGTTGACTTTAGTACGAGAGGACCGAGTTGAACATACCAATGGTGTTCCAGTTGTTCTGCCAAGAGCATTGCTGGGTAGCTAAGTATGGACGGGATAACCGCTGAAAGCATCTAAGTGGGAAGCCTCCCTCAAAACAAGTTTTCCCTATTAGGGTCGTGGTAGACTACCACGTTGATAGGCTGGGTGTGTAAGTGCAGTAATGCATTAAGCTAACCAGTACTAATTACCCGATTGGCTTATTTTTTGAACTATGTGTGGTATAATATACACTAGCTCGGATTAAAGATTCGTAAGGATCTTGAGATAAACAACACAATTGAAATAGCAGGTATTACTCTAGTTATCGATTATAAATTTAATGTCACTTTTTGGCTTGGTGAGGATAGCGGTATGGAACCACTCGATCACATTCCGAACTCGCAAGTGAAACGTATGTCGCGCCGATGGTATTTGGTCTTTATGTCCAGTGAGAGTAGGTTGTCGCCAAGCTTATAAGTGACATTAGATTGCTACGATTAAAATAAAAAACTAACCCGCTTAACTTTAAATAGTTAAGCGGGTTTTTTATTGTCTAAAATTTAATTGGTTAACGCATTAAATTACGGATAGATAAGGCGCTGTCGCGTAAATCAACTTTTTCGTCGAACTTTTCGCAATTCTAAATTTTTTGAAACGCACGTACATCTAGGTACGCTTACCTTTCAAAAAATTTAGAATCACAAAAATTTCTTATAAAAACTTGATTTACGCGACAGCGCCATTATGTGTCCGCGTTTTTCTTGATCTAGCTCTTTGAAGTCTAAAACTTTATGTCCGATGCCAATAATAATATAATTTTCATAAATTCTTTGAGCTCCATAACAGGCTGAAAACAAATATTGCGCATCGAGCAAAAACAAGCTTGGGATAAGCTTTGTTACTAGTTTTATAATCATTAGGAAGTCTTACGAATAAACTATATTCAACTTCGTTATAATTTGATTTGAGATCGATAATTTCTGTGTATGGAAGTGTTATCATGATATTTCAGCAAGATATTTGGTTAATTATTATTTCGATCCCACAATTTATGGACTCTTTTTATTTATGCCTATCTCAAGAATTAAGGATGATGTCGAATTTTTATAAAAAATGTGATTAATTTTAATAATCAGCAATTGAAATTACTCAATTCATTCCTAAATTCTTTACCAATAAATATTGCTTCAAACTTCTAAAAAAATTTCATGAAAAATTCAAAAAACTTCTTCATCTGGTTGGTTATTTTTGCTGTGGTAATGACAATTTCAAACTTGATTGGCGGCCCTGACGGCGTGTCGGGTAACAAGTTGATCTTTAGTGAATTTATGAAAAAAGTTGATGCCGGTGAAGTTAATCAAGTTGACATCAAAGGAAATGATTTGGTCGGAAAATTTAAAAGTGGCGGTCAATTTTATACTTATCTTCCAGAATATCCTAATTTGGTTGAAGCTCTGCAAGAAAAGGGTGTTGAAATCAACGCGCTGCCTTTAGTGAGCAAATCTGAAAAAGTTATTGCCGGAATTTTAGGTTGGTTACCTTTCATTTTAATGATCGGTTTATGGATATTTTTCGCTCGTGGTGCTTCTGGTGGTGGGTCTCGCGGCGGTGCTTTTGGTTTTGGAAAATCGCGCGCCAAACTTTTGCAAGAAAGCAAAACCAAAGTTACTTTCGCCGATGTTGCGGGCATTGACGAAGCCAAACAAGAGCTCACTGAAATTGTCGATTTCTTAAAAGATGCAAAAAAATATACTGATGTTGGCGCCAGAATTCCGCGTGGCTGTTTATTAATTGGATCTCCCGGAACCGGCAAAACCCTACTTGCGCGCGCAATTGCAGGTGAAGCTGGCGTGCCATTTTTTTCAATTTCGGGTTCTGATTTTGTTGAAATGTTTGTCGGTGTTGGCGCGAGTCGTGTGCGCGATATGTTTGAGCAATCCAAAAAATCGGCACCTTGCATTGTTTTTATCGATGAGATTGACGCAGTTGGGCGTCACAGAGGCTCGGGAGTAGGTGGCGGAAATGATGAACGCGAACAAACTTTGAACCAATTGTTAGTTGAAATGGATGGTTTTGCTGAAAATGAAGGTGTTGTAATTATTGCTGCTACAAATCGTCCTGATGTTTTGGATCGCGCCTTGCTGCGTCCCGGTCGTTTCGATCGTCAGATTAATGTTCCAAATCCCGATATCTTGGGCCGCGAACAAATTCTCTCCGTTCATTTGAAAAAAGTTGCTGCGGCAGTTGACATTGATGTCAAAACAATCGCACGCGGAACTCCTGGTTTTGCGGGCGCAGATTTGGCAAATTTGGTAAATGAAGGCGCTCTAACCGCCGCCCGTCACAACCAAAAAATGGTTACGATGGATAATTTGGAAGAGGCCAAAGATAAAATTATGATGGGTTCGGAAAGAAAATCGATGATCATGCAAAAATCAGAAAAAGAATTAACGGCATATCATGAATCTGGACACGCAATTACGGCGCTTAATTGTCCGAATTCCGATCCAATTCACAAAGCCACAATTATTCCGCGCGGACGGGCGCTGGGATTGGTTATGCGCTTACCAGAAAATGACCGTTTTTCAATAACTAGGGTTAAACTTCATGATGATTTAATAGTTGCAATGGGCGGACGCGCAGCAGAAGAAATGATTTTTGGTTATGATAAAGTTACAACCGGCGCATCTTCTGATATTGCACAAGCAACAAATATGGCGCGCAGCATGGTTACGCGCTGGGGCTTGAGCGATAAAATTGGTGCGGTGGATTATAGTGAAGAAGATAGCGGAAAATTTTATGCGGCGCAAAAAACTTTCTCTGAAGATACGGGAAGAATTATTGATGAAGAAGTTAAGCGTATAATTGAAGAAGCTTTACAAAGTGCGAAAAAAATTCTTAAAGATAAAAAAGATGATTTAGAAAAACTGGCACAGGCTTTGCTGGAATATGAAACTTTAAGTGGTGATGAAATTAAGAATCTATTAGCAGGGAAAGAAATCAGGAAACCTTCGGTAAATTCAGTCGGAAGTAGTCATGTTTCTACCTCAAGCTTCGTTCCAAATGTGAGTGATGCTGCAGTTTAATTAGTTTGGTATAGTTGAGATCTTATGGATCTGCGTCCATTCGGACTTTAACAAAATAACCAAGCCAAAAATAATCTGTAACTCATCATTTTTTCTAGTTGAATTTAACCACTCCCTTCTTAACTTCTGAAGGCTAAATTTCACCCAAAAATCAATTTTAAAATTATGCAATTTGAAGTCGCAAAGCAGGTGCTGCTAAAAGCCATTGCCAATGTTAACGGCGCTGTTGAGAAGAAAAATACTATTCCGGTTTTGCAAAATATCAAAATCGAAGCCAAAGATGATAAAGTTGTTTTGCTGGCAACTGATATGGATATTTTAGTAACTTCGTCTTTTGAATCAGACATGAAAACCAGCGGTTCTACAACCGTCCCAGCGCAAATGTTTTTTGATATTGTTAGAAAAATTCCTGATGGCTCGAGCGTGATGATTTCACAAGACAGCCCAACGATCATGCAGATCAAATCTGGTAAATCAAAATATAATCTGCCTTGTATTGACGCGTCAGAATTTCCCAATTTATCGGAAGGTGAATTAAGTGAGGAAATCGAAGTTGAGGCAGAAAAATTTGCTAAAATGATTGATAAAACCCGTTTTGCAATTTCAAACGATGAAACGCGCTATTATTTAAATGGTTTATTTTTACAGGCTTTGCAAAAAGATTCTGGCTTCGAGTTGCGCACCATTGCAACTGATGGACACAGACTTGCTTTGTCATTTTTAGTTTCTGATTTAAAAGCGCCATTTGGCGTGATTTTGCCGAAAAAATCGGTGGCCGAAATCAGAAGAATTATTGATGGTTCTAAAAAAGTTAAAATCGCGGTTTCGCGCGTAAAAATTAAAATTACAACTGATCAAACGACAATCGTTTCGAAATTAATCGATGGCGAATTTCCTGATTACGACAAGGTTTTGCCCAAAAATAACACCCAAATCGCCTTGATTAATCGTCGCAATTTTTTTGATTGCGTTGATCGCGTTTCAACTGTTGCAACAGATAAGCACAGATCAGTTAAGCTTATAATTGAAAATGGTAAAATGAGTTTGCAGGTCAACACCAATGATGGCTCTTTTGCTTATGAAGAATTAGATGTGAATTATTCTGGCGAGCGCATTGAAACTGGTTTTAATTCACGTTATTTACTGGATATTATCGGTCAAATTGACAAAGAAGAATTATTGATGCGATTTAAAGATGGGGCTTCTCCAGCTTTGATTGAAGCGAAAGATATGTCATCGGTATTTGTGATTATGCCGGTTAGAATTTAATATTTTTCAAACAGTATAAGTTCAAGCTAGATTCTGAAAAAACTTCAGGATCTATACCAAAGTAAAAATCTATTGATCGCATTAACTTCGTCTTTTGGTAAAAATTAAAACTTAAAAAAACCAGCGGTATGATTGATACAGCAAGCTTTTTTAAGTTTTAATTTTCCCTCAAAAATACTTTGCTACTGCGATCAATAGATTTTTACTTTGGTATAGTTTTATAATTCACCAAGTGACAACTTTTTGTAACATGATCAAAATAGAAAAGTTAGTCCTCACAAATTTCCGAAATTTCCTCTCAAAAAAAATCGAATTCTCTTCGCAATTAGTTCTTTTTGCTGGTCCAAATGGTAGTGGAAAAACTAATATTCTTGAGGCCTTAACTTTACTTGGGCGCAGCTCTTCAATGCGTGGCGCTGATTTTGATGAAATGATTTTTGATGATACTGTTAATAAAAATAAACAGCCTCAATTTGGTCTTTTTGCTGAAATTTCTGGTCATGAATTTATTGAAAAAATTGGCATTTCTTTTAACGCACAGCAAAAGAAAAAAATTTTTGAAATTAATGGCGAATCAATTAGTTCTAAGCGTCAAAGCGATATCAAAAATCATTTAATAAATTTTATTTGGCTGACTCCGCAACTAGAACAGCTTTTTATTTTGGGCAAAAGTGAGCGCCGTGATTATATGGATAAAATCGTTTCCGACCTTGATTCTGAACATGTTTCTCGCATCAATAATTATCAAAAATTACTCAAAGAAAGATTGCTGATTTTGCAAAAATACGGCACTCAAAAAAGTAGCACCAAATGGCTTGACGCAATCGAAAATCAAATTGTTGAACTGGGTATGGCAATAGCATCAGCGCGCATCGAGGCCATTGAATTTTTTAATAAAGCGATTGCATCTTTTTCATCAAGTTTTCCTAAACCGGAATTATTAGTGAATGGTGATATTGAACAAACAGTTATGAAACGAAGTGCGGTGCAAATCGAAGAAAATTACAAAAAAAAACTAGAAGAAAATCGTGCAACGGACTTGGTGAATTTTAAAACAAATTTCGGTGTTCATAGAAGTGATTTCGATGCGCTATTTCGTGAAAAAAATGCCTCTGCAATGCGCTCTTCAACTGGAGAGCAGAAATCGATCATGATCGGAATTACATTGGCGCGCGCCAAGATTTCAGCTAATTATAAAAATCATCCAACAGTTTTAATTTTTGACGAGGTAGTTTCTCATTTGGACGAAAGAAGAAAAAAAGATTTATTTGAAGAAATTGCCGCAACTTCTTTGCAATCTTTTTTTAGTGCGACTAGTTCAGATTTAATTCCAGAAAAATACATAACTAATAATTTAATGCGGATTATAGAATTAGCTAACAGTGTCTAGTATAGTCATTTTTAGCGATTCTATCGCCATGCAATAAAAAGCTGTTTTAATAAAATTATTTTTTTGATTTTAACTTGAGCAAGAAATTGAAATTTCATTTGCCCAAATTGGAGGAAGTGCCGCGTAATCTTCGTTTTCTGGCTGCTCTTCATAAGGTTTGGTAAAAATTTTCTGTAATTTCTTTACTTCCGAAAAATCATTTTCGTAAGTGGCTTTTTCTATCGCAGTTTGTAACAAATGATTGCGGAGAATGAATTTTGGATTTGGCAAATTAATGAAATTCGGTTTTAATTTTTGGTAGTTTAAGCGCCAATTTGTTGCAGCCTCACGCCATGAATCATCGTTTGATAAACTTAAAACAGCGTAAGAATTTGTGATATTTCTGAAGAAAAAACTGTAATCGATTTTATATTTTGCAAGCAGGGCTAAAGTTTGATAAATTAATTTTTTAATTTCGGCATCGACCTTTGCAAATCCAAGCTTCGCAGCCATTAAAGCATGATATTCATCGAGGAAAATTTTTTCATAATTGCTGAGAATTTCTTTTTGTTCTTCCATCGAAATCAGGCTCGAAAGTGTTACTGCAAAAGCATGTAAATTCCACATTCCGATATAAGGCTGATTAGCGAAAGAGTAACGCCCTTCATGATCCGAGCTGTTGCAGATGTGATGAGGATTATATTCATTTAAAAAACCGAAAGGTCCGTAATCAAAAGTAATTCCTAAAATTGACATATTATCGGTATTTAAAACTCCGTGACAAAATCCGAAAGCTTGCCATTTGGCTATCATCTTGGCTGTTGATTCAACAACGCTTTGCAAAAAAAGCGCATATTTATTTTTTTCATTTTTCAACTCTGAAAAATTTTGCTCAATAACATAATCGGCGAGAGTTTTTATTTTATCATTTCGCTTGCGATAAAAAAATATTTCAAAGCTGCCAAAGCGCACATGGCTTGGTGCCATGCGAATTATTTGTGCGGCAGGTTCCATGCCATTTCGATAAGCTTTTTCTTCGGAGGCAATTAAACAAAGTGCGCGCGAGGTTGGAATTCCTAGATGAAACATGCTTTCAGAAATTAAAAATTCCCGAATTGAAGAGCGTAAAACTGCTTTACCATCGCCCATTCGTGAATAAGGAGTAAGGCCCGCACCCTTTAAAACCAAATCCCAATTTTCATTTTTTTTATTTTTTATTTGAGCCAGTAAAATTGCGCGACCATCGCCGAGTTGCGAAACGAAATGTCCAAATTGATGACCAGCGTAAAGCATGGCGAGGTTTGTGGAATTTTGGTCAGAAGTTTTTGCGGTAATAAAATCAAGAAAATCGCGGTTTTTAAATTCTGATTTATTGAGATCGATTAATTCGCAAGCGCTTGCGCTGTAAGTTGCGACGAATGAATTTTTTAGAGCTTGAGGTGTTGTTTTTGAGAAGAAATCAGTTCCAAGTTTTTCAAAATGATTTTCAAAATTTAGGTCGGAGAATTTCATTTTTACTTTGGTATAAAATTAAACTGCCACAATTCCTTGCGCAGTTTTTACAACTTCATATTCGCGCGGTTTGAAAAGTTGATAATGCCACCATTCTTTAGAATAAAAATCAAAACCAGCTGCACTCATTAAGCCCAGTAAAATCAGGCGATTGCGCTGCGCTGCGGTGGAAATTTTATCACAATTATGAAAAGCCAATTCTGAAAATTCATCAAAATCAGTTCCCATATCAAGTTCATTTCCGTCTAAATCAACCAGCGTTAAATCAATCGCAACGCCACGACAATGTGGAATTACGCCGCCAGCTGGATTGGAAATAAAACCGCCTTTTGGATCGTCGGATGGAAATTTATTAAACATATATTGCTGAACTTCTAGGGGTCGAAATCCGTCAAAAATTTTTAATTTTAAGCCCAGATTTTTTGCTGATTTTATCGCCTGCTCAAAATGTGGAATTACGGCTTCGTGCAAGTAACAGAAAGGTGAGGCGTAAAGTTTGTAACCGCAAACATTGTTGGAAGTTGCGTAGCGTAAATCTAAAATTACATCGAATTTTTTTTCAGTAATTTCAATTAAATTTTGCATTTTAAAAAGGTTTTAAAATTACGAGAGCTACAATGAAAATCATCAAAACAGTTGGGACTTCATTGATTAAGCGATAGAATTTTTGGCTATGTTTATTTTCCCCTTTTTCAAAATTTTTACGGCAGCGCGATAAAAATCCGTGATAACCAGCAAGAATTAAAACCAATGTTATCTTGATGTGAAGCCAGATAAATTCAAAACCAATTTGGAAAGCGAGATAAAAACCAAAAATAAAAACCAACAGCATTGAAGGCAACATTATGTAGCGCAGAAGGCGTTTTTCCATGGTTTGGAAAATTTTATCAGTTTCAGATCCGACAGCTACTTGAGCGTGATAAACGAAGATTCTTGGCAAATATAAAAGTCCGGCAAGCCATGAAATTACTGCAAGAATGTGCAGAATTTTAGCTATGTCATAAAATTCGATGTTTTCCATTTTGGGTAAGAAAAAAAAGTTGATATTTGGACTTCAAAAAATATTGTCGCGCCTGAACTTTTCAGCATCTTAGTAAAACTTTCAATTAAAAATCATGAAACTTTTGGCCTGCAACAGCAATCGAATTTTGTCGCAAGAAATTGCGAATTATCTTGGTTTGAAGTTAATCGATGCTGAAGTTAAAAATTTTGCCGATATGGAAGTTTTTGTTGAGATCAAAGAAAATGTGCGCGGCGAAGATATTTTTGTGCTGCAATCAACTTCTTATCCCGCCAACGACAACATCATGGAATTGTTGATTGCAATTGATGCGCTGCGTCGCGCTTCAGCAAAAAGAATCACCGCAGTAATTCCTTATTTTGGTTACGCCAGGCAAGATCGCAAAGCGGCGCCACGCACGCCAATTTCGGCAAAGCTTGTCGCCAATTTAATTACTTCCGCCGGCGCGGATCGTGTTTTGACAGTCGATTTACACGCCGGACAAATTCAAGGATTTTTTGATATTCCCTTAGACAATCTTTACGCCGCACCAGTTTTTGTGCGTGACATCAAGAAAAATTTTGATTTAAAAGATTTGGTGGTTGTATCGCCCGACGTTGGCGGGCTTGTTCGCGCCCGAGCAATTGCTAGCAAAATAGGATCAGATTTGGCAATCGTTGATAAACGTCGTCCGAAAGCGGGAGTTAGCGAAGTTATGAATATAATTGGTGAAGTTGAAGGAAAAAATTGCATCATTGTTGATGATATGGTTGATTCGGGTGGAACCTTGTGTAACGCCGCTGAAGCTCTGATTAAAAAAGGAGCAATTTCAGTTTCTGCTTACATTACTCACGGAGTTTTGTCGGGAAAAGCTGGCGAGAGAATTGCCAATTCCAAATTAAAAAATTTGGTTATTACCAATTCAATTGAGTCTTCAGAAATCACGAAAGCGACTAAAAATATTAAAATTATTAACATCGCCGATCTTATCGGAGAGGCGATTAGAAACATTTCTCTCGAGAAATCTGTTTCAACTTTGTTTGATTAGAAATAATGAAAAAAATTATCGCATTATTAAAAGGGCAAGCAGCTGCAACTGCTCTGACGTTGGTTTTAACAGTTGTTGCTATTTTGGCGGCTGACGTTCTTTATCGTCCAAAAGAAGTTACTAAAAGAGGTTTTGAAATTGTGCTTTCCGCAGATGGAAAACTGGTAGCAAAAAAAGAAGAAAAACCAGTTGATTTAGCAACCATGATGAAAACCGCTGATGTTGATCGGGGTATGAAAACTTTCAAAAAATGCGCAACTTGTCATTCTATTGGCAAAGGCGAAGCAGCAAAAGTTGGTCCAAATTTATATGGCGTTGTAGGCAGAAAGAGAGGCTCTTTTGCAGGATTTTCTTATTCAGAAGCAATGAAAGCAAAAGGCGGAAATTGGGACTCTGAATCAATTAATTCTTTTATTACGAAACCAAAAGAATATTTACCAGGAACCAAAATGGCTTTTGCTGGTTTAAAAAAACCGCAAGATCGTGCGGATGTGATTTTATTTTTGGAGAATCAGAGGTAGCAAGCTTCCAAATCCTATTTCTGAATTCATTTATTCCAAAAATAAAACTATCAAAATTAAACATAATTTCCCATGGAACAATTTTTTGGAATAATAATTTCGGCAGTTTTTGGGGCGATTTTTGGTTCTTACGCCACACTTTTTGCCTATCGCCTGCCTTTGAACGAATCATGTTTTGGACGTTATTTTGGGCCGAAATCAAGATGTCCACAATGCAATACAATCATTAGAACTCGCGAATTAATTCCTCTTGTAAATTGGCTTTTCACTTTGGGAAGATGCAAAAATTGCCAAACCAAAATTCCGCGCACCCATCTTTTTATTGAACTTGCGACAACTATTTCCTTCATTTTATGTTTTTTAAAATTTTCCTTCAGCGAAGAATTTATAATTTATTCCATGATGTCTGTAAGCTTGGTAATATTGCTTGCAACTGATTTTACTCACAAAATTTTCCCACAACAAATTCTGAATTTTATTTTGATGATCGGAATTGCTAACCGCGTTTTACAAGATCAAAATGTGATTGATGTAACTTTTTCAGCGGCAATTGGCGTGGTTTTTGCGGTGATTTTTTATCAGATTTTTTACAAAAAAACCAACGGACTTTTTGCTAATGAAGTGCAATCTTATGATTATACTAAATTCATTCTCATCGCTTCAGTTTGTATGCATCAAAGCCTATTTTTATTTTACTTTTTTGCGGTAATGATGATTTTAACCATGTTCATTCTTTTTGATATTCCAAATAAAAGGAAGCGCAGTAATTTTGGTTACGCACTCATTATTCCATTCTTCTGGTTGATGCTTTATTCTCCCAATTTTTTCTAACTTTTTAAAAGAATTTCTATGACAAATGATTACCGCGTAAAGGATATTTCTTTGGCTGCTTTGGGCAGAAAAGAAATAATTTTAGCAGAAAATGAAATGCCGGGCTTGATGTCGTTGCGCCAAGAATTTGGAGCTTCCAAGCCACTTAAGGGCGCTAAAATTGTTGGTTGTTTACATATGACAATTGAAACTGCAGTTTTGATTGAAACCTTAATCGCTCTTGGCGCAGAAGTGCGCTGGAGTTCATGCAATATTTTTTCAACATCTGACCAAGCTGCTGCAGCTATTGCTGAAGCGCGAATTCCAGTTTTTGCTTGGAAAGGTGAAACTGAAGAAGAATATGATTGGTGCATCAGGCAAACAATCGTCGGAAAATCAGGCTGGATTCCGAATATGATTTTGGATGACGGTGGCGATTTAACCAAAATGATTCATGAAGAATATCCAGAAATTTTATCTCAAATCAAAGGCTTGTCAGAAGAGACTACAACTGGGGTGGCGCGACTTTACCAAATGGAAAAAAATGGCAAATTAAAGGTGCCTGCAATCAATGTTAATGACGCAGTTACTAAATCAAAATTTGATAATCTTTACGGTTGTAAAGAAAGTGTGATTGATGGCGTAAAACGCGCAACGGATGTGATGATTGCTGGAAAAATGGTAGTAATTTGTGGTTATGGAAATGTTGGAAAAGGTTGCGCCGATGCTTTCAAATCGCAAGGCGCGAGAGTTGTGGTAACTGAAATTGATCCAATTTGTGCACTTCAAGCTGCAATGGCAGGATTTCAAATTTTGCCAATTGAAGATGTAGTTTCGCAAGCTGATATTTTTATCACAACAACCGGAAATGTTGACATCATTACAATTGAACATATGCGCGCCATGAAAGATTGCGCGATCGTTGGCAACATTGGACATTTCGACAATGAAATCGAAGTTGAAGCATTGAGAAATTTGAAATGGACTAACATCAAACCGCAAGTTGATCAAATTGCATTTCCTGATGGCAAAAGAATTATTCTTCTTGCTGAAGGCAGATTATTAAATTTGGGATGTGCGACCGGACACAGTGCTTTTGTGATGTCAGCCAGTTTTACTAATCAAGTTATGGCGCAAATTGAATTGTGGAATAATTATAAAAAATATGAAAATAAAGTTTATATTTTGCCAAAAGAATTAGATGAAAAAGTTGCGCGCCTTCATTTAGATAAACTTGGAGCAAAGCTAACTAAGTTGAACAAGAAGCAAGCAGAGTATATAAACGTTGATGTGAGCGGGCCGTTTAAAACTGATAATTATAAATATTAATAGGGCGTAAAATGGAAAAATTTCAAATCACAATTGAAGGTTATCAAAAATTAAAAGCAGAAATTCACAATTTAAAAAATGTGGAAAGACCAAATATAATCAAGCAAATCGCTGCTGCACGCGAACTTGGAGATTTAAAAGAAAATGCAGAATATCATTCTGCAAAAGATAAGCAGGGATTTATTGAGGCGCAAATTGGTGATTTAGAAGATAAATTTTTGCGCGCTGAAGTTATTGATATTTCAAAGCTTTCTGGTGATAAAGTTCGTTTCGGCGCAACGGTAAAATTGGAAGATTTAAATAATGATAAAAAAGTTGCCTATCAAATTGTTAGTGAGTTTGAAGCTAACATTGATGAAGGCTTGATCTCAAATTCCTCGCCAGTTGCCAGAGCTTTGGTTGGCAAGGAAGTTGGAGATGAAGTTGAAATCAAAACTCCGGGTGGAATCATGAATTATGAAATTTTAGAAATAAAATTTGTGTAACATAATTCATGATTTAGTTTGATGTGAAATGAGACAAATTTTTGTTTCTAAAATAATTTTTAGAAAAACTGTTTGACATCAAAAAGTGCGATACCTAATTATCCTCAAACCGAATCACTTAGATTTAAATATCGCCTTTTAATTATTAATAAAATTTTCGCTCAAAATATGAAAAAAACTTTTTCCTCAAAAAAATCGGCATTCTCACTGATTGAATTATCGATCGTGTTAATCATTATCGGTTTGTTGATTGCTGGTGTAACTGGTGGCGCAAGCTTGATCAAAAGCTCGCAACTTCGTTCAGTGATGGGTGAGGCAAGAGGATATGCTGTTGCAGTAAATGCATTCAATAGTCAATTTAACGGTATTCCGGGCGATTTTCCAACTGCAATCGGAAATAGCGTTGGCGGTGATAATGATAATACAATTGAATATTTCGGCGCTGCAACTCTTGCGGGATCAGAAAGTTCAAATGCTTGGGCTGCACTAAGAACAATCGGCGCAATTGATTCAATCAGCTTAAGCCCAGTAATTGCCAGTACTGCTCCAGTATTTGGTGCTACTGCAACCTCAACTGCTCCAGCATCAAAAATTCAATCTGCCGGTTGGGTGTTTGATTATCGTACTTATACAGAGGGTGCTGCAGCTATCGCTGCAAACCAAAATGTTGTAATTTTAACCTCTATTATTACTGGAGCTCCAACCGCAGCGACTCATACCCCAATTCTTGGAACCAACATTTCAACTGCTGCTCTACCGGGATCTGATGCTTTATCAATCGATTCTAAAATTGACGATGGTATTGCAAACGCTGGTAAAGTTAGAGGTATCAACCCAGGTGCTGGTGTCGCAGCAACTGGTACTTGCTACACTTACTCAGGTACCGCTAACTCTACTTACTTAACTACTGGCACTGGAAAAACTTGTGCTCTTTCTTATCAAGTTGACGTTAACTCATAGTTTGGTTTAAGTTCCAAATATTTAAAAACCCCGTCATTTGCAAAAGTGGCGGGGTTTTTTATTGCGTGATTTTTAATTAGTTTTTAAAAACTGTTATGATCTATCCGATACTTAACCAGATATTTCAAGTCGATATTTAATAAATTTCAAATAATGAAAAATGACCCAATTTTATCTGCCTTAATCAATTTCCTAGTGCCAATAATTTTTCTTTACGGATTATTTTTCCTAGCCGATTTTTTTGAGAGCGGATTTTTTGCATTTATTTATTCTGTAGTTTTGTTTGTGAGTGGTTTCATGATTTTCTCAGTGAAGTTCTCAAACATGAAAATGCCATCTTTAGTGCATTTTGAATTTTTCTCTTTTTTTGCTTTATTGCTTTCAATTTCTTACTTGGTGGCGATTTTATTTTTTATTACCAATGTTTTTGCGATTTAAGGTTTTTTTAATACAATTAAGGTTTTTTTTAATACAACTACCAAAGTCATCCTGAGTCTTTCGAAGAATGATTCAAGTCCGAGTTCAAGAATATACCAAATTAACTATCTCTTAATAGCCATAACTTTGTCTTTTTTGTAAAAATTTGCTCAGAAAATGACGCTGTATCACTTGATACAGCTTACATTTCCAGTCGCAATTTTTCCTCAAAAATACTTCGTTAGCGCTATCAAGAGATAGTTAATTTGGTATAATCCTTCCAAAGGCTCAGGATGATTTTGTAAAAAAGTTGAAAAAAGTGCATAAAAAAAGCGGACCATTTCGGGCCCGCTAATTTTCTTAAAAATTCTGATCTAATTCTTATTTCGAAAAAGCTGAAAAAATTGATTCCAGAAAAGATTTTTTAGGCTCATTATTATTACGATTATTTGGTCTTTTTTTATCGTAACGATTATTCTTCTTAAACTTGTTGTTATTGCTGTTTCTTGGTCTTCTTTGACCGCCACGATCATTATCTCCATCGGCATGATCATCTTTTGAATAACTATCAAAATAACTTTTCTCCAAACCCAGCTGATTTACTTTTCCAGTTGTTATCGGCATTTCAATTTCGCGCCTTTCTTCGTCAGAAAGGCTTTTGCGTTTTTTAATAGTGAAGCCATGATTTCCAACATCATCACTTGGATGCATAAAAATATGGACATCATAATTTTTTTCAGTCGAAACGATTTCTGCTTTCTTGAAATTCATCATATAAGCGATGGTTTCAGGATTGGTATAGATATAAATCACGCCAGCTTGTTTATCAGCGCAAGAATGTCTAATTGCGCGTAAAATGCTTACGGCAAGAATTTCAACTGAACGCACATAGCCAGTTCCGCTGCAATGTTTACAAGGTTCGGTAATGGTTTCAAAAAAACTGGCACCAAGTCTTTGGCGTGACATTTCAAGCAAACCAAACACGCTGATGCGACCAAGTTGAATGCGGGCGCGATCATTTTGCAGTTCATCGCGCAAAGCTCTTTCAACATTGCGACGGTGTTTTTGGTCATACATATCGATAAAATCGATGACAACCAAACCAGCCAAATCGCGTAAACGCAATTGTTTAGCAATTTCTTTTACTGCTTCGATATTAGTGCTAAAGGCAGTTTCTTCGACGCCACTTTCTTTGGTAGCGCGACCAGAGTTTACGTCAATTGCAACTAAAGCTTCAGTGTGATCAATTACGATTGAGCCGCCGGAAGGAAGATGAATTTGTTTTTCGTAAAGAGCGGAAATTTGTTGCTCAACGCGGAATTTATTGAAAATCGGCACGCGTTCATCATGCAATTTAACGTTATGCGCGCTATGCGGCATGGTTAATTTCACGAAGTTCATAACGGTTTCAAAAGCTTCAAGGCCTTCAACTATAACTTCGCCAACTTGTTCATTGTAAACATCGCGGATACATCTTTTAATAACATCATCTTCAGCGTGAATAAAAGCTGGAGCTTTTGAAGATGTAGAAGCTTCTTTAATGCTGTCCCACAAGCGAGCCAGATAATCACAATCGCGTTTAATTTCTTCTGGTTTTTTGCCAACTCCAGCAGTTCTGATAATTACAGAGCGATCCGAAGGAACGTTAAGCTCATTTAAAATTGATTTTAAAATTTTGCGGTCACGGAAATTATCTACTTTTTTTGAAACGCCGCCTTTATTTGGGGTGTTCGCCATCAATACACAATATTTTCCAGCAATCGAAATGTAAGTGGTCATCGACGCGCCTTTATTGCCGCGCTCTTCTTTAGAACATTGCGCCAAAATTAATTGACCGGGTTTAATTACATCTTGAATTTGATAGCGTTTGTAAATGCTGTGAATATTGCCGCGATAATTGCCGGTTTCATCTTCAACAGAATAAGCGCCAGTTACGATTGATTCAGCATCATCATCTTGCGCAGCACTTTCAGAAGAATTGCCATTTTGACGGCTTGAAGATTGAGGCGCATTATTTTCTTCTTCATCTTGTCTAGCGGCTTGATTGCTGTTTAAGTCACGCAGTTTTTGTCTTTCAACTTCAGAGATTTGGTAGTAATCCGGATGAATATCAGCGAAAGGTAAAAAGCCATGGCGGTCTGAACCATAATCAACGAAAGCAGCTTGTAGAGATGGTTCAACACGGGTAACGCGAGATAGATAAATATTGCCTTTGATTTGTTTTATTGCGACTGCTTCGCGGTCGAAATCTTGCAAAATACCGTCTTCCAACACTGCAACACGCGTTTCTTCGCGGTGCGCAGCATCGATTAAAATTGATTTGTTCGTCATTGTTTCTAAGAAATTAGTTTCTTGAGAAACAGCTATTTTCTAGGGCAGCCAAATATTATTGAATGAGTGATTCATAAAACTTAAGTAACTTTATAATTTAGAAAATAACTGCTTTTCAGTATGAAGTTGTAAAAAAGATTCTTTTGTTTGTGGTGTAGAGCCTTTCTCTAGGGATTTTTTTATTTTGGGTGTTATCAAGTTTAAAAAAACTAAAAGTGATCTTATGAATCGCCAACTTATTATGCCAGTTTTTATTTCCGCGAATCAAGCTTTGAAGCAATCCATTTTAAATAGAGCGCGGATCCTTGATTTACATCGATGCACAAGATTTGCGGAATTTCATAATCGTGGGTAAAATTGCACATTTAGGGGAAAATTCCCACAGAATTTTAACTAAACCATTGATTCTACTGATCTGAAGTCACTTTTTATTTCCAGAAAGTTAAATATTTTATAGCTCTAAAATAAGGGTGAGCTTAATTTTACGGATATGATTTAGGAAGTTTGATCGTTTGATTTTGGTGATTTGGTGAAATTGTCTCACCAGTGGTGAGATTAATTATGGCAGTTAAATGACGAAAAGTGACATTTATTGGCCACTGGATAGATTTTTTTGATGAATTTTAATGCTAACAACTGTATACTAAATGTCCTTAGGACATTTAGTATACAGTGTTATGAACGATCTGATAAATGTTGTGATAATGGAGAATTTTTTATACAAAATTCAGCTAAATTAGGAGAAATTTAGTAAAATATTCAATTAACCGCGAGATTTTATGGATTCTAGTTTTGTTGTTTATGTTGATGAATCTGGTGATGAGGGATTTGTTTTTAAGTCGGATGGAAGTGGAAGTTCTCGCTGGTTTGTTATTTCGGCGGTTATTGTCAGAAAGAAAAAAGATCACCACATGGTTTCGTGCCTGAAGGAGGTTAGAGAAATTCTAAAAAAGCCAGTAAAAACACCACTACATTTTGTTGATCTCAAACATGAACAGCGTATTCCTTATATCAGGAGGGTTGGGGATTTACCGATAAGGGCAATTAGTGTTTTGATCCACAAACCTTCAATTTCAGAGCCGGAAAAGTTCCAGAATAACAAATATTTACTCTATCGTTATGCAACTAGGCTTTTGCTCGAGAGAGTGTCTTGGTTATGTCGCGATACTAAAATAGAAGGTGAGGGAGATGGATTTGCGAAAATAATTTTCTCTAACCGCAGCAATATGTCTTATGAAGAAATTAGAAATTATTTAAAGCTTTTACTAAATCAGTCAGAGCAAGATCCTCTTTTACAAATTGATCCAAAAGTTATAGATCCTAACAGAATATCGTCAGTTGAGCATTATAAACTTGCTGGACTACAAATTGCAGATGCCGTGGCATCGGGCATTCATTTTGCGGTTAAAATTAATCGTTATCAGGAAACAGAGTCAGCATACCTACAACATCTAAGAAAAATAAGCTATCGCCATAAAGATAATGCCATTGGTTACGGTATTAAATTATGGCCAGAAGATCTGATAAGTCTAAAAACAAAAGCCCCCGAAGTACTGAACTTCGAGGGCTTTTAATTAGGTCCCAGGAACCAAGGATCCCACCCATTTTGGGCTGCCACTCTTGAAGAGCGACCTTTACTTTTCCTGCGCTTACCTAAGAACTATATTTGGGTTTTTTTCTAAAAAGTCAAGCTCTCTGAGTGATTTTTACAATTGCTTCGTCGTTAGTGAAACAATTATTGGGTTTTTACATACGATTGTATTATGGGGGAAATTACTCCCAAAGATCATCTTTATCCCAACTTTTAGGGAAGTGCATCTTATCTAAATCGACATCTTGTAGAATTTAAATTTTTCTGCTTCCTCTTCAGCCTCTTTTATAACTGTGCCTAAATATTGTTTCTTATGGATTTTAAGATTAGTGGCAGCTTTTCTATCACCATTATTTGCTGCAATCATAAGCCACTTTAGACCGAGTACTGGATTTTTCTTAAAACCATAACGCTCTTCTAAAATAAATGTTCCAAGATCGGTTTGGAATTTGGTATTACCTCTTTCGGCTCCTTCAATTAAATATTTATTTACCTCATTAATATCGTTAAAAACAGCAAACTCGGTTTTATTTTTTGTTTTTATTAGTGATTCTAAAGTCTCTTCGGCAATTTTAAATATTGGAGGTTCGAAATGAAGTTCTTTGCCATATATTAAAACAGAAATACTTTCTAAAATAATGAAAATCACTTCATACAAAGTTCCGACATCAAAAATACTAAGAGATGAGGTAATTTCAGTAGTATCTCTCTTTATATGAGCAAGGTAAGAATGTCTTACGTTATTTATCAGACTGTCAATTGTAGTTTGTAATGAATCCAAGAATTCCAGGTTATCACTAATTTCTTTCTTAACTATTTCATCTATAGCAAATGGAAAAATTTGCGGTGTCTTTAGCGCCTTGTTAAGAAGTTTTTTTATAGACTGATATTTTTCATCATTTAATTTACTTAGGTATAAGAGTTGCAATTTCTGATAAGCAAGATGGTGTATTTCGAAGAAATATTTTAATTCAGGATTTATTATCTCTTTTAAATATTTATAATAGGTCAATTCTAGTCCTAAATAAGAATAACCCTCCATCCATTGTTGATAAATAAGCTCAAATTCTTTTGAGAATTGATCATATATATTTTGATCAAAGACTTTCTTTGTGTAAGTGGGGGTAAAGAAAATGAAATTGTTACTTTGCAGTTCTCGACCACTCCATTGAGATACTTTTTCTCCTGTAAGTTGAGGAAATATTTTTGATAATAATTCTGGATATAATAGTAGATAGTAATCCTTACCATCAGGAAATCTTCTTTTAGCTATGGGACGCTTGAATTCATAATTAAGCAGTCCAACAGTGTGGCTTGCTGTTGTGTGTAAATTTTTGGTTAATTTGCGATCCATATTAATTCTTTGTTTGGTGATAATATCCGCAGATTTTTATACTTTGCCAAAGCCAAACAAGCCCTATCCCCAAAGGATAATTCAGGTTCAACAAATGATGCCGCAATAATTGCCTGTTCAGCATTAAACGCTTCAACTTGGGGGAATGTGTCTTTCAAGGACTGAGCTACATCTTCATGTTTCAGACCTCTTCTAACTAAAACAGTTATTATCTCAGAGAGGTTAACGCTAGAAACAACAGCGTTTTCAAGGTTCTGGGCAATAACTTCATGACCTTCTTCCATCGCAAGAAGGGCTAATATTGCTGAGGTGTCTAATACAATTTGAGTTTTCATGGTTAGATTTCCTCCTTGCGGCGCATTTCAATCAGCGAGTCAACAAGACTACCCTCGCCTTTAGTTTTTAAAAGATTTTGTAGTTTTTTCAGTGAATGTTTTGGGCTGTGAATTGAAATACTGTTATCATCTAACAATCTGATGATTACTTGATCACCCGCTTTTAGTTCCAAACTTTTGCGAATAAACGCAGGAATGATTAACCTACCATTTTCTCCGAGTATTGCGATAAATTCTTTCATAATACTTATTTTCTGTAATAACTCTATTTCTCAAAATGAGATTGTTTTATTTTAAAACCCCAATAATTTAAAACAGGGATTTAGAATCATTTAACTACCCTAAAAGTAGGAAGTCAATTTTCTAATAATTACCCTACCCTAATTCTATTTTTTGACAATTCCATTTACTTTAAATTTTTACTTGCGATAACTCGCTTTATCGAAAGTAAAATATTTAAACAAAAAATCCGCAAAAAATGGTAAATGAACTTCAGGTCCAAAAAATTGAAAATTTCGCCCTGGCGAAAATCGAGGAAATTTCTGAAGAGGATGTTTGGCTCGAAAATTTCACTTCGAAGGCCACAAAAAAAACTTACAAAGCCACAGTCAAAAAATTCTGCTCGATGTTCGAAATTCAAAATATCGATCAACTCAGATCGGTAACCTCGATGCACATCATCAAATTCCGCGACGCGATGAAAGCCGCCGGCGAAAAAAATTCGAGTATTAATATCGCATGGCCGGAATGTCTTCGCTGTTTAAACATTTGATTGAGAAACAACAAATCAAGGCGAACCCGGTCTATGGCGTGAAGGCCATGAAAAAGAATTATCGCAATGTAAGCAGCAGAGCGTTAACCGCCGCCGAAGTAGAGATACTACTTAAACAACCTGATACCTCTACACTTTTAGGTTTGCGCGATAAAGCAATATTATCGATTCTTTTCAATGTGGGAACTAGGGTAGGGACTATTGCGGCGCTTAGGATCAAAGATATTCAAGAAGAAGGTGGCTTTATGATTTTTGACATGCACCTCAAAGGTGATAAGAATAATAAAGTAGCAGTGAATCCCCATATTCAAGCTGCTCTAAGAGCTTACTTTGAAGAAATGAAATATTACGGCGTCGATGCTCAGGGTAAAATTAAGATTAGCGCTGATGGAGATTTGCCAGTGTTTCCGCGGATGTCCAATAACTCAAAGTTATACCAGACGGCAAAACCAATGAGCACAAGTGCAATTCGTCAGCTTTGGCATAAATATGCAAATGGAGCTGGGCTCGAGAGAACACGGCCGCATTGCGGAAGAGCTACATTTATTACCGAGGCTTTTAATGCCGGCATCGATTCTAGATTTATTCAGGAAACTGCTGGCCATAGTGACCCGAGAACAACTATGAGTTATAATCACTCCAAAATGCAGTATAAAAACTCAGCGAGTTTTGGGGTGAATTTTGGGTAACTTAAATCGAATATCTATGAGAATTACTCTCTTAATTATCGTCTCCTTCTGCCTTTATTCCTGTGATATAAAAGTTTAAACCTTATTAAATTTCGTCGCCATGCCTTTTACAAAAGACCAATTAGATAACATCGAAAAGAAATTTGCTGAATTCAAAGAATTCTATCCTCGTTACTACAGTAATGGACTGCTTGATTACATAAAAGACATAGTTGTCGACACCAATTACCAAACTTTACCAAATAGTGAATTGCCAAGCTTAAGCATTCGTGGTAAGGAATTTTTAGCAAAAAATTTCTCCATCAATCTTAACCAGCATCCTTCTTTGGTTGGATTTTTGACGGATGGTTTTTATGCGGCGGCTCTTGATGGAGCAGAATTAAAAGAGTTTAGGGCAAGAATCAGAAACCCAGTGACCTTTGAAAATATATTGCTAAGCCATTCATTTTTCATTAAAGAGCTAAGTGCTCATATTCAAAAGATAGAAGAAATTCTTGGCTCGCTGATAGATCAAGAAGCTTTGCGTAGACAGTTTCCAGAGGTAAAAGTTGACGACAATGCACGACTTTTTAATCAAATAATATTCTTCTTCGGCACGCCTCTTGATTACTTTACAAATTCTGCCAAGAGATCCCAAGGGTTAACTGAAAACAAAATGGCCGATGTTGTTCAAGACTGTTATGAACAAATGATTGGGCCAGATTCTAATGTTAGCGATATAGTCGATGATCTTCTATTTAACAAAGAGAATTTGCCAAACTCTCTAAAGCTTTTCTTTGATGATCTTGCTGAGAGAATTTCATTTGGTGAAAATGAGGAAAATAAAGAATATGTAAGAAATATCTGCGATAATATACGTGCTGTTTTTCTAGATTTTTACCGAGAAAACCCTTCACCATTTGTTCTATTCAAACCAAAATATGATACTCATTCTATCACAGAAGAAGAGGTTGATGCAATAAAAGATGCTGCTCTTGATTCAAAACAAGGTACGACAGATTTCGAAGCTTTCGTCGATAATAGCTCTTCTGATTTTTCAAACCCTCCCGCAGATTTGTTATATTTTTCTGATAAAGAGAGTAGAGCAATGGCCAATATGGAAAAATTAACAAGGCATATTTCTGAAGAGCTATCTCAACTTTCGTTAGAGCTATTAAAGCTTTATAAAAAACAACTTTCCATCCCAGAAACTAAGTCGCTGTTCGTCCGTTTACCCATAGCAAGCTTTACTTCCGAACTTCTTTCAGGTCATTATGCAATTGGAGATACTTATAATCCATATTGCACTGGAGATTTTCAGTTAGATAAAATTTTAGGAATCGCACAAGAGGCTTTTTTAGTAAAGGGCGGAAGAGATGTTTTTGATCTACAGAAATATGCTGAGAGCTTGAGGCCAGAGATTAAAAAACTTAAAACCAGAAGAGAGATTAACGAAAAAGCCAATGAATATTTTGAATCTGGGTTGCATGAAAGAATAACCGATGTTTTAGAGAATCACCTAAAACCATTCTGTCGTGAAATAGCAGAATTTGCTCCAGATGCTATGGTTGAGGTTAGTGGAAACTGCTTTTATATCTTTCAAGGATTTGAGCAAGTAATTGCCAAGACCTCAGAAATTGCTGATAATTTTAAAAGACGCTATCAAGAAGTTAGCGAAGAAATATCTGCCAAACAAGAAAGAGAGGATGCAGCTGAAATAGCGCAGCAAGCAGAGTTAACTGCTAAGTTGGAAAAAGAAGAGGCGGATCTAAAGGCTTTTCATGCTGAGATGCAAAGTAAGAAACAGGGTTCAAAAAAAGCAGCTCAAGGTATCAAAGATAAAATATCATGTGGTGATAAAACCCTTGATAATGCTGAGTTGGTTGAAATGCAGTGGAGTTTTAAAGGCGACAATAAAGAAGATGAAGCCTTTAACAGGCCTAAATATAAAATTGTAATGACCAAGGAAATTTACGATTTAATTAACAGCGCAGATAATGGTTTGGGAGAAGATATTAAATGGGCAGTTGAATCGGGATTCATTCCAACCGGCGGAAGAGGAAGATCTGGAATAAAGCCAATGGATCACAGCAAAAAAATAAATGGGTATGTGATAGCAGAAGTGAAGTTAAGAGGTAACAAAACGATAAGAGGTTTCTTAGGAAATTCTTCTGTAGAAATAGGAGATATTAGGCTATGTGGCGCTTTAAAAGATGGAATTTTTTTAATCAGCGAAATATCTCAACATGGAGAAAACAACGAAGAGTTGCGTACAAAGGTTGAAAAAATTTCCAAAGAAATCCAAGATGGCGCCATAACTTTAAAATCTGCCTCAACAACAAATTCAGTTGAAACCACATCTGCCGCTCAACTTTCTAGTGCTAAATCAAAAATTGCTCTTCCTCGGTATAATCTAGAAATCAAAGGAGGTCGTTAAGGTAAAAAATAGGGAGGTTCCTTTGTGATAGATTATAAAACCTTAGCGTACTTTAAATTCCCTTTCGTCAAACGACCCCTAAATGATCCCAACAAGCTCTTCCTGACTTGAGCAACCCCAATACTAATTTTTTCTCAATCCAATAAAATCAGGCTTTTACAAGATTTATTTCTTAAATTCACCGCACTAAGGGTGATTTTTTGTTAAAAATTAGGAAAAATCAGAGGAGAATCTGCGGCGATTTTCTTCTCAATTTTTTTCTAATTTTATGTATCGGGTAAGAACTGTTAAAACCTCATCTGGAGCTGTTGCGGTGCAGGTGGTTGAATATTTTAAGAACAAGAGAACTGTTTTATTGCACGTTGGTAGCGCGGCGAATGAGGAAGAAATATCTGATTTGAAAAAATCAGCTTTGAGCTGGATCGAGAAAAATGATCGGCAAAAACCCCTCTTTCCCTTGGTAAAAAATAAGGCTGAATCATCTTTGATCTCGCTTGATAAATGCGAGTATCTCGGCTTTCGCTATCAAGAGACTGTCGCATAATTCAAATTTCAAATTTTTTTTAACAAATTAAATCCAATTACCAAGAATATAAAATTTTATTCCTAAAATCTTTAGTAATTTTCTAGAATTTTTATATTTTA
>Ga0214919_10003402_pt1 | contig 24053 bp, 24 predicted proteins | sample LL1503_MetaG_FD_177994 | JGI IMG/M metagenome (GOLD analysis project Ga0214919, IMG submission 177994) | Freshwater microbial communities from Lake Lanier, Atlanta, Georgia, United States - LL-1503 | ecosystem: Environmental > Aquatic > Freshwater > Lake | place: USA: Georgia | collected... | reverse complement strand
CGCGAGCACTACAAGCGCCATCTCAGCAAGGCGGCCAAGAAGCGGAAGGCCGAGGAAATGGTCTGATGCGATACGTCCACGGATCCCCTATCCCTCACCTCGTCAGCGGAGCGCTCGGATGCTAGTGCTCGATCACGACCGCGCTGGCGGATATTGGGGCGCCGTGTACGTCTTCACGGCGATCAAGGGACTCCAGGTGGTGATCGACGGCCCTGTGGGCTGCGAGAACCTCCCGGTCACGTCCGTGCTGCACTACACCGACGGGCTTCCCCCGCACGAGTTGCCGATTGTTGTCACCGGCCTCGGCGAGGAGCAACTCGGTCGCGAAGGAACAGAAGGCGCGATGAAGCGCGCCCACGCGGTGCTCGATCCTGAGCTCCCAGCGGTGGTGGTCACCGGCTCGATCGCCGAGATGATCGGCGGCGGCGTGACCCCCGAGGGCACGAACATCCAGCGCTTCCTCCCGCGCACGATCGACGAGGACCAGTGGCAGTGCGCGAATCGCGCGATGTTCTGGCTCTGGACGGAGTACGGGCTCAAGCGCGGGCAAGCACCAGAGCGTGCGGCCAAGAAGCCTGGCGACAAGCCGCGCGTGAATATCATTGGCCCCGCCTACGGCACGTTCAACATGCCGAGCGATCTGGCCGAGATGCGTCGGTTGGTCGAAGGGATCGGCGCCGAGGTGAATTTGGTCTTCCCGCTCACGAGCCATTTGGCCGACGTGCCGAAACTCGTGAACGCCGATGTGAACATCTGCATGTACCGCGAGTTCGGCCGCCTGCTGTGCGAAGCCCTCGACCGCCCGTACCTCCAGGCGCCGATTGGTCTGCATAGCACGACCAAGTTCCTGCGCTCGCTCGGCGAGTTGCTTGGGCTCGATCCGGAGCCGTTCATTGAGAAGGAGAAGCACACCACCATCAAGCCGGTGTGGGATCTCTGGCGCTCGGTGACGCAGGACTTTTTCGGCACCGCGAGCTTCGCGATTGTGGCGAACGAGACGTACGCGCGTGGCGTCCGCAACTTTCTCGAAACGGAACTTGGGCTCCCCTGCACGTTCAGCGTGTCGCGGAAGCCCGGCCAAAAGACCGACAATGACGAGGTGCGCGGGCTCGTGAAAACAAAGCCGCCGCTCATCATGTTCGGCTCGTATAACGAACGGATGTACCTCGCCGAAGCCGGTGGACGTGGGATGTATATCCCCGCCTCGTTCCCGGGCGCGATCATCCGTCGGCACACCGGCACGCCCTTTATGGGTTATTCCGGGGCGACGTTTCTCGTGCAGGAAGTGTGCAACGCGCTGTTCGACGCCCTCTTCCACATCCTCCCGCTCGGGACGGACATGGATAAGGTCGAGGCGACCCCGTCGCGACTCCATAAGGAGATGCGCTGGGAACACGATGCGAAGGCTCTGCTCGACGAGCTGGTGGAGTCGCAGCCGGTGCTCATCCGCATTTCGGCCGCCAAGCGGCTGCGTGATGCGGCGGAACGTGATGCGCGTGATCTGAATGACACGGTTGTCACTCGCGATCACGTCCTCGCGTCACGTCGTGTGCTGACGGGGGCCAATGTCTAACCGCTCCCCCCTCCTCAACGCATCGCGAATCGTGATGACCGCGCGTGCCGGCAGCTCTTCGTGCAAGAGATGCCCCGCGCCGTCGACCACGGTCAGTGAAGCGCTCGGGATGCGCCGCACTTCGCGTGTCAGCACGGCGAGCGGGATGTATCCGTCCTGTGATCCGTGGACGAGCGTGAGCGGGGTGGTGAGCGTCGGCACATCGCGCAGCAATGCGGGCAACTCGAAGGTCGCCATCATGGTGAGCGCCGCGCGCACGTGGGGCTCCGAGCGCATGAACCGTTCGTACCACGCCAGCGACGTGGCATCGACGGTCGATCCGGTCGCGGCGAGCATGGTGCGCGCCACACCAGGAACCCGTGCGAGCGCGGTTGCCGTGCGCACAGCGAACGGCGACGTGACGAATGGATTCACGAGCGGTGCGGCGACGGTCATGTACGTCGCATTGGGTGGAACGATCGACGCGCCGAAGCCCACGAGTTCGCGCACGGCGGGCAGTGTCCCGTCGAGCGCCATGCGGAGCATGACCGCCGCGCCCGCCGAATGTCCCGCGACGACAACCGGCTCCAGCTGGAGTGCATCGAGCAGCGCGCGTACCGCGCGGGCCATGCCAGGCAGCGAGAGGGCGTCGTCGCCGGCGATGGTAAATCCGTGCCCCGGCAAATCGAGCGCGACGACCGTCGCGAACGGCGCCAGCGCGGGCAACACGTGGCGCCAGGTGTGGGTCGCGGACGCGGTCCCGTGCACGAGCAGCACCACAGGACCCGTGCCGGCGACTTGGACGTGGAAATCGATGCCGGCCGCGCGGACCATGCGGCTGGAGTCGACGTTGGGAAGATCAGCTGGTATGGAAGCGGGGCGCATACTCGAGATCGGGAATCGCGTGTCGTGCAGGACGAAGAATAGTACACCGTCGTCGCCTTTCTGGGTGCAAGCGACGACGATCGATCGGCACCCCGGGAGTGTGTCACTCCCCCCTGTCCGCGAGGGCGCGTTCGCGGAATCACTTTGCTCGGAGGAGCTATGTCCCAGAACAACGGTATGACGGAAGACGATGCGAAGGCGTTCCACGGCTACTTCATCATGATGATGAGTGTGTTCGTGGGTACTGCCATTGCGGCGCATCTGCTGATGTGGAGCTGGCGGCCCTGGTTCTGATCGCCACTTCATCAATCACCTGAGACCTGAGGTTTCATTATGCATCGCATTTGGGTTGGACTTGACCCGCGAGTGGTCCTGTCCTGCGTTGGAACGGGCGTGACGATCATGGTACTCGTCATGCATTTGTTTGCCTTCAAGGCGCTGAACTGGCCGGGATCCATCTCGCAGAAGTATCCGGCTTACCACGCGCAAGCCAAGTAAGCCGACCGTGACGTGATGGAATTTGGAGAGAGTCTCGGGTGGTCCGAGACGGGCCACCCGGCCTCTCCGGTTCCTCCGCCAAACAACCAGAGGAGACAAGCATGCATCGCATTTGGCTGGCCTTTGACCCGCGCAGGGTTCTCATTGCGCTGTTCGGGTTCCTCGGAGTGCTGGCGTTCCTGATTCACTTCATCCTGCTCAGCTCGAGCCGGTATTCGTGGATTGAGAATGGAACTCTGACCCCGGAGCAGTTGAAGCCGGCGGTGAGCGCTCCAGCAGCGACGGCCGAAATGGCCCCGTTGCCGCCCGGGCGGTAAGTGGTCGTATGTGACTGACGGGGGGACGGCGCACGTGGTGGTGCCGCCGTACGCCTTCCCTCCGTCGGTCCCGCTCCATCTTCTCCCGCGCTGTGCAGGCGGGGATCCGACTCTTCGGAGACTGACTCATGGCAATGCTGAGTTTCGAAAAGAAGTATCGAGTACGCGGCGGAACACTCCTCGGCGGCGACCTGTTCGATTTCTGGTTCGGGCCGTTTTACGTCGGGTTCTTTGGTGTGACGTCCGTGTTCTGTATCGCGCTGGGCACGATGCTCTGCATCTATGGTGCAGCGATTGGCCCAACGTGGAACATCTGGCAAATCAACATCGCGCCCCCAGACCTGAAGTACGGGCTTGGGCTCGCCCCGCTGAAGGAGGGTGGGCTCTGGCAGCTCATCACGCTCTGCGCGACGGGAGCGTTTGTGAGTTGGGCGCTTCGTCAGGCCGAGATTGCGCGCAAGCTCGGCATGGGGATGCATATCCCGTGGGCGTATGGCGTCGCGGTGTTCGCCTACGTCACACTCGTCATCATCCGCCCGGTCCTGCTGGGCGCGTGGGGACATGGGTTCCCGTACGGCATCTTCAGTCATCTCGACTGGGTGTCGAACGTCGGGTACCAGTATCTCCACTTTCACTACAACCCGGCGCACATGCTGGGCGTGACCTTCTTCTTTACGACCTGTCTCGCCCTCGCAATGCACGGCTCGCTGATCCTCTCGGTGACGAATCCACCGAAGGGTGAGCCCGTGAAGACGAGTGAGCACGAGAACGTCTTCTTCCGCGACCTGGTCGGATACTCGATCGGCGCCATCGGCATTCACCGACTCGGCCTCTTCCTTGCCCTGTCAGCCGGTATCTGGAGCGCGATTTGCATCGTGATCTCTGGGCCGCTGTGGACCAAGGGCTGGCCAGAGTGGTGGTCCTGGTGGCTCAACCTTCCTATCTGGCGCTAAGGGGACTGACTCATGCTTGAATACCAGAACCTCTTTACCCGCGTCCAGGTACGGACGGCGCCCGACCCAGGCTTGCCGATTGACGAAGGTCTCGGCATGCGCATCGGCAAAGGCGGCTACGGCGTCCTTGGCTACTGGCTTGGCAAGCTCGGCGATGCCCAGCTTGGCCCGATCTACCTCGGGCTCGAAGGGGCAGCGTCGCTGTTCTTCGGCTTCATCGCCTTTGAGATCATCGGCCTGAACATGTGGCGCTCTGTTGGCTGGAGCCCCGTCCAGTTCGTGCGCCAGCTCCCGTGGCTCTCCCTTGAGCCACCCTCGCCGGAGTACGGACTGCACATCCCACCGCTCGACAAAGGCGGTTGGTATTTGATTGCGGGCTTCTTCCTGACGGCCGCCATCTTCTTGTGGTGGATTCGGACCTACAAGCGCGCGAAAGCCCTGAAGATGGGGATGCATCTGTGCTGGGCCTTCGGCTCGGCGATCTTCCTCTACATGGCGTTCTTCTTGCAGCCGGTCCTGGTCGGCTCGTACAGCGAGATGGTCCCCTTCGGACTCTTCCCGCACCTCGACTGGACCTCGGCGTTCTCGATTCGGTACGGGAATCTGTACTACAACCCGTTCCACGCGCTGTCGATTGTGTTCTTGTACGGATCCGCGCTGCTGTGGGCGATGCACGGCGCAACGATTCTCGCGGTGAGTCGCTACGGCGGCGAACGCGAGATCGAGCAGATTACCGATCGTGGCACCGCCTCCGAGCGTGCACAGCTGTTCTGGCGCTGGTGCATGGGCTGGAACGCAACCATGGAGTCGATTCACCGCTGGGCGTGGTGGTTTGCCGTGCTGACAACCTTCACGGGCGGCATCGGCATTCTCCTCACCGGCACCGTGGTTGACAACTGGTATCTGTGGGCCGTCAAGCACCATGTCGCCCCAGAGTATCCGAAGCAGAACACGCTCACTGCTCAGGACTTGGAGCGGCTTCGTGGTCGGTACGCCGGACGCCTGAAGGGTGGATACCCCACCTTCACCGTTCCGCAGACCGCGACTCCAATGGATGCGCCCGCCGGAGCGGTACCTGCAGAAGCCGCCGTCGCCGCACCTGCCGTCGCTGCACCCGCAGTCGGTGCACCCGCCGTCGCCGCACCTGGTGTCGCGGCCCCCGCTGCGCAGGTGCCGGCGTCGAAACCACCCGTCGCTCCTGCTCCGAACCCCGCTGCGCCGGCGACACCGGCTGGGAGGAAGCCGTGATCACGCGCTCGTTCGTAATGCCGTTGCGCAACTGCGCGCTGCTTCTCGCCACGCTCGCGCTCGGCGCCTGCCGGTTCGTCGACAACCGCCAGACGTCCCAGCGGGGATACCGCGGCACGGGGATGCAAGTCGTGTATCCGCAGAAGGCCACGACGCACGCATTCCAAACGACGCGCCTCCCCAGCGTGCCACCGCCAGCTGGGGAGTCCCCACCGGGCCCCCTGCCGTGGAAGAACGTCCAAGTCCTCAACGACGTCAGCGTCGCGGAGTTCAACCGGACGATGATCTCCATGGCCGAGTGGGTGGCGGGTCCTGGCAACTGCCAGTACTGCCACAACGTTGCCAACTTCGCGTCGGACACTGCGAACAACGGCAAACCACTCTACACCAAGGTGGTGGCGCGCCGCATGTTGCAGATGACCCGCAACATCAACGGCAACTGGCAGGCGCACGTCGCCAACACCGGTGTCACCTGCTACACCTGCCACCGCGGCAAGCCGCTGCCGAACGGTCTGTGGTTCTACAGCACCGAAACGCAGTACCTGCGTCACTATCTCGATTCGACCGGTGCGCGCGTGGTCACGCATCAGATTGCGCCGAGCAATCAGAACCGGTCCAGCGTCAAGCAAACCGAGTGGACCTATGCGCTGATGATTTCGCAGTCCCGCTCGCTCGGCGTGAACTGCACGTATTGCCACAACACGCGCCAGTTTGCCAGCTGGGAACAAGCCCCACCGCAGCGTGTGAAAGCGTATGAGGGCATTCAGATGTTGCGTGATGTCAATCGCAACTATCTTGCCCCGCTCGCTCCTGTGTTCCCCGCGGTACGGCTCGGCGCCAAGGGCGATGCGCCCAAGGCCCAGTGCTTGACCTGCCATAACGGGGTTTATAAGCCCCTGTACGGCGCGCAGATGGTCAAGAACTACCCCGCACTTTGGGGACGCGCGGACTGGGACGGACAGCCCTTCCCGGGAATCCATGGCCCGGCGAAGCCGGATAGCACCAAGATCATTGCCGCCGGCAAAGCGCCGACAGCTGGTCAGCCAGCGGCTGCGGTTGCGCCCGCACCAGCGAAGCCGGCAGTCGCCCCGATTGCGAAGCCCGCACGAGGCGCACAAGAGCACCAGTAGGAGGATTCTCCGCAGCACCATGCCTTGAGTCGGCAAAGAAGAGGGGGTTCCCGGAAACGGGAACCCCCTCTTCTTTGCCTGTCACTCAGCGAGCCGGCATCCTCCCCGCTTCTGAGACTACGACGACTACCGCCCAGCCAGGAGCAAGGCCTGGAACGACTCAACCTGGGTGGGACCAAAGGAGCTGATCGAAACGCGCTCGCCCGTCGACGGGTCATCCAACGTCATACGTCCATTTTCCCACTGGGCCAGAATGAACGGATCTGACGGCGCCACGTGTGCTGCACGGCGCGAGCGCGCGAGGCCGCGAATCGCCCCACGCAGGAACTGGTTGCTGTTCGGCGGGACCTGATACACCACCGCGTGCGCAATGGCGTCGTAGACATCAATGCCTCCGTTCGACGCATCGGAAAAGACGAGGGACCGTGATCCAACCATCGGGCCGTCCGGTTCGTCGAAGCTTCCGTGACCGAATCGTGTGGCCGAGATAGCGAACCAGAGCGTCGCGGCGACAATCAGCAACGCCACGCTCACGAACGGCTTCGGTGGGGTCAGATCCTGCATCGCAGAATTCTGCCCCGGCTCTCGCTCAAAATGGATTTGTGTCATACGGCTACCGTCGACAAGCTGGTGGAGGAGGCTGGTCCACCAGCCTCCGAGGGCGCAGTCATTTCAGTGGACGCACCGTCGACCGCCAAGGCGGCGGCACGCAGAATCTCGCCAACCGCCGCCGCGTCGCGTAACCCGCGAAGCAATGGCTGTGGCTGCTTCAGGTACCACGGACGCACGTGCGGCCACAGAATGAGCCACGCGATGCGATCAGCGGTTTCAATCTCAATCGCGATCTGACCGGTTCCGTCGCGAAACATCCGGGTCGACGCCCCGCGAATCTGCCGAAGTGGGAGATTGAGCGTCATTGGCAGGACAATCCCAATACGTAGCACGACGCGCCGATCCGTAATGACGTACCACGTGGTCCTCGCGCAAGCCACCGCGAGCACGGATGCAATGAAAATCGCGAACACGGCGCTCCCAACCTGCAACCAGAGCATATCGCGGAAATCCTTGGTGCCCAACGCCGAGTGGGTGTTGTACGCCCACGCGGCAATAACGACCGAGAAATAGACCGTCAGGCCTTGCACGTGAAACGCATGGCGCGCGAGCGCCGCACGATCAGGTTTTCCCTCCCACAGCACCCGCTCCCCCACGGGGAGCGGTTCAGGAGCACCAGGGATAAACCGCCGATCGTCCTCCACCATTATAGCAGTGGCTGTGAACGATCCGGCGTGGCGTACAGGTGACCGCCACCGTAGTACGCACAAATCTTATCCTCCTCAAGGAGGGTGATTTGGGACTGGCTCTTGGTCGCCGGCACCGCGGCAAACTGCGCCGCCGTGATTGCCTTGACCCGCACATGATCGAGCCCGAACAGGCCAAAGTTCGGCCACGCGACAAATGGCACCGGCAGCAGCACGGTCCGTCCACCATTCGCAAGCGTTACGTCGTAGTATCGAACCTGCGGCTCCGCGCGATCGACCCACAGGTCAGTGATCGTACCAGCGACCACGCCGTCGCAGCCCTTCACCGGCAATCCACGCGGATCAGGATCCCCCTCGGCAATCGAGAAGTCCGTGGCGACACGCATCGGGATGATTTTCGGCTTGCCATGCGCGGTGAGATCCGGCACATCGGCGCGCTCCGCCCACGAGGCAGGGCCGACCCCATCAACCATCGGGTCGCCTGTCGGAACGAACGCCGATCCGTTGTATCCGTCGACTGGCTCAAGCTTCAGATTCTGACTCATGAGTGTCCGCCTCCCTGCGTGTGATCGGGGTGAATAAAGGTCTTTGGCTCCGGCACCGTCGGCCACCCTTCACGGGGACCCTGTGGCGATTCGAGTGGATAGCCTTCGCGCTTGTCCTCGCGACGGAGATACACCACCAAACCAAAGAAGAACAGCCAGAAGCAGTACAGCGCGATCTGTGCGGCATCGAAATAGTGGGTCATGCCTTCTCCTGATAATGCGCCGGAGTTCGATCAGGCTGGAAGATCAGCCAGGCCGAACTCTTGTTGCCGGCGAATCGCGCCGGCGCGAACCATCGAAACCAATGGCCCTAGCGCCACCAACGTGGCAAATAGAGCGAAAATCTCAATCAAATACACCACGCTATAGGGCATCGCGGGATTGCTCAGCATCGCGCTCACGCGACCATCGGCCATCATGCGCGCCAGTTCATCGCGGATTGCACCAGAGCTTGCGAGGGCAAGCCCTTCGGTGGTCGCAAAGACTGCGCCCCAGGCACCAAGTGCGATGCCGTGCTGCGCCGAATCCTGGAGCCCCATGGCGGCACTGAGCGTCCCGACACCGAACAACCCTTCTCCGGTCCCGATGAGAAAGGTCCCGAGCTCGAACAGGGCCGCCGAGTGCAGCGGAGCGGCAAGGATCACGCACGCAAATGCGATGATGCCAGTCGCCACCCCGAGGGCCGCGAGGCGAATCGGATCCAATCCCCGTTCCAGCAACACCGCGGCGATCATAAAGGCGAGGATTCCACCCACAGCCATGGTTCCCGTCAGCCCTGTTGTCTGCGAGACGGAGAACCCAAGAATTTCGGCGCCATACGGCTCGAGCAGCACATCTTGCATGTTGAAGGCGAAAAAGCCACATCCCACGGCGACGAGCAAACGGACCGCCGCTCCACCCGCAGCAAACGTGCGCCACGCCTCACGGAAGAGTGGCCGGCGCTCGCCCTTCGTGTAGGGCGTCACACCGCGAACGCGCGTCTCTTGGCGCCACATCGAGTACGTATTCACCACGACCGTAAAGACCGCGGTCGCCTGGATGACCTGAATCAGCTTGCCTTCCGTGAAGTCACTCAGCAACAGGCCGAGGACAACCGCGCTCAGCACTGTGCCAATCAGCAGCATGAGGTACATCAGGGCGATGATGCGCGGCCGTTTCGACTCAGGTGCGATGTCGCTGGCCAAGGCGAGCCCTGCCGTCTGAATGGTGTGGGCTCCTGCCCCGACCAAGAAAAAGGCCACGCCGCTCCCAACATATCCGATAAACCGCGGACCCCAGTGCTGATCACCGCCAAGCACAATCAGCGCGAACGGCATGATCGTGAGTCCCGCGAACTGCATCATGGACCCCGCCCAGACGAAGGGCACGCGCCTCCACCCCAGCACCGACCGATGGGTGTCCGACCGGAAGCCAATCAGCGCGCGGAACGGTGCCACGAGCAGCGGAATCGCAATCATGACCGACACGATGGTCGCACTGAGCCTCAACTCCACGATCATCACACGGTTCAACGTACCAAAGAACAGCGTCTGCACCATCCCGCACGTCAACTGGAATAAGCTGAGCCGCAGCAAGCGCGACAGCGGCATCTCCGGGGTCGCGATATCCGCGAACGGCTTGAACTTGGACACAATCCCAAGTGCGAAGCGCTCAAGGCGAAGGAAAAGCTCGCGCAGTAACTTCATCTTACCACACCGGCTCAAGACGGAAGTTGACGGGCAACTCCGCATGCTTTGCCGGCAAGAGGAACAAACGCACAAAAATAAGGGCGTTCGCGGCCTTGGCTGCCGTTGCCCGCAGCATCCCGCCGATGCCCCCCGCGTCCTCAGCGGCAGCAATGCTCAGCGTGTTCTGATACATCGATTCAAGCAGAGCCCAAAACTTCGGATTGTCGACGTCGATGGTGACGGGGAACACCTGACGGCTGATTTCGTTGGTCAGCGCAATCACGCGACGGTCGAAGTCGCCGACGTCAAACCCGAGCTGCTTGAAGAAGTTCTGCCGCAGATGGTCGCGCACGTACATCGTCGCGAACACTGCAAGCAGGAAGAAACGAATCCAGAGTTTGTTGCCGCCGCGCAGAAACTGCGGATTGGCACGCATCAGAACGGCAAATGCCTCCCCATGCCGGAACTCGTCATGACACCAGTTCTCGAACCACTTGAAGATTGGGTGGAAGCGAAACTCTGGGTGTGCCTCCAGCTGACGGTAAATCGTGATGTACCGCGCGTACCCAATCTTCTCCGACAGGTATGTCGCGTAATAGATGTACTTGGGCTTGAAGTAGGTGTACTTCTTGGCCCTCGTCAGAAAGCTGAGGTCCACCGCCACGTTGAAATCATTCAACGTGTGGTTAATGAACCCGGCATGACGCCCCTCGTCGCGGCTCATGAAACCAAACAGTTCGCGAATATCCTTGTTCTTCACCCGCTTTTTGATTTCCGCGTAGAGAATGCATCCCGAAAACTCAGCGGTGACTGAGCTCGTTAGGAAATCAATAAAGGTCCGCTGGAGCTCTTCCGACCATCCCGTCCAGTCCAGGTTGAACTCGGCGTTCCGCTTGAAGTGGTCCTTATTGGGATCACGGCGGAATTCGTCTACCATCGCGTCCCACATCTCACGCATGGAATCGACATTCAACCGGTCCATCTCGGCGAAATCGGTGGTATAAAACCGAGGGTTCAGCGCGGCATCCTCGCGCGCTGACTTCGTCGTTTCGTTTAGGGGAGCCTGAGTCGTCGTTTCAAACATAGATCAGCCCTCGAACCCCACTTCGTAAAGGTCGGTGATTCCGCTCGTGCCCAGCACCCGCACGAGGAGACGCCGCGGCCAGCTCACCTGGGTCACGGTTGCACGCGACGTCATGGTGGACTTGGTCCCAATCGGGATAAATGACGGCGCCGAGTGCACCAGCACTTGGTCCCCTTCGTTGACTTCGATGCCCTCGAGCTCCACGTGCGCGTGGAAATGCTCGTTGGTCGCCTCAAGGTCAATCGTACAGGCGACCTCGGATCGCCGACGCGCGAGCATCCAGACTCCGAGCACCGCCACGGTTCCCAGGCCTGCGAGGAGGGACGTGTTCATGGTAACGACCTCATGCGCCTACTCCGAGCACCATGTCGTCGTCATCGGACGTCGCGGTATTCACGAGCTCCAGCGCCTGTGAGATGTAGAAGACGCTCTGCACGCGGGTCGTGCGAGCGGGGATCCAGTCCGTGAGCGCCCTCGATTCGGCGATGGCTTCGTATAGCAGCCGCTGGCGCAGCGGCTCAATCGCCGGGGCACGATTCGTGTGCCGCGTCTGCGGCACGAGCCGCCCCACGGCGTGCATCACTTCAAGCAACGGGGTGCTGGGCGCGTAGGTCGCGACGATCGAACCGCGAGTCCGCGAGGCCAAGGAGGTCACGGCGTGCATCACGTCGTCGAGCTGATAATGAATCAGCGAATCCATGGCGAACACATGATCGAACTCTCCAAGATCGGGCGACAGCATATCACCAGAACAGAAGTGGATCGTGCCCGCGAACTTCTCCTGCGCCTGTCGCTCCTCACCAACCTCGACGGCCGACTGCGCCAGATCAATCGCAACGACCTCAGCCCCTCGGCGTGCAAGCTCGATCGATGCGGTTCCGGTGCCGCACCCGGCATCGAGCACACGCGTACCGGACAAGTCCTGTGGGAGCCAGGAGAGCAACGTCTCACGCATATTTGCGCGTCCCGCACGCACCGTGGCGCGAATCCTGCTGACCGGTGCATCGGAGGTGAGCGCTTTCCACCCGTCCGACGCCGTCCGATCGAAATACTCCGTCAACCACGACCGACGCTCGGCGTAGGATGCGGAGAGAGACTCAGCGGCGGCGCCCGCCGCCGCATGCATCGCGCTATGCGTTGCGGTCACGGTCAGTCGAATCCGAGAAGGTCAAAGATTTCGCGGTCGCGCATCGGCGCCGCGAGAATGGGGTCCACGCCATTCGCGAGCATCTGCGCAATCCGCAGATATTCGGCCTGCACCGCGTGCACTTCCGGCGAGTCCTCCATCTCAAAGATGGTGCACTTCTTGAGACGGCTGCGGCGAATCGCGTCGAGGTCTGGAAAACGCCCGGCGAGCTTGAGCCCTGTCGCGCCGTTGAACTTGTCAATCTGATCAGTGCCGGCGCTTCGATTCGCAATCACACCGCCCAATCGCACGGAGTAGTTCTTGGACTTGGCAAGAATCGCGGCCATGATGCGATTCATCGCAAAGATCGAATCGAAGTCGTTCGCCGTGACAATCAGCGCGCGCTGTGCGTGCTGGAGTGGCGCCGCAAACCCGCCACATACCACGTCGCCCAAGACGTCGAAGATCACGACGTCGGTGTCCTCGAGCAGGTGATGCTCCTTGAGGAGCTTGACCGTCTGTCCCACGACGTAGCCGCCGCACCCTGTGCCGGCGGGGGGACCACCCGCTTCGACACACTGGACGCCGTTGTACCCCGTGAAGACAAAGTCCTCGGGGCGCAGCTCCTCGCTGTGGAAGTCCACGGTCTCGAGAATATCGATGACCGTGGGGATCATCTTCTTGGTGAGCGTAAAGGTCGAGTCGTGCTTCGGGTCACACCCGATCTGCAGGACACGTTTGCCGAGCTTCGAGAACGCGGCGGAAAGATTCGACGAGGTCGTCGACTTCCCAATTCCGCCCTTACCGTACACGGCAAAGACTTGAGCGCCTGTAATCTTCTCGTCCGGATCGAGGTGCACCTGCAGCGATCCCTCGCCATCCGCGCGACTCGGCAACACCGGCAACGTCATCGACATTCGTGCCTCACTCGTCCTACGATCGTCCCAACTCGACAGCGAATTACGCGTTCGCGTAGACGCCTTCGAGTCGGTCCTCCAGTTCCTCGTTCGCCTGCCGTAATGCGTCCAGCGTCGCCTGGTCCGGGGTCCAATAGCCCCGATCATTGGCTTCTAGGAGACGCTGCGTCATGCCCTGCGCTGCATTGGGATTCAAGTCCGCGAGTCGCTCGCGCATCGCGGGATCAAGCACGAAGGTCTCCGTGACCTCGGTGTAGACCCACTGCGGCACGGCGCCTGCCGTCGCACTCCATCCCAACGTTGTGCTCACGTGCCCTGCGAGGTTGCGCACCCCTTCGTAGCCGCTCGCCAGCTGCGCTTCGTACCACTTGGGGTTGAGCATTCGGGTGCGGGTCTCCAGTGCCACCTGCTCCTGCAACGTCCGCACCTTTCCTTCGCCATTTCCGGTGTTGTCGCCCATATACACGGGTACCGGCGCACCCCCCTTCTCGCGCACGATCGCGCGGTTCATTCCGCCGAGCGACTCGACGTATTGATCAATGTCGGTGGCGCCCAGCTCAACAGAATCGATGTTCTGGAACGACAGCGAGGCACCGCCGAGCGCGAGCTTCATCAGCTCCGGTCGCGCGGTCGCGCCGTCTTTGGCGCCGTACGCGTAGCACTTTCGACGGACAAACTGCTCCGCGAGCTCGTCCTCTTTCTCCCACTTCCCCGTATCCACCAGCAGGTTCACGTTCGACCCGTAGGCGCCGTCTTGGTTGCTAAAGACGCGGAGTGAGGCCTCCTCGATGGAGCAGCCCAAGCGCGCTGCATGGTCGAGGGAATGTTTGCGAATGAAGTTCTGGTCGAGTGGTTCGTCGGCGGTGGCGGCCAGCGCGGCCGCTTCGGCGAGCAACTTGACCTGCAATGGCAACAGGTCGCGGAAGATGCCAGACAGCGTGATCACGACATCCACCCGCGGACGACCGAGCTGTTCGAGCGGGATGAGACGTGCACCACAGAGGCGTCCGACAGCATCAAAGCGGGGGGCAGCGCCCATAAGCGCCATCACCTGCGCAATCGGCGTCCCCTCACTCTTCATGTTGTCGGTGCCCCAGAGCACGAAGGCCACCGTTTCAGGGAACGGGTCGCCGTCAGCGGTCACACGATCCAGCAGCGTCTGTGCGCGTTTGCGGCCCTCGAGAATCGCAGAGGCACTGGGCACCTTGTAGGGATCAAAGCCGTACATGTTGCGCCCCGTCGGAACGACGGCCGGCGTACGCACCAAGTCGCCGCCTGGGGCCGGCGGCACGTAGCGCGCATCGAGCGCACGGAGCAATCCCTCGACTTCGTGATCTTTCGCAAGGTCGCGATCGAGTCGTTCCAGCTCCTCAGCCGTCAATGGTGCTGGAGCCGCACGCGCGATCGCTTCGATGGTCTCACGGCGCGGCTGCTCAGGCATGCCCTCACCCACTACGTGAAGCCCCATGGGAATCAATGCGTACTCCATCTCCAACAACTTCTCGCGCACGCGCTCCACCTGCTGCGGCGCGTCGCCATTCCACATCGGTTCGGTCGCGCAGAGATCGAGGGCCGATGCCTGCTGTTGGATGATCTCGAGCAGGTCCTTGCTTGAGTCGTTGTTCCCCTCACGCTTGCGGTAGCTGTCGAGAGATCCCTTGAGTGTCGAGAGGTTCTTGTAGAGGCCCGCGTTGGCAATCGGCGGTGTGAGGTACGACACGAGCGTCGCCCCACCGCGTCGTTTGGCGAGCGTACCCTCGCTCGAGTTGTTGGACGCGTACAGATAGACGTTGGGAAGATCGCCAATCAGGCGCTCGGGCCAGCATTCTGCACTCAGGCCGACCTGCTTCCCAGGCATAAATTCGAGCGCGCCGTGCGTCCCGAAATGGAGCACGGCGTTGGCGCCGAAATCCTCACGGAGCCAGCGGTAGTAGGCGCTAAAGGCATGCGTCGGCGCGAAATTCCCTTCGAAGAGCAGGCGCATCGGGTCCCCTTCCCACCCGAATGCCGGCTGCACGCCGACAAACACATTGCCGTAGCGCTCACCCAACACGAAGATCGAGGAGCCGTCGCTCAGTTGACGGCCGGGCGCAGCGCCCCACGTCCGTTCGATGTCGTCGAGGAACGGTTCGCGCGCGACGTGGTCGGCAGCAGGAATACGGGTGTACACGTTAGCCGGCGCTCCGAACTGCTGCGCGTTGCCATACACCACATGCTGGCGCAGCGCGTCCACACTGTCCGGCAAATCCACCGTGTAGCCCTCGCGCTGCAACGCGGCAAGCACGTTATAGAGCGAACCGAACACATCGAGATACGCCGCAGATCCTGTGTTTCCCGCATTGGGCGGGAAGTTGAATACCGTGATGGCCACTTTGCGGTCGGCGCGCGGCGTCCGCCGCAGCTTGACGAGCCGCGCCACACGGCGCGCCAGCATATCCACGCGGTCGGAGATCGGCAGCGATGCGCCAGACTGTCCCGCGGCGTCCTTGGACGTGCCCCCGTACACGAGCGGCCCGGTGGCCCCGTCGAGCTCCGGGATCGCGACCTGCAACGTGGCCTGCAACGGATTCAATCCGCGTGAGTCCGCGCTCCACTCCTCAATCGCTTGAAACTCCAGCGTCTGGAGTGAGAGGTACGGGACGTCGAGCGTCTGCAGAATGGCCTGGGCCGCCTGCGCATCGTTATAGGCGGGCCCACCGACAAGCGAGAAGCCCGTGAGTGAGAGCATGGCGTCGATGGTCGTGCGCCCCTGCGTGTCACGGAAGGCGAGTTCGATGGCAGCGCGCGCGTCCAGGCCAGATGCGAACGCCGTCACCACCGTGAGCCCCTGCCCTTCGAGCCCAGCGATGACCGCGTCGTAGTGCGCCGTGTTTCCCGCCAGCAGATACGAGCGACCGACCAGCACTCCCACCCGACCCAACTTTCCCTTGGCGGGCAGATCACGAATCGAGGCCGACATGCCACGATTCGAAAGCGTCGGATGGTACACACCCGTCTCGGGGTACTCCTCCACCGCGTCTACGTCGAGCGCACCCTTCAACGCGGCGCGTGGCCCCTGCGCGTAGCGATTGATCAGCATCGCGATCATGGAGGACAGATTCGCATCCGTCGCGCCGAGCCAATACGACATGCACAGCAGCCAAGTGCGCACATCCTGAGCAGGACCCGGAACAAAGCGCAGGAGCTTTGGCAGCTGCCGGAGCATCGTCATCTGGCGCTCACCGGCCGTGCCGCCGTCCTCGCGTTTGCCGCGCAGTTTCTTGAGCAGCGAAATTGGTGACCATGCGCTCCGTTCCTCCCCACCCCCCATCGAGAAGCGGCCGAGGCGCGTGAGTTGCATGACCTCAGGCGTGCAGAGGCACGAAACCAGGGCGTCGCAGTGATCGCGTCGCGCACGCAACGCGGGGAGCACTGCCGCCGCTTGCTCTTCCGTGAAGAGCATCATGTTGCAGATGATATCGGCCTTCTCGATATCCGCCACGGCGCGCGCACCAGCGGCCGGATCACGCATCCAATCGGCTGAGAGGTGCATCGAGAGTGACAGTCCGGGGACCTGCCGCGCGAGTCGCGCGCGCGCCGCCTCAAACGCACCAGCGAGGTGCGCATCGAGGGTGAGAATCACCACCCGAATCGGGACGGCCGCGGCGCGCTTACTTGCCATAGTGCGCCTTCGCTTCGTAAAGCGTGTCGACGGTGATCTGTGAGATCCCCTGCGCAACGGCAAACTTTTCGGTATTCCGACGTGCCTTGCCGCGCACGAAGAACGGAATCTTGCCGAGTTCCTTTTCTCCGGCAGCCGTCCAGACGGGAGCTTCTTCCGCCACGACTTTAGCCGCAACGACTGGAGCCGCAACGACTGGAGCCGCAACGGCTGTCACGGCAACCTCAGTCGCACTCTCAGGCGCACTCTCAGGCGCACTCTCCGGCGCACTCTCCGACCCACGTTCACCAGTCGTCGCCTCCGCCCGCGCGGGCGCGTGCAGATGGCTTGGGGCCGCGTCGCCATGGAACTCGAAGTCCTCGCGGAACATGTGCAACAGATGTTCCTCAAGACCCATCATCAGCGGATGCACCCACGCATCAAAGATGACGTTCGATCCTTCCCACCCCATCTGCGGCGAGTGGCGCGCTGGAACGTCCTGTACATGGAACGGTCCCGAGATGACCGCACAGGGCACGCCGAGGCGCTTGGCAATATGCCGCTCCATCTGCGTGCCAAGCACCAGTTCGGGCGCCGACTCACCGATGGCCTTCTCGACTTCGAGATAATCATCGCTAATCAGCGCGTCGAGCCCCATCGCCGTGGCAGCGGCGCGTACATCGCGCGCCATTTCACGAGCGTACGTCCCCATACCGACCACGTGGAAGCCGAGCTCTTCCTTGGCCATGCGCGCCGCGCTGATGACGTGCGTGCCGTCGCCAAAGATGTACACCCGCTTTCCCGTGAGGTACGTCGAGTCGACGCTGCGCGAATACCAGGGAAGCCGCGTGGCGCCGGCGTCAATGGCCGCCGTCACGTCCACCCCAGCAATCGCGCCGACCTCGCGGAGAAACTCACGGGTCGCACCGACGCCAATCGGGACGGTCTTCACATAGGGCATCCCATGCGTGCGCTGCAGCCAGCCGGCCGTGGTCTGCGAGATCTCCGGATACAACGACACGTTGAAGTCCGCCTCAGGCAACCGCACGAGATCTGCCGGCGACGCGCCCCACGGGGCCACAACATGCACCTCCACGCCCACGGACTCCAGCAAGGCGCGCACCTCGCGCACATCGTCGCGGCAACGGAAGCCAAGCGCGGTCGGGCCCAAGATATTCGCCTTGGGGCGACGGCCTTCGAGCGGCGCGCGGACCACGGGTTCCGTCCGCGTGCCGACCATCGTGCGCACGAGATGATAGAAGGTCTCTGAGGCGCCCCAGTTCTCTTTCTTGGAGTACGAGGGAAGGTCGAGCGGGACGACCGGCACTGGGAGTTTGAGCCCCATCGCCAGCGAGCCGGGTTGATCCTGAATCAGCTCTGCGGTGCACGACTCGCCAACGAGCATCGCCTGAGGCTTGAAGCGCTCGTAGGCGTCCGTAATCGCCGTGATCACGAGGTTCGCGGTGTCGCCGCCGAGGTCGCGTGCCTGGAACGTCGTGTACGTGACGGGTGGCCGGCGATCGCGACGCTCAATCATCGTGAAGAGCAGATCGGCGTAGGTGTCGCCCTGTGGCGCGTGCAGCACGTAGTGAACGCCCGTCATCGATGTGGCGATGCGCATAGCGCCAACGTGCGGCGGGCCTTCGTACGTCCAGAGTGTGAGTTGCATGGTTACACCGCCAGGAGCGACGCGCGCTCCAGTGGACGTGCGAAGAGTTCGGCGAGATCCGCCGCCTGATCAAAGCCGTGCACCGGCGAGAACACCAACTCAATACTCCACTTCGTGCGGAGCCCCTCGCGCTCCAAGGGGTTCGCGAGCCCGAGGCCGCACACGGTGAGATCCGGACGCGCCTCGCGACAGCGATCCAACTGCTTCTCCACGTCCTGCCCCTCGCTCAACACGGTGCGCGGGAGCAAGGGCAACTCCGCACCCATCACCACACGATCGAGATACGGCGTTCCCACCTCGACGAGCTGCATGCCACACTCACGCGCCAGGAACCGCGCAAGCGGAATTTCCAGCTGTGAATCGGGGAAGAAAAAGATCCGCTTCCCTTCGAGTCGCGCACGATACCGTTCGAGTGCCTGACGTCCGCGCTGCGCGGGCGCCGCGATCGCACTGGCAAAGCGGTTGGCATCCACGGCAAACGCATCGGCAGCCGTGCGCAACCACGCGGTGGTCCCCTCGACGCCAAACGGATAGGGCGACTCGAGCAATGTCGCGCCACGCGCGATCAACGCGCGCGCCGTCTCGCCGAGGAAGGGCTGCGCGAGGAGCACCCGGGTTCCCGGACCAATCGGCGGGAGCTGCGACGCGCGACGCGGCGGGAAGAAGCGCACCGGAATCCCAAGCTCAGCGAAGAGTCGCGCGAACTGATCCTCGACGACATCCGCGAGCGTCCCCACCACCATCAGTGACGGCGTGGTCGACTCGACCGCGGGAAGCTCGGGCACGAGTGCCTTGAGGCAGGCGTCTTCGCCTTGCGTGAAGGTCGTCTCGATTCCGCTTCCTGAATAGTTGAGAATGCGCACCGCCCCGACGTACTGCCTGGACAGTCGCTGCGCCGCACGATGCAGGTCGAGCTTGATCACTTCCGACGGGCACGAGCCAACCAGGAAGAGCGTGCTGATATCCGGGCGCCGCGCGAGGAGTTCCTTCACCACGCGGTCGAGTTCTTCGTTGCAGTCGGCCATGCCCGCTAAATCGCGTTCCCCAAGGATCGCCGTGGCGAAGCGCGGCTCGGCGAAAATCATCACCCCTGCGGCGGACTGCACCAGATGCGCACAGGTCCGTGACCCGACCACCAAGAAAAAGGCGTCCTGCATTTTGCGGTGCAGCCAGACGATCCCCGTGAGGCCGCAGAACACCTCACGCTGCCCGCGCTCCTTGAGCACCGGCACATCAGCGCACCCACCATTGACATCGATCACGGGAAGTGCGGCACCGCTCATGCCATCACCTGCGCGTGCGAGCGTGCGGCGGGGCGCGAACTAGCAGTCGCGCCAGCAGACGCCAATGCCATGTCGCGTTCCATCAGACGCGCCGCGCGCAGCTTGAGGATGAACTGCACGGCGTTGACGATGTAGGTAGCGTAAGCCGCGAGTGCGACGAACATCAACGTGCGCGCCGAGACCGAACCGGTGGTGAGGCCGAATATATAGAAGGTATGGAGCGCGATCACGCCCATCGAGACGACGTCCTCCCAGAAGAAGGCGTGCGCGAAGAGCCACTGATCAAAGACCACTTTCTCCCAAATGGAGCCGGTGATCATAATGGTGTAGAGCAGAATCGTCTTGACCACGACGGAGAGATTTGCTGCAGCGAGTCCCTGCCCCGTGTTGAGGTAGCGCACCACCAGCACGGCGCTCACAATGCAGACCAGAAACTGTATGGGCGCGAGAATCCCTTGCACGAGCGTCCAACGCGTTCGGTCGCGCCGAATGCGTTGCTCGGGTGTGTACAGCGGCGCACGCACCGTTCGTGTGCGCGACTCCACTCGGGACTGTTTCGAAGGACCCATATACCGCCTCGAATGCACAGGCTGATTCAGCACCTTCACCATCGCTAGCTAGATTATCACCCGGAAATGGCGGTGTCAATCACCCCTGACGTAAGGATACATTGACAGACCGCGGAACTTGGGTATTATGCTAGGTAACCCGGCGTGCAATTATTTTTGCACAAGTGTCAACACACCGGTACGACAATGCGCCCTATCATCAGGTACTGAGAACCAGTCGTGATGCGTTCAGAAGAGAGCCACGAAGCACAGGGCGCCCCCTCGCCGGACACCTCACACGGAGATCGTGCGGGCGCCGGGGGATACCAGTCTGTTGCTCAGCCAGCAAGCCCTGTTCACCCCTCGGTTCACCCCTCGGTTCACGCCTCGTTTCAGGGCGGCCTTGGGGCCGCCGGTGAGCAGATTTCCCCCGAGGAACTTAAGGGTTTCATCAGCACGCTTCGGTCCCCCGACGAGGATCGCTGTACGGCCTACATTAACGACCTACTCGGCCGGGGCATCAACGCAGAAACGATTTTTCTGGAGCTGCTGGACAGTGCAGCCGTTCGCCTGGGGGAGATGTGGGATGACGATGATTGCGATTTCGTCGATGTGACAGTCGCCCTGGGCCGCCTGCAGCGCATTTTACGGGATTTGAGCCACCAGTTCTTGGCCGATCGAGCGACCACCGAGATGGTTGGGCGAGTCCTACTCTCGTCTATCCCCGGAGAGCAACACACGTTAGGCTTATTCATGGTGGCCGAGTTCTTTATCCGCGAAGGGTGGGATGTGCGGATCGGCGCCCCACTGTCAGCGTCCGAACTTGGGTCGCTTGTCAGGGAAACACGATTCGATGTGGTGGGATTCTCGGTTGCATCGTCAGAACGATTGTCACATGTCAAGCGAACCATACGTCAACTTCGACGCGATTCGCAGAACAGATCCTTGTCCGTGTTGGTCGGGGGCCCCGTGTTCCGCGCGCGTCCGACGCTCGCCACTCAGGTCGGAGCAGATGGCACCGCAGGTGATGCCCGTACTGCTCCAACAATTGCTCGCCTTCTAATTTCACAAGGGGACGCGTGCTGACCAGCTCGTCGGTCGGCACAGCCTAAATGTCAAGCTCCCGCGCTGCAAACACTGCACCAACCTCTGATCTCGTCAGCTACGCTCCCGACTGGGCCGCGAAGCTGATCGCGGCGAGCAGCGAGGTCACGCTCGTGCTCAACGCCGAGGGGGTCATTCGGAGTGTGTCCTTCGGTGGAGGCGAGCCGATCACCGAGGACACCGAGAGTTGGGCCGGGCAAGCCTGGGTTGACACGGCCACGATCGAGACGCGGGGCAAGGTTGAGCAGATGATGCGCGAGGTTCGTCAGACCGGCGCGTCGCGTCGCCGGCAGATCAACCATCGATCCACCAACGGCGGCGATGTGCCCGTCGCGTACACCGCGGTCAAGCTGGATGCGGAGCACATCATTGTGGTGGGGCGCGACCTGCGCGCGATTTCGTCGTTGCAACAGCGGCTCGTGGACACGCAGCAGGCCATGGAACGCGACTACTGGCGCCTGCGCCATGTCGAGACGCGGTATCGCCTGCTCTTCCAGTTGTCGACCGATGCCATCGTGGTCGTCGATGCGGACACCATGAAGATCGTGGATGCCTCGGGCGCCGCTGGGCGTTTGTTTGATATTCCGGCGGAGAAACTGCTGGGGCGCGCCTTCCCGTTCGGGATTGCCCCGGAAAGCGTGCGCGCCATGGACGATCTCGCGGCGGCCGCGCGGACCACCGGGCATGCGTCAGACGTGAAGATCGCGCTGTCGAACGGACGCGGAGCGGCGAATGTCAGCGCCAGCTGCTTCCGTCAGGAAAATATGACGCTGCTGCTCGTGCGCATCGCGCCCGACGGCAGCGCAGAAGCGAGCGTCCCGACCTCTCGTGGCCGGATTTTGGATCTCGTGGAGCATGCGCCGGACTGCTTCGTGGTCACGTCGCCCAGCGGCGAGATTGTGATGGCAAACCGCGCCTTCCTCGACCTCGCGCAGCTCGGGAGCGAAGAACAGTGCAAGGGTCGTTCGCTCAGTCAGTGGGTGGGTCGTCCAGCGGCCGACATCGACCTCTTTCTCTCGGTGCTGCGTGAGCACGGCGTGGTCCGCCTCGCATCGTCCGCCCTGCGCGGAGAGCATGGACTGTTCACGGAGATTGAGATTTCGGCGGTGGCGGAGCGCGGCGGCGAGTCGCCCTGCTATGGATTCATTATGCGCGATGTCGGCCGGCGGTTGGCCGGAGGACCGCGCGGGGCCCGCGATTTGACCAAGGCCGTGGAGGAACTCACCGGCCTTGTGGGGAAGGTGTCCCTCCCCAAGTTGGTCCGCGACACCACGGATATGGTGGAGCGGCACTTTATTGATGCCGCGCTCGAGCTGACGAACGACAATCGGACAACCGCGGCGGAAGTCCTGGGCTTGTCGCGTCAGACGCTCTACGTGAAGCTCCGTCGGCATGGGATCTCGGTGAGCGGCGACGCCGCCGAGAGCACCCCCAAGGCCGGCTAAGCAGAACACCCGATGGGCAGCCTCGTAGAAGTGCGCCCCCTATGTCAAGATGGGTTGACATATGGTGGTGTAACGTCAACATTACACCACATGACTTCTCACGCGCGGACGACACCAGAACCGTCAGCGCTCCTCGAGTTACTGAAGCCAGTGACGTGGTTCCCGCCGATTTGGGCTTTCACCTGCGGCGCGGTGTCCACGGGGGTCCCCCTCAGGGACCACTGGCGTCCAGTGATTACCGGAGCGTTGGTGGCGGGGCCGCTCGTCTGTGGTGCGAGTCAGGCCGTGAATGATTGGTACGACCGCCACGTCGATGCGATCAATGAGCCGCAACGTCCTATTCCGTCAGGACGCGTGCCTGGCCGATGGGGCTTCTATATGGCCATCGCCTGGAGCCTGCTCTCGGCGGCCGTCGCATCGACCCTCGGCACGCGGGCACTGCTCGCAACGATCGTCGGCCTCATCATGGCGTGGATCTACAGCATGCCGCCACTCCGATTGAAGGAAAACGGATGGTGGGGCAATCTGGCGGTTGGTATCTCCTATGAAGGGCTCGCGTGGATGACCGGCACGGCAGTCGTGCTGAACGCGCTCGCGCCAGCACGACCGACGATTATACTCGCGGTGCTCTATAGTGTTGCGGCGCACGGCATCATGACGCTGAACGACTTCAAGGCGATCGAAGGCGACATCCAGTGTGGTGTGCGCTCGTTGCCGGTGCAGCTCGGCGCACAGCGCGCCGCGTGGGTCTCGTGCGGCGTGATGCTCGTGCCACAGCTCGTGGTGGCGGGGCTGCTCTCGATGTGGGGCAAGCCCATGGCATCGATCGGGATTCTCGGAATCATGGTCGTGCAGCTCTTCATCATGCGGTGGTTCCTCGCCAAGCCGGTGGAGCGCGCGCTGTACATGAGTGCCTTCGGTGTACCGATTGAAGTGGCGGGCATGATGCTCTCCGCCGTCGCCGTGCGAGGGATCGCATGAGCAACGCGCGGACATTGTCGTGGGGCAGCACGGTGCGCCTGGGCACGACTCCGCTCGCACTCGGGGCGACGCGCTAATGGCCGCGACCGCGTTGCCGATCCTGAGCTTCAGCGCTGATCTGACAGGCGCGGCGCCGCATCGTGATCTCTGCACGGATTGCGGGGTGTCGCGCATGTCGAACCCGCACCGCTGTGGGCAGGCG
>Ga0214919_10003401_pt1 | contig 24054 bp, 20 predicted proteins | sample LL1503_MetaG_FD_177994 | JGI IMG/M metagenome (GOLD analysis project Ga0214919, IMG submission 177994) | Freshwater microbial communities from Lake Lanier, Atlanta, Georgia, United States - LL-1503 | ecosystem: Environmental > Aquatic > Freshwater > Lake | place: USA: Georgia | collected... | reverse complement strand
GCAGGTTTGGTGCGGTTTGTTGTCGACCGCTGGGGCTGTGTTATGAAACCAATCATTACAAATTGAATACATAGTGAGTGGTTCGTCCTAAATTTATTTTAAAAAATGAAATCAATTCAAGGGGTAATTACCCGTCTCTTGCGAAGCGCTAAAAGGTACATTGCCATTAATAAAATACAAATTCCGCCAATACCGTCGGGATCTGTCAGGTGCAACAAAGCTCCATCGGCATGTCAATGCCATGGAGCTTTTTGTTTTCCGTTTGATTTACTTCCGCAGAAGTTTTGCGCTCGTATTCATTCTGGATCATTGGCTTTGTCTGAAAAAAACAAAGCAGTGTCTTTGCAAGTGCAATACCTTCTATTGGAGACTGTAAATGAGTAACAACGAATTGATTCACGAAGAAGTGCTGGGAGAGGAATACGAGCATACGCCCGTACCCATGAGTGCACGCAGAACTACTTTTTCGGTAGCTACCGTGTGGGTAGGTTTTCCGATGATCATTACCGGTGCCATGACAGGCTCTATTCTGGTGGCCAACATGGGCTTCATGCGTGCCTTCTGGGCCATGCTGATTGGTAACCTGATGATGTTGGCCTACGTTGGTTCGCTGGGCGTTTTAGGTACGACCAGGGGTCTGAATTTTGCATTGCTGGCATCTATTGTGTTTGGCAAAAAAGGGGCGACCATTGCTTCAGCTTTGTTATCAACTTTGTTATTGGGTTGGTACGCAGTGCAAACAGGCATCACCGGCAACCTGATTCATACCTCATTTGCGGTTGACTATTTGACAATGACTGTGATCGCCGGTTTGCTTTACCTGGGCATCACCTTTGTTGGTATTCGCGGATTGCATTGGATCGGTTTGATTTCAGTGCCTTTGTTCGTGGTCTTAGGTGGTTGGGTGGCATTGGATGCGGCCTCTGTTTCGGGTTGGGACGCAGTCATCGCTTATGCGGGAACCAAGCCCGATGGCTCTATGGCTTTTGGAATCGGCTTGACCATTGTGCTGGCCTTGTTCATTGATGCGGGTACGGTCACGCCTGACTTCAATCGCTGGGCACAAGACACCAAGGGCTCATTGATTGCTACTTTTTCTGCATTCCCTTTTGCCAATATGTTCGCCATGCTGGTCGGTGGTGTGATGACTGCAGCACTGGCGCTGCCAGACCCGCAACCCTTTGGCAGTGACAACATGTTCGGTTACATGCTGGCTCAGCATTCGCCATTGCTTTCGGTGATTGCATTTGCGTTTTTGTTATTTAACCTTGGCTCGGTTTGCTCGCATTGTCTCTACAACTCGGCAGTGGGTTGGTCGCGTATCTCCAATGGAAAGATGCGTATTGCGGCTGTGATTCTGGCAGTGATCGGTATCGTGATTGCAGCCGCTAATGTATGGGCGCTGTTCATTCCTTGGTTGTCATTGCTTGGCGTGGTGGTGCCACCCATCGGCGCCATTATTTTGGTTGACCTGTATTTGTTGCGCCCCGGCACAGAGGAGCACGAAGAATGGCGGTTTACGGCATTGGCTGCTTGGGCCATAGGATCAGCGATTGCCTTGCTGGTGGAAAAAAATTACCCGCATCTGTCGACCGCGTTTTCTGCCTTTATAGCAGGTGCTATTGCTTACTGGGTGATCTCCAGTGGCACCGTGAAGTCTGACGCCTGAATCTGAGGCAGTGCAAAGTTGCGACTAACCGACTCTTGTGTTCTGCATAGCTAGCGCACAAGAGTCATTTCCAGCAAACAGAGGTAACGGGGGACATATGGACTACGAGATTTTTCAGTTGGGCAATGTGGTGCTTCAGCACGGAGCAACATTGCGCGACGCATATCTGGCATACAAAACATACGGCAAATTGAATGCTGATAAAAGCAATGTGATTGTTTATCCCACTTGGTATTCAGGTCAGCATACCGATAACGAGTGGTTGATAGGCAAAGGCATGGCCTTAGACCCAGATCATTACTTCATCATCGTACCCAATATGCTGGGCAATGGCTTGTCATCTTCTCCTAGCAATACACCAGAGCCTTACAACCTGTCGCGTTTTCCGTCTGTCACCTTGTATGACAACGTGATGTTGCAGCATAGATTGGTGACTGAAAAATTCGGTATTCAAAAAATCAAATTGGTGGTGGGTTGGTCCATGGGCGCGCAGCAAACCAATCAATGGGGATGTTTATTCCCAGACATGGTTGAGCGCATTGCGCCGTTTTGTGGGTCAGCCAAAACTGCACCTCACAATTTTGTTTTTCTCGAGGGCGTTCGAGTGGCACTGACTGCAGATGCCGCTTGGAATAACGGTTGGTACAGCACACCACCTAGCAAAGGTTTGCGTGCAGTTGGTCGTGTTTACGCTGGCTGGGGTTTGTCGCAACCTTTTTATATGCAAGAGCTATGGCGTGAACTTGGTTTTTCTTCGTTGGAAGATTTCCTGATTGGTTTTTGGGAAGGATTTTTTCTGCGCCGTGATGCGAATAACTTGTTGGCGATGCTGTGGTCTTGGCAGCACGGTGACATCAGCGACAACCCAGTTTTCAAGGGCGACTTCAAAAAAGCATTGGGCGCGATCAAAGCCAAGGCGGTGGTCATGCCAGGCGAGATGGATTTGTATTTTCCCGTGGTGGACAACGAGCGTGAAGTCAAGCACATGCCAAATGCAGTCTGTGTTCCGATCCCCGGTGTGTGGGGGCATTTTGCAGGTGGCGGCGCCAACCCAGTTGACACGGCATTCATCGACAAGCAGATCAAACAGTTACTTGCTTCCTAACGCCATAGTGAATTAGGCAGTCGCAGTTTTTGTTGTTTAGGGAGAAAAATAATGTCACTGAAAAATGATATTTGCAGTATGGATGCCATTGCCTTGGCATCAATGGTTCGCAGCAAACAACTCTCACCGGTTGAAGTCGTGGATGCCTTGCTGCATCGCATGGCAGAGCTTGAGCCACAGTTGCATGCGTTTTGTACGCCTACCCCCGAACTGGCACGTAAGACCGCCAAGGAACAGGAAAAGCGCATCATGAATGGCGAAAAACTGGGGCCGTTTGCAGGCGTACCCTACGGCGTGAAAGACTTGATTTGCACCGCAGGTATCAAAACTGTGTCTGGTTCATGGGCCTACGCAGATTTCATTCCTGACGAGGACGATGTGGTGGTTGAACGTATGCGCGACGCTGACGCCATCATCATGGGCAAAACCAATGTGCCTGAATTCGGCTACAGCGGAGTGGGTCATAGCCCTGTGTTTGAAGCGTCACGCAATCCTTGGAACACCGAAATGACACCAGGCGGCTCTAGCGCAGGTTCTGGGGCAGCGGTTGCCAGTGGCATGGTTCCTTTAGCGCTAGGCAGTGACGGCGGCGGCTCTGTGCGAATTCCGAGCAGTTTTTGCGGCTTGTTCGGCATGAAGGCATCCATGGGAAGAGTTCCTTTGTATCCTGGTGTCAAAGACGAGCGTTATCCGGGTGTTTCAAGTTGGGAGGCGCTTGAGCATATTGGCCCCATGAGCAGAACCGTCGCTGACAGCGCGTTGATGCTGTCAGTGATCGCCGGTCCTGACGATCGCGACAACCGCACGTTGCCCTACGAAAAAGACTTTGATTGGATGAAGTCACTACAAGGTGACCTTAAAGGTTTGCGTGTTGCGTTCAGTCCCGATTGGGGCTACGCAGCGGTCGATCCTCAGGTCGCACAGATCGTGGCGAATGCAGTCAAAGTGTTCGAGCGCGACCTAGGATGTATCGTTGAAGAAGCCAGTCCTGGTTGGGACAACCCGTTTGATGCTTTCTGGGGCATGGTGGTGCGCGAATCGGATTTGAAAGGCATGCGCGCCATGGCCCTCAAACTCGGAGACAAGATGTCGCCTCACTTAGCGGCATTGCTGTCTACGACGTTCACAGATGAGCAGTTGACGGATGCTATGGTGATGCGAAAACATGTCAACAACAAAATGTGGCGCATGATGCGTAAGTACGATTTACTGCTGACACCTACGCTTGCAGTGCCGCCATTTGAAGTGGGCATTCAGGGGCCGACAAGTATCAATGGACGTGAAGTGCAAAACACCGAGTGGCTGCATTTCACCTATCCAATGAACATGACAGGCCAACCGGCTGCCACAGTACCTGCAGGATGGACCAAGGAGGGACTACCCGTCGGATTGCAAATCAGCGGCAAGCATTTAGGCGATGCGTTGGTGTTGCGCGCTTCTGCTGCTTTTGAAGCGGCACAACCTTGGCAGCATCGTTGGCCTGACTTGGTCAGCAAACTTTCAAGTTGATCGTCAAAATTTGAGATTCGTTCAATTAAGGGTAAATACCACTTACGGTATTGCAAACCAGATTTAGGATCTGCCCATATCAATTTCAAAGAACCGTCAAGAAAGCCGGTTTCTTGGAGGAGCAAAAAAGCCCCATACGTGCTTGTCACGTCATGGGGTTTTTTGCGTTTTAAGCGGCAATTTACCTTGTGAAATATTGTTTAAGGAGTCAACATGAGTTTGTCATCACGTCGTCGGTTTATACAAAAAAGCAGCACCTTGGTTGCTGCCACCGCCCTTCCGGGGGCTGCACTTTGGCCGGTGTTAAGTCAGGCAGCCGATGAGGTCAAATTAGGCTTGCTGCACTCTATGTCAGGCACGATCGCATTGGCTGAAGCAGCCATTGTGGACGCAGAAAAAATGGCCATTGATGAGATCAATGCGGCTGGGGGTGTACTGGGCAAAAAAATCGTACCAGTGCTTGAAGATGGCGCCAGTGATTGGCCCACATTCGCTGAAAAAGCAAAAAAATTATTGCAACAAGACAAAGTTCCTGCGGTGATTGGTTGCTATACCTCAGCATCACGCAAAGCTGTGCTGCCTGTGTTCAAAGCCAATAAAGGCTTGTTGTATTACCCGACGTATTACGAAGGTCAGGAAGAAGATCCACAAGTCATCTACACCTCACAGGAAGCCACCCAGTCAGTGGTTGCAGCGATGGAATGGATGGCGAAACAACAGGGCAAAACATTCTTCTTTGTCGGTTCGGATTACATTTATCCGCGCACTTGCAACAAAATTGCCAAAGCAACCGCTACGCGTTTGGGTTCAAGCGTTGTCGGAGAAGAATATGCACCACTGGGACACACCGAGTTTTCTTCGATCATCAACAAAATCAAGGCAGCTAAACCTGATTGGATTTATTCAACCGTGGTGGGTGGATCTAACGTAGCCTTCTATAAGCAATTGAAGGCGGCGGGACTTGATGGTTCCAAGCAAAAACTGTTGTCAACTGTGGTTTCAGAAAACGAAATCGATGGCATTGGCAAAGACAATGCAGTAGGTTATTACGCCTGTATGGGTTATTTCCAAAGCATCAAGTCACCTGAAAACGAAAAGTTCGTCGCAGCCATCAAAGCCAAATATGGCAAAGACCGGGTCGTGGGTGACCCGATGGAGTGTGGCTATAACGCTGTGTATTTGTGGAAATTGGCGGTTGAAAAAGCCAAGTCATTTGATGTGGCCAAGGTAATTGCGGCTTCCTCAGAAGTTGAATTCAAGGCACCTGAAGGCTTGGTGAGGATTCACAAAACCAATCACCACGTGTGGAAAAAAGTCCGTATCGGACGTGCACGTGCAGACGGGCAGTTTGACATCGTTCATGAAAGTCAACTGACAGAACCTAACCCGTTCCCTAAGCTGTAATTTTTTGAATGGATGTATTCGGGAAGCCTGCCAGGCAACTGGCAGGCTGCCGAGGAGAGTTTTTGTGAGCCTTGAAATTTTTTGGATGCAACTGTTCAGCGGTGTCAGTTACACAGCCATTTTGCTACTGATGTCGTTGGGTCTTGCCATCGTTTTTGGCTTAATGGGTGTCATCAATATGGCGCATGGAGAACTGATGGCCTTGGGGGCCTATGTCACTTTCATGGTTGCCAATGTGTTTCTAAAAATATTTCCCCATTCGGTGGACACCTATATCTTGTTTGCTATACCGATTGCATTTTTGGTCACATTTTTATTTGGTATGTTTTTAGAGTGGTCTGTCGTGCGATGGTTTTATAACCGGCCACTGGATACATTACTGGCTACTTGGGGTTTGAGTTTGATATTGCAACAAACTTACCGCACTGTATTTGGACCGCAAGAAGTAACCATTCCGATGGCTTCGTGGTTGGATGGCGCTATTGAACCTTTTGCTGGTGTGCAGCTTCCATTGAATCGAATATTTATTATTGCGCTGACTCTGCTTGTAGCGGCGGCCGTCTATCTGTTGTTCTTTAAAACCCGCATGGGGCTGCAGGTACGCGCCATCACGCAAAACCGTGCCATAGCCGAAACTGTCGGTATCAATACACGCCAAGTAGACATGTACACCTTTGCGCTTGGCAGTGGATTGGCTGGCATTGCAGGTAGCGTGTTCACGATGATTGGATCAACCAACCCAGGCACAGGACAACTGTATATCGTTGATACCTTTATCGTGGTCGTTTTTGGCGGCGTTGCCAGCATCATGGGTACTGCGTTATCTAGTTTCATCATTGCGCAGTTGCAAACCACGTTCGAGTTCATGACCACAAGCTCATATGCCAAAGTGTTGTTGATGCTTATCGTGGTGGTGATACTTTACTTTCGCCCGAATGGCTTGTTTTCTCCCAAAGTGAGGAGTTGATATGCCAAAAGATTTTTTACGCAAAAGTTGGTGGGTAAACTTCATCATCATCTTTGGTTTGCTTTTGTTATTGCCGATGGCGTCTCCCGCATTCAGGGTACCTCTTTATGGCAAATACCTTTCATTCGCTTTTGTTGCTTTAGGTATTGTGCTGAGTTGGGGATATTGCGGCATTCTCAGTCTGGGCCAAGGCATCTTTTTTGGCATAGGTGCATACGCATTGGCCATGTTTTTAAAGCTAGAAGCTTCGAGCCCAGAATTGCCAGACTTTATGGTATGGAGCAGTGTGGAGCAATTGCCATTGGCTTGGCTCCCATTTCAAAGTTTCAGCTTTACTTTGATATGTATTTTTGTGATGCCTGTTCTGGTGGCATTTCCATTTACCTATTTGATATTCAAAAAACGTGTCAGTGGTGTTTATTTCGCCATTTTGACACTGGCGTTGTCGCTGACCTTGACGGTAATGATTATCGGTAGCCAAGGTGGCACAGGCGGCGCCAACGGCATCACAGACTTCAGCAGCTTGCTTGGCTGGGATGTGGCGTCAGACGAAGCACGCACCCGCTTGTATTACATGATGCTAGGACTGCTGGCTCTGTGTGCGGCCTTGGTGCAATATCTGGTTTCATCCCGTTACGGCAAAGTATTGATAGCTATCAGGGACAGAGAAGACAGAGTGCGATTCTCAGGCTATGACACGGCGTGGATCAAGGCGGCCACTTTGTCCGTTTCATGCGTGCTTGCCTCAATCGGTGGCGCCATGTTTGTATTGTTTACAGGCTTGATCACACCGCAATTGGTAGGCGCTGTTGCTTCAGTAGAAATGATTGTGTATGCCGCATTCGGTGGTCGTACATCTGTTCTAGGTGCGGTATTTGCTGCGTTTGCAATTGGTTGGCTCAAATCCGCTTTGTCTGAAGAGTTCCCTCAAGGTTGGTTATTTTTCTTGGGTGGATTGTTCTTGCTTGTGACAGCCGTACTACCTCAAGGCATTTCAGGCTTGCTAGATTATTTTAAAAAACGACCAACAGTCACAGGTGATAGCCAATGAGTAGCCAGTCATTGCTAGAGGTACATGATTTACTGGTCAGTTTCGGTGGCTTTGTGGCCATTGACCATGTCAATTTGTCTATCCAGTCAGGCGAGATACGTTGCATCATTGGACCGAATGGCGCAGGCAAAACCACTTTGCTCGATGCCATATGTGGCAAGACACCGGCGACTCAGGGCAGTATTTTCTTTAAAGGCATTCGGATAGACAGTGAAAGTGAATTCAAACGCACCCGAATGGGCATGGGGAGAAAATTTCAAACCCCCTCTGTGTATGACGATTTAACGGTTTACCAAAACATACAAATTTCTGTGCCGAAAGGACAGAGCATGCTGTCTGCCATATTCAATAGTGATGATCAGTTCACTCAAGAAATAGGGGATGTGGCTGAGACCACCAATCTCTTGACTATGCTGGATGTGCAAGCGGGGACACTCAGCCACGGACAAAAGCAGTGGTTGGAAATAGCGATGTTGCTGGTGCAGCATCCGCAATTGCTTTTGTTAGATGAACCAGTGGCGGGCATGAGCTTGAAAGAGAGAGATCAAACAGTGGATTTGATACAACGAATTTCAGCCATTCAAGCCATCGTCGTGATTGAGCATGACATGGATTTTGTGAAGAAGCTGTCTGGCAACGTCACTGTATTGCATCAGGGCGCGATTTTGTGTGAAGGCTCTATTGAACAAATCCAAGCAGACCCGCGCGTGCGAGAAGTCTACTTAGGCGATTAGGGGATGACTTTGCTACACACAACAGAATTGATGGCCGGTTATGGACAAAGCATTGTTTTGCATGGTGTGTCCTTTGATATGAAGGCGCATGAGGCGGTGGCGGTGGTTGGAAAAAATGGCATGTCCAAATCTACATTTTTTAAAACCTTGATGGGTTTATTGCCTGTCCATTCAGGCCGTATCGAGTTCATGGGTCAGGACATTACCCGCATGCCTGTGTTTGAACGGGCTCGCATGGGAATGGGTTATGTGCCGCAAGGTCGGTTGTTGTTCAGTCAGTTATCGGTTGAAGAAAACTTATTGACTTCTCTTAACACGGGTCGACTCAAAAAAATCCCCGATCTTGTGTATGAATTGTTTCCGGTTCTCTCCCAAATGAAGGACCGCAAAGCAGGCAATTTATCTGGCGGACAGCAGCAAATGGTAGCGATTGGTCGTGCTTTGACAGCCGGGCCCAGCTTATTAATTCTCGATGAGCCGACGGAGGGAATTCAGCCTTCCATCATCAAAGAAATTGCAACTGCGCTGATTAAATTGCAACAGGCCACCGATTGCACTGTGTTGTTGTCAGAGCAGGTATTGAGTTTTGCCGTCAGTGTGGCTGACAGATTGGTGGTTCTTGAGCGCGGTGCAGTTGTGCATTCGTGTGGCAAGGAAGCAGGGGACGTTGATGCCGTCAAGGCATTTTTAACAATTTAACAATTCACAGGAGAACTCAGATGAGACATGGTGACATATCAAGCAGCAAGGATTGCGTTGGCGTTGCAGTGGTGAACTACAAAATGCCCCGTTTGCATACCAAGGCTGAAGTGTTGGATAACGCGCGCAAGATCGGGGATATGCTGATTGGCATGAAACAAGGTCTGCCTGGCATGGATCTGGTGATTTTTCCTGAATACTCTACCCACGGCATCATGTATGACTCGAAAGAGATGTATGACACAGCCGCTACAGTGCCGGGTGAAGAGACTGAAATTTTCGCTGCCGCTTGCCGTAAGGCCAAGGTGTGGGGCGTATTCTCTTTGACCGGTGAGCGTCACGAAGAGCACCCGAAAAAAGCGCCATACAACACCTTGATTCTGATGAATGACAAAGGTGAAATCGTACAAAAATACCGCAAGATCATGCCTTGGGTGCCTATCGAAGGTTGGTATCCAGGCGATTGCACTTACGTGTCCGACGGTCCTAAAGGGATGAAGATCAGTCTCATCATTTGCGATGATGGCAATTACCCAGAAATCTGGCGTGATTGCGCCATGCGCGGCGCTGAATTGATTGTGCGTTGCCAGGGGTATATGTATCCTGCCAAAGAGCAGCAAGTCATTGTTGCCAAGGCCATGGCCTGGATGAACAATTGCTATGTTGCTGTTGCCAATGCATCTGGTTTTGATGGGGTGTATTCCTATTTTGGTCACTCTGCCATCGTTGGCTTTGATGGCCGCACACTTGGCGAATGCGGTGAAGAAGACATGGGCATTCAGTATGCTGAACTCTCAGTCAGTTTGATTCGTGATGCAAGACGCACTATGCAATCTCAAAACCATTTGTACAAGTTATTACACCGCGGATATACGGGAAAAATAAATTCAGGAGAAGACGCCAATGGTGTCGCGGCCTGTCCGTTTGAGTTTTACTCCAAATGGATCAATGATCCCGAAGGTACCCGCAAAATGGTTGAGTCCATCACCCGATCTACACCAGGAACGGACGAGGCACCGATAGAAGGCATCCCCAACCAAACCACTAAACACCGTTGATATCTATATGAAACAGGCACCTCGACTTGATGAATGCTCAAGCGGGGTGTCAGTGATATTCTTCATTCTGATGGCTTCAACCCGGTGATAACTCCTTTGACAATTTCCTACCATCCGCTAGGTGAAGAAGAACTGGTTTTTCGCCAAGCCTTTGACCATCAACTGCCGTTGCTCATTAAAGGTCCTACCGGTTGCGGAAAAACACGTTTTGTTGAATTCATGGCGCAACAGTTGAAGTTGCCGATGTGGACAGTGGCTTGTAATGAAGACACCAGTGCCAGCGATTTGGTTGGTAGATATATCTTGAAGGGAAACGAGACGCCTTGGATAGATGGTCCTCTTACGCAGGCTGTCAGGCAAGGCGGTATTTGTTATTTGGATGAAGTGATTGAAGCGCGTCAAGAAGCACTGGTTGTATTGAATGCTGTGGCAGATCACCGTCGGCAGTTGTTCATTGACAAGACCAATGAAGTGTTGCGAGCGCCCGCCCATTTCATGCTGGTGGTGTCTTACAACCCTGGGTACCAAAGCGTGATGCGCGACTTGAAAGAGTCGATCAAGCAGCGGTTTGTTGCCGTGAGGTTTGATTATCCAGCGATTGAACTTGAACAGCGCATCATCGAAAGCGAGTCTGGCTGTGTTTCACAGCTCGCGCTTTCACTTGCAAACTTCGGAGCAAGGTCGCGCAAACTGGTAGGCAGCGGATTGTTTGAAGGTGTCTCTACCCGCATGTTGATTCATGCCGCTAAATTGATGACACAGAAATCGGGACAACAAAACTTATTGGAAGCGGCTTTGATTGACCCTGTCACTGACGAGCCCACCATCAGAGCAAGTTTGCTGGCTTTGCTGCCATTGGTCATGGCCGCTGTAGAGATGTGATGGTATAGCCATGGCCACTGTCATTGCCGATAAATGGATGGAGTCTGTTTTGCGCGGTTTACAGCAGCCCGCGCAAAGTCTACCGATGGTGTCAGTTGAGCGAAGTCAACAACAGCAGAGATTGGCGATTACTCCTTACGGTTTGTCCTTGCCGCACCATTTGTCACAGCAACTCTCAGGTGTTTTACAAGGTAGCTGCCAAGCTGTTGATCTGCTGTGTATGGTGGCGCACGCCAAAGCCCATTTGAAATATTCTGCATTTTTTCAGCCAGTAGGAAAGTTCAAGCATCTTTCTCTGGCACTGATTTCCTTGCTTGAGGATGAACGTGTTGAACGTTTGATCAATCAGGACATTGAAGGCATGAGCGCTGTATTTACTGCGCGAATGGACAAAGATCAGGCGCTGGGTATTGGCGGTGTTGAAACGCAGTTGGCCAAAATGACTGTGTGTTTGAACCGCAGACACAATGTGTATGAGGATTACTGGTGCGGCAAAGCGCTTGATATGTATGAACAGGCGTTGAGCAGCGGCGGCGGTTTTTCAGCCTTGCGCGAAGCTGGATCGATTTTGGCGAATGATCTCGGTCAGATGCGTTACAGGTTTGACCATACCCGTTACGCAGTTTGGCCACCCTACCGCGATGACAATTCGATTCTTTGGACAGATACATCTGCAGAACAAAAAGTACAGGAAACTGTTACACATTCACGTACGTCTGCCCCGCTTGAGACAGAGTTGCCCCCCAAGGAAGAGAAATGGATTTTTTACTATGACGAATGGGACGCAGTCACAAAAGCCTTGAAGAAAGCAATAGTCACAGTGAACCATTTGGGTTTAATGCCAGCTTCAGGCGTACAACGTATTCCTTTGCGTGCCGCGCACACCGCGTATTTGAAATCCCGTAGAAAGAGCGACCTTCGAGGTGAATTCAAGCGATCTGTTGATTCAAGCGAGCTACTGTGGCTGGACAAAGCCATTGAAAGAAATATTGATTTACGCTGTCACATATCTAAGGATGAAAATATTTTTCAACAATGGCAACGACAGCAGTTGAGTGCAGGTGTGATGGTATTGATAGACGCATCTGAATCTGCAAACGACCGGATAGAGGGAAGTTTCACCAGTATTCTTGATCTGGAAAAAAAAGCTGTCACCTATCTGGCAGATTTTTTTCAATCTGCTCATATTCCTTTTGCTGTTTCGAGTTTTCATTCGAATACCAAAGACGATGTAAGCGTTACTTTGCATAAAGATTTTGTGTCTCCGTGGGCAGACAAACAACGCCGTGCATTGCAAGCTCTGCAGGCTGGATACTCCACCAGACTTGGCGCTGCACTGCGGCATATGAGCAGTTTGTGTGCAAGCCGGTTACAGCAGCCCATGGTGTTGGTGTTGACCGATGGGATACCCAGCGATGTAGACTGTCTCGATGAAAATTATTTATGGCAGGACAGTCAATTTGCGGTGACTCAATTGCGAGAGGAGGGGGTCAGCGTGATGTGCTTGAAAATAGGCGTCTTACAAGGTTCTATATGTCAGCAAATCTTTGGTTTGTCGCATACTGTGGTTTGTGAGGCTGCTAATATTGAATTTGCGATGCGCAATATGTTGAAAAAAATAAGAAAGAGCTTTCCATGAAGACTGTTATTCCTGTGGGCGTGCTTTTCTCGCAAACAGGTGCTACCTCGGTGATTGAGAAAACCCAGTTGCATGCTACCTTGCTGGCAATTGATGCGGCCAATCATTTGTTGTCAACGCATGGGTTAGCCATTGAGCCGTTTTACATGGATCCTCAATCTGATCCATTTTTGTTTTCTTCTATGAGTGAAAAATTGATCACCGAGCAAAGGGTGAGCGTCATATTTGGTTGTTACACATCTATCAGTCGTAAGTCGGTGGTGCCAGTGATCGAAAAGCACAACAAACTGCTTTTTTATCCTACCTTGTACGAGGGATTTGAATTCTCACCCAATGTCATCTATACGGGTGCATGTCCAAACCAGAACATCATTATTTTGGCTGAATTCATGTTCTCCATGTTTGGTAAAAATTGTTATTTGGTGGGCTCAGATTATGTTTACCCTTACGAGTCCAACCGCATCATGAAAGACATGGTGAATGGATTTGGTGGAAAGATCTTGGGTGAGCATTACCTCAGTCTGGAGGCATCCCATGCTGAATTCAGACCTGTTGTGGATGACATCGCAGCGTGCAAACCTGACTTTATTTTTTCAACTGTGGTCGGCTCATCTACGGCCGCTTTGTATGAAACCTATTCACAAGCAGGTTTGCAACCGATAACAACGCCGATCGCCAGTTTGACGACATCAGAAGCGGAATTGGCAAGCATGCAGCCTTTTGCCAGAGCCGACCATTTCACTGCGGCGCCCTTTTTTGCCTCACTGCTCAAGCATTCACCCATACCTACATGGCAGCAATTAGCATCTCAGACCCGCGAAGTGCCGGTGAATCAATGCTGGGAATCTGCCTACTTTCAGGTTATGCTGTTCGCCAAAGCGCTCATAGAATCAGAAGACTCGCAGACAGACAGTTTGCTTAAGGTATTGCGCGGTATGGAAGTAGAGGCACCGCAGGGGCGCGTGCGTATCGATCCAGATAACAACCATTGTTGGGTGTATTCACGCATCGGCAAATCCAGGGCCGATGGTGATTTTGAAATAGTGAAGGAATCAAAGAGGACCGTGCGGCCAGACCCGTACCTGATGTCCTATGCCATTTCAGCTTTGTAGTTTTTTCACTTTGACAGTATGTGTTTGACCTTGGTTTTGCAGATAAATGTCGTCAAGGAGGATATATGGAACAGCGAGATGTAGTCGCCGGTTTACGCCAGATGCAGGTGGGTTTATGTCATCCCCTTGGCGCTGAATGCCGTTTGATTTCTCAGCAACTTGAGCGATTGGGCATGACGTATCAGCAAGTATGGCCGCCAGTGATGAGCGATTTACTCGGCGTCGATCTGGTCGTATTGGCCTTGGTGCCAGAGGCCTTCATCAAGATTGACAAGGCTTTGCTTCAAGCCTTAAAAAATAAGATTGTGGTGTCAGTCTTGCAATTCGAGAGCCCTACTGTGCTTGATTTAGCGTGTCAGTTGAATTCTTCTTCATTGTTATTTTCACCTGTCAAACCATTCGGCGTTTTGTCAGCCATCGTGTTAGCCGTCAATCAGCACAAGGTTCGTGAGGATTTGATCAAGCGTATCAACAAGCTCGAAGGCCGTATCGAATCTGTCCGCATCATTGAACAAGCCAAACGTTTTCTCATGGATACCAGTGGCATCTGCGATGCAGATGCTTTCAAGATTATCCGTAACCGATCAATGGATAAGCGTTGCTCTGTAGAGGACGTTGCTCACAGCATCATCACTGCGAAAGATGCATTGGAGTCTGCACTAGGTGAATCCTCACCCGTCAGCAGTTCACACAAGTCAGAGGCCAAGTCCAAAGGCTTGGGGTCTGTGGTTCGCATCAAATAAAACCTCTGGTTCAGGCAAATTCAGCACTGGTTTGGCGCTGAGTTTTTTTGATGCACCTTAGTAGGGCTTGAATTGGGTGCATTTCAAACCCTTCAACCCGATTTGACGCACTGAAATAGTTCAAACCACAGTTTTCTGCATGGCACAAGGCTTGCAAAGGTAGTTGGCGCAGCCCACAAGGCGCGTTTCTTCTAACCCTTGTATTGTTTTGGAGCACATCGAATGTTTAACCGTCGCTTTCATCTGAAAACCCTGGTCGCTGCAGCTGCAGTTGCCAGCGGCTCTTTGTATATGACCGCTGTGCACGCCGCAGACACCATCAAAGTCGGTGTCTTGCACAGCTTGTCTGGCACCATGGCTATTTCTGAAACCGTGTTGAAAGACACTGTGCTGATGGCTATTGATGAAATCAACGCCAAAGGCGGCGTACTGGGCAAAAAACTTGAACCCGTTGTGGTCGACCCCGCTTCGAATTGGCCTTTGTTTGCAGAAAAAACCAAGCAGTTATTGGGTCAAGACAAAGTGGCTGTGATCTTCGGTTGCTGGACTTCTGTGTCACGTAAATCTGTGTTGCCAGTGGTAGAGGAAATGAACGGTTTGCTGTTCTATCCTGTTCAATACGAAGGTGAAGAACTGTCTAAGAACGTGTTTTATACAGGTGCTGCCCCTAACCAACAAGCTATTCCAGCAGTTGACTATCTGATGAGCAAAGATGGCGGTGCAGCCAAGCGTTGGGTGTTGTTGGGTACTGACTATGTGTATCCACGTACCACCAACAAAATCTTGCGTGCCTACTTGAAAAGCAAAGGCGTGAAAGAGTCTGACATCGACGAAAAATACACACCTTTCGGTCACTCTGACTACCAAACTATCGTTGCTGATATCAAGAAATTCTCTGCTGGCGGTAAGACAGCCGTGGTCTCCACCATCAACGGTGACTCCAATGTTCCTTTCTACAAAGAACTTGGCAATGCGGGCTTGAAAGCCAAAGACGTGCCTGTGGTGGCATTCTCTGTGGGTGAAGAAGAGCTTCGCGGTGTGGACACCAAGCCACTGGTCGGACACTTGGCGGCATGGAATTATTTCCAATCCATCAAGAGCCCTGCCAATGATTCATTCATTAAAAAATGGTCTGACTATGCCAAAGCCAAGGGCATCGCAGGTCACAAGGACAAGCCTTTGACCAACGACCCGATGGAAGCAACATATATCGGTATCAACATGTGGAAGCAAGCCGTTGAAAAAGCCAAATCCACCGATGTCGACAAAGTCATCGCTGCCATGGCCGGTCAAACATTTACTGCGCCAAGTGGCATCACTTCCAAGATGGATGAGAAAAACCATCACTTGCACAAGTCTGTGTTCATTGGCGAAATCAAAGCCGACGGACAGTTCAATGTGGTGTGGAAAACACCTGGTCCTGTGAAAGCAAAACCATGGAGCCCTTACATCGAAGGCAACGACGTCAAGCCTGACGAACCTGTCAAGAAGTAATGCATTAGGGATTGCATTGATTGCATGTGCAGTCAATGCGGGAAGCGAAACATGAGGGGGAGGGCGTGAGTCACTCCCCCTTTTGATGAACAGCGAAAAGAGCAGGTATGAAAGCGATCGTATGGTTTGGGATGTGTTGTTTGTATGGGCTGAGTTTTTCAGTGGCACACGCATTGACATCGCAACAGGTGCATGACATCGTATCGGGGGACACAGACACCCGTATTGAAAGTCTGCAAAAAACATTGGCACAAGCCGATGCACAAACAGCTGTTTTTTTGCAGGCATTGGCTGATGATGCCGTGCTGGTGGCCGGCCAGCAAGTATTGATCGTCAGAGACAACAAGGCCACTGATGCCGTCACTAACCAAGAAACGGCATTACCCGCAGGTGCTGAAAATGTGGTCAGCAATAACCGCATGCGCGGTGAAATAGATTCAGCGCTGGCTGCTTTGCAATTGCTCAGTCCTGACGATGCATTGCGAATGAAGGCTGCGCAGGCATTGCTGTCCGAACCCGATCCAAGTAAAAAAATATTGCTTGAAAAAGCGATTGCTGCAGAGAAAAATCCTGCTGTCAGTCAGTTGCTGCTATTGGCTCAAGCTGCGATTGACATCACCAACAACGATGCCAAAGTCCGATTGGCTGCAGCCAAAGCCTTGGGTAACAGCAAAACACCGAATACGCAGTTGCTATTGAACCAACAAATGACGCAGGAAACCGACGCGGCGGTGAAAGCACAAATGCTGGCTTCGCTAGCTGACATCAAATCTGCATTGGCCTGGGGCGAGCGACTCGGTGCGCTTTTCACGGGTTTGAGTCTGGGATCGATATTGTTGTTGGTTGCACTCGGGCTTGCCATCACCTATGGGTTGATGGGGGTGATCAATATGGCGCATGGCGAGTTGATGATGGTCGGCGCGTATGCCACTTATGTCGTGCAAGCATTTTTCCGCAAACACATGGGCGGCGCTTTTGACTACTATCTGGTTGCGGCTTTACCCGTTGCATTCCTCTCGGCAGCTTTGGTAGGCGCCTTGGTGGAACGTGCAGTCTTGCGTCATTTGTATGGACGCCCGCTAGAGACTTTGTTGGCCACATGGGGTATCAGTTTGATTTTGATGCAAACCGTCAGGACATTGTTCGGCGCACAAAATGTAGGCGTTGAAAACCCCTCGTGGATGAGTGGTGGTGTTGAGGTCCTGGTGAATCTCAGTCTGCCTTGGAACAGGTTGTTTATTGTGTTGTTTGCATTACTGGTGCTTGCAGGTGTGGCTTTGTTGATCAGCCAGACGAGGTTGGGTTTGTTTGTGCGCGGCGTGACACAAAACCGCGCCATGGCATCGTGCATGGGCGTGAATACGGCGCGTATAGATACCTATGCTTTTGCACTCGGCTCTGGTATTGCGGGTCTTGCCGGTTGTGCGTTGAGTCAAATCGGCAACGTGGGCCCAGATCTGGGCCAAGGCTACATCGTCGATGCGTTCATGGTGGTGGTGCTGGGAGGCGTTGGCCAACTGGCCGGGACTGTGTATGCGGCCTTGGGTCTGGGTGTATTGAATAAATGGTTAGAAGGTTGGACCGGGGCAGTGTTGGCAAAAATAGCAGTGCTGGTATTCATCATCATCTTCATCCAGAAAAGACCGCAAGGTTTGTTCGCGATGAAGGGTCGCAGTGCGGAGGCTTGAGATGAAAACCATCACGCTTCCTCAACCGGTTCGTTTGCTGTCCCCTTTGGGATGGACCGTATTTATAGGCATCTTGCTGGCTGTCGGTGTGTTGGTGCCTGTACTCAATCTGTGGGTACCTGTGGGTCACGCATTGCACATGAGTGATTTCGCGGTGTCACTGATAGGCAAGATCATGTGCTACGCCATGTGTGCCTTGGCCATGGATTTGATTTGGGGTTACACAGGGATTTTGTCGCTAGGACACGGTTTGTTTTTTGCACTCGGCGGATACGCCATGGGTATGTATTTGATGCGGCAAATTGGTACAGATGGCAATTACAAATCTGAGCTGCCTGATTTCATGGTGTTTTTGGATTGGAAAACTCTGCCGTGGCATTGGTATTTCAGCGATAGCTTTATTGCAACATTGCTGCTGGTGGTGCTGGCGCCTGGATTGTTGGCGTTGGTGTTCGGTTATTTTGCTTTTCGTTCACGCATCAAAGGTGTGTATTTCTCCATCATTACGCAAGCCATGACTTTTGCATTCATGTTGTTGTTCTTTCGCAATGAGACAGGGTTTGGTGGCAACAACGGCTTCACCGATTTCAAACGGATTTTGGGCGTACCGATGGCCACACCCGCCATGCGCATGTTGCTGTTCGTGTTGACTGGTATGTGTTTATTAGGGTGTTATTTGGCGGCGCGTTGGCTAGTACAAAGCAAGTACGGTCGTGTGTTGCAGGCGATACGCGATGCTGAAAGCCGAGTGATGTTTTCTGGCTATTCACCGCTTCCCTACAAACTCAGTATCTGGGTGATATCCGCCATGATTTGTGGCGTTGCCGGTGCTTTGTATGTGCCTCAGGTAGGCATCATCAACCCCAGCGAAATGAGTCCAGCCAATTCCATTGAGATAGCGATCTGGGCTGCGGTAGGTGGCCGCGCTACATTGATCGGACCGATAGTGGGTGCATTCATGGTCAATGGAGCCAAAAGCTGGCTGACTGTGGTGGCCCCGGAGTATTGGTTGTTTGTATTGGGCGCTTTGTTCATTGCTGTGACTTTGTACATGCCGCAAGGTGTATTGGGTGTATTCATACACATAAAAAAACGTTTGAAGCGTAGCCATGGAGAGTCCTCATGACACCAGACCTCATGAGTCAGGGCGTTGAGCGTCTTGAGAAACACAAATTCAAACAAGTGCAGGCTTTAGCATCCGGCGGGCGACACGCAAGTTTCTCTCGCATACATCAACCAGGCGAACTCGATCTGGCGCATGGACGCATTTTGTATTTGGAAGATGTGAATGTCAGCTTTGAGGGCTTCAAGGCGATCAATAATTTATCGCTGGATATCGGTGTCGGTGAACTGCGCTGCATTATTGGGCCCAATGGGGCAGGTAAGACCACCATGATGGACATCATCACTGGGAAAACCAAACCTGATTCCGGTCAAGTATTTTTTGGCAGCACTATTGATTTATTGCGTCACAACGAGCCTGACATAGCGCAACTGGGTATTGGACGTAAATTTCAAAAACCGACTGTGTTCGAGCAGTTGAGTGTGTTTGAAAATTTAGAGTTGGCATTGAAAACAGGCAAAGGTGTCAAGGCATCCATGTTGTTCAAACTCAATGGGCAGCAACAAGATAGATTGAGTGAAGTGTTGCATACGATTCACTTAGAAAACCACTTATTGCGTCAGGCTGGCAACCTGAGCCACGGGCAAAAGCAATGGCTAGAAATCGGCATGCTATTGATGCAAGACCCTAAGTTGTTGTTACTCGATGAACCGGTAGCCGGTATGACGGATCAGGAAACTGAACGCACGGCTGAATTGTTTTTGTCATTGAAGGGAAAGCATTCGCTGATGGTGGTTGAACATGACATGGCTTTTATCCGACAAATTGCAGATACCGTGACGGTGCTGTGTGACGGTTCGGTGCTGGCGCAAGGATCATTTGACGATGTGCAGGATGACGAGCGTGTCATCGAAGTTTATTTGGGACGCTAAATCATGCTGGCCATAGAACATATTCATCAATACTACGGCGGATCGCACATATTGCGCGATGTCAGTCTGACGGCCAAAGCCGGTCAAATCACGGTGCTGCTAGGCAGGAACGGCGTCGGTAAAACGACCTTACTCAAAGCGTTGATGGGACTGGTTCCTGTGCGAGAAGGCCACATCAGTTTTGCGGGCCATACGATCACCAAAGCCGCGCCTTATGACCGTGCGCGGGCAGGCATAGGGTATGTGCCGCAAGGCAGAGATATTTTCAATCGTCTGACTGTGGAAGATAACCTGCGCATGGGATTAGCGACTCAGCCTTCGTCTGCTGAAATTCCATCAGAGTTGTTTGAACTGTTTCCGATACTTGATCAAATGCGCAATCGCAGAGGCGGTGACTTGTCCGGCGGTCAACAACAACAATTAGCCATTGCCCGCGCTCTTGCCGGCAAGCCCAAATTGTTGGTCCTTGATGAACCGACAGAAGGTATTCAACCTAGCATCATCAAGGACATTGGACGTGTCATTCAACGATTGGTCGCACGCGGTGATATGGCGATTTTGCTTTGCGAGCAATATTATGATTTTGCCGAGGAATTGGCAGATCAATACTGGGTGATGGAGCGCGGCGAGGTGATTGCCCATGGTCCTGGACGGGAAATGCAATCCAAAGGTATACGCAAACTGGTTTCTATTTAAGCTACCTGAATGCTTGTCACAGTCCTATCTGTTGTTAGCCATCGCCTGAAATAGGGGCAGATTTACTCCAATAAAGTGGCGATCAAATAGCGCATACTGTCAACGCTTGCTCGGGTCACTTACATAGGCAAGATAGGCACTGAACACAACCAAGAAGTATGGGCGGGATATCGAGATGGAATTGCAAACGGAGTTGTTGAATGGTTTTGCGACTGCCATTGGTATTGGTTTATTGGTGGGAACTGTTCGGGAAAAACTTCATACGCCACAGACGCTGACATCTGGAATCAGAACCCACACATTGCTGGCCCTCATATGCAGTGCAGCCATGACCATCAGCGCAAACGCTTTTTTGGTCACTTTTGCGATTGTTGGCGCACTGGTGGTGGTGGCGTATAGGCAAAGCATGCAGACTGATCCGGGGATGACGGGGGAAGTGTCATTGCTGGCTACTGCCATGTTGTCTGCTTTAGCGAGTCAAGACCCTGCACTGGCGTCTGCCTTGGGCGTGGTGGTTGCGGGTTTGTTATTCGCCAAGGTGCCACTCAGGCGATTCAGTCGGGAATTTCTCAGCACCACTGAATTGCAAGACGGTTTGTTATTGTGTGCAGCCATTTTGGTGGTGCTTCCATTGTTGCCTCAACAACCCATGGACCCATGGGGTGTACTAAAGCCCTATGCCTTGTGGCGGATGGTGGTGTTGATCATGGGCGTGGGCATGTTAGGCCATGTGGCATTGCGAGTAGTCGGTGTTTTTTGGGGATTGCCTTTGACAGGATTTTTCTCTGGATTTGTTTCTTCTACTGCGGCTTCAGCCACCTTTGGTTACCAGGTCAAACTTCATCCTGATTTGTTAGGCGTGTCTGTGGCCGCAACCTTGTTATCTAATGTGGCATCTGTCGGTTTATTGGTATTGGTACTGCAAGTCAGTTCACCGGCATTTCTGCAAACCGCGTGGTTGCCTTTGGCCGTGGCAATTGCTTGCTTGTTATTGACTGCATTGTTTTGGCTGCGTCACAGCAATGTGCATGGCTTGACATCTATGAAACTGACCTCTCATGCGTTCAATCTGCGTTATGCATTCATCATAGTAGTCACGATCAGCATGGTACTTTTACTGTCAGCTTTGATGAGTGACTGGCTGGGCGAAACGGGAGCGATTGTGTCAGCAGTGTTTGTGGGTTTAGGTGAGATTCACGCGGCAGGTATCGGTTTGGCGCATTTGAGCCAATTACCAGATCACTCCATAGTGCATTTGCATTGGGGCTTGTGGGGGGTGTTGGCTGCAAGCACCTTGTCCAAGTCGGTGCTTGCAACTGTCAGCGGCGGTTGGCAGTTCGGTTGGCGAGTCGCTTCAGCACTCTTGCTGATGTTGGCAGCCATTGCCTTGACCTTGGTTTGGTTTCAGCCGCCAGTTTGATGCCATGTATGCCCATCTACATGGCCCAGATGCGCGGAGCGACCGCGGGTAATTTCCAGCATTGGTGGCGCCATTGCAACCACACTCTGCGCAGCAAGTCCATGGCACTTTCTACTTGGGCAGACAGTACCCTTACCAGTACCACGCGCGCGTCAGGCGAAGTCACACCAGCTTGTAGCCGTAAGGGATGTGCTTCACACACTTCACGTGCGATGGAAATCACTTCATCCCTGATGGATGGGTCCATGGCTGAGCCATGGGCAAATACCAAAGTCGATTGGCAAGTGTGACCATTCAGCCCTAAAGGACTGCTGAGTAAGCGCTTATCTGTGGCCTCGATCAAACCACGTTCTAACCACACACCAGCAATTTCCAGATGTTGTTGAAACTGACCGCTGACAAAAGGCAGATTGGAATGCGGCAACCCCAAGGCCGTGACATCCCACGCCATCAGCTCGCTACCGGCTTGCAGATGAAACACCGCTTGGTTATGCGCTTGGCATCCGTTGTAAGCCAATGCTTCTAGGGGCAACCACTCCAGACGGGCACCTTCTGCCAAATAGGCATTCACTTGCTGTTTCGCGGTCAATGCGTCAGAGCCGTAAAACTTGGTGGCGCCGGGTGTGGTGATCAAAGCATGTGCCTGTGCTTGCAGGTTCACATGGATCAATAACTCATCGCCTCCGACTAACCCCGAAGGGGGGTGCACCAGTATGTTGTGACAGACATGGTCACCTTCCGGATAAAGACTTTTGAGAATGCGCAGCGGTCCATGGTGTTCATGACGGGCCACACAACGCTGGTTTTCGACACTGTAGTCAACCTTCAGTCTGGCCTGCCATCCCATAAGATCCTTTACTCAAAGAGCTTGAATCCTACCGCAGCCACAAAGCCAACCAGTGTTGAAAAGCCAGCCATATTGGGACTGGACAAATGTGCAGCTTCAGGCAACATGGCTGAGCCGATCATGGTCAACATGGCACCTGCAGCAATTCCCTCCACCACAATCATGGCAGCGTGCGGAATCGATTCTCCTACATAGGCGCCGAAAGCTGCACCGACAGCGCAAATCACAGTCAATACCGTCCAAAGCAATATGATTTTGGTCGTGGAGAAACCTTGTTGCTTCATGTTCACGCTGGCCGATAAAGCCTCAGGGAAGTTGGAGAGGAATAATGCGCCCACCAGTGTCAAGGGCATGACATCAAAAAAGGTCAATGTCACACCCGCAGATGCTTTGGCAGCTACCAATGACAGCATGACTGTGCCGATGACAAAGCTCTCGGGAATCACATCCAACAGATTACCCAGCCAAATTGCCATGCCTGCATTGCTGTGCTCTTCTTTCATGGTGTTGAGTTCCGTGGCGCTGGGCACTTCAGTGCCTCCGCTACGCAAAGCATCAATGGCCAAGTCTGCCCACTGCTGCTTGGCCATGGCATTTTGATCTAGGTGGCGCTTGTTTTCCTGAATACGTTCACTGGCCAGTTCACGCACTGTGGCGGCAAATTCAGGATGAAGTTTGGAGAAACCTTCGTACTGCGCTTTGTGCAGCACCAGCAATTCAGCGGGACCATGCTCCGAAACCGCAGTAGTACTGTGTGCTTGATGCGCGAGAAAGGAGACTTCACCAAGCAAGTCTCCGCGTTCAACGGTCCGCGTGCTGCCATCCGTGTGAGTCAGCGTCAGACTACCGGAGCGCAAGATATACAGTTCATGTGACTCATCGCCGGCATTGAACAATGCTTCACCTTGCACAATGAATTTGGGATGCAGCATCTTCAGCAATTCATTCATCAATTCGGGTGACATGCTGCTGAAAAAAGAAGAATTGCCGATGGACTGCATCAATTCAGATTGACGCTTGCTTTTGTTTTTGGCGTGTTGTGCAATCACATACGCGCCTTTGCGTAAATACCCTCCGTGGCTGCTGAGCATCTGGTCAAGCACAATGAAGATGACACCGCCACCGATCAGAGCAATAAGCAATGTAATGAAGTGGTGAATCTCCGTGCTGCGGTCTGCCAGGTCAGCGTGAGCCAACGCCTCGACTGTCGGGGACACCAGTTCAATGGCCAACGCAGAAATCAAAGCACCTGCGCCAAAGCCGCACATGGCGCCGACGGTGGAATTTGACATCGGTGTAGTGATGCCGACGATGGCACCCAGAATCATCGATCCTGCGGCAA
>Ga0214919_10003400_pt1 | contig 24058 bp, 22 predicted proteins | sample LL1503_MetaG_FD_177994 | JGI IMG/M metagenome (GOLD analysis project Ga0214919, IMG submission 177994) | Freshwater microbial communities from Lake Lanier, Atlanta, Georgia, United States - LL-1503 | ecosystem: Environmental > Aquatic > Freshwater > Lake | place: USA: Georgia | collected... | reverse complement strand
TTTCTGATGAAGAGCTAGCAAGGCGCACACCGAATGCAGCAACAACACAAGCATTTGCTTCACCTGATCGGGGATGGCAAAAGTTATACATAGACCACGTCATGCAAGCAGATACAGGAGCAGATAATGATTTTCTCACAGGTGGCAGCGGCTCAGAAGTTCTACGGGAGTCACACTAAATGAAACAAGCACTCGTAGTTCGTGGTGGCTGGGATGGTCACCAACCTGTTGAGACAACAAATCTATTTATTCCATTTCTTGAAGCTAATGGTTTCAAGGTTCGCGTAGAAGAATCACCTGAAATTTATGCAGATGCAGAATTCATGGCAACTGTTGATTTAATTCAACAGACAATGACTATGTTCACAATTGAAAAAGAGCAATTTTTAGGACTCCGTACTGCCATCGAAAACGGAACAGGTTTTGGAGGATGGCATGGCGGAATCGCTGATTCTTACCGCAACAATTCAGATTACTTACATCTAGTTGGTGGGCAGTTTGCTTGTCACCCAGGTAAGCACCCTGATGAACAAAAGGGCGAGCAAGAAGATAACTACATGCCCTACACAGTTAATTTCTTGCCTGAAGCGGCTAATCACCCAATTACAAAGGGAATGAAAGATTTTGATTTAGTAACTGAGCAGTACTGGGTACTTTCAGATGACTATATTGATGTTTTAGCTACAACAACACAGAAAGTTCGCGCATGGGATCCTTGGAATCGCGAAGTTACATCTCCAGCAGTCTGGACTCGTAATTGGGGTAAGGGAAAGATCTTTATTTGTACGCCAGGACATAACCTCAAAGTTGTGCAAGATCCCAATGTAAAGCAACTCATTGAAAGAGGTTTGTTGTGGGCCTCCCGCTAAGAGTAGGAATTATTGGTGTTGGAAATATCAGCACGCAATACCTCACACATATTCCAACATTGCCATCTCTCAAACTGATTGCACTTGCAGATCTTGATATGGCTCGGGCTGCAGAGGTTGCCGCTAAAGCAGGTATTGAATCTAGAAGTGTTGATGAGCTTCTTGCTTCAAAGGATATTGATGTAATTCTCAATCTCACTACACCAGGGGCTCACGCTGTTATTGCGATGAAGGCTTTGACTGCAGGTAAACATGTATTTGGTGAAAAACCTCTTGCACTCACGGTTGAAGAAGCAAAACCAATGATGGAACTTGCAAAGAGTTCTGGACTTCGAATTGGTAGTGCACCAGATACAGTCTTAGGAACCGGTATTCAAACTTCTCGTGATTTATTGGATTCAGGAAAAATTGGAAAACCACTTGCAGCAAGTGCATTTTGGTCTGCGCCAGGTCATGAACTTTGGCATCCAGCACCACAATTTTATTATTTACCAGGTGCAGGGCCGCTATTTGATATGGGTCCTTATTACCTAACAGCTCTTGTTACTTTGCTCGGTCCAGTCGTTAGTGTCATTGGAAGTTCAACACGCTCTGATCGAAAGCGAAGTGTTGGAACTGGTGAACTCGCTGGAACAGAACTGAGAGTGGAAGTTGAAACACATATTTCAGCACTCCTTGAGCACGCCTCTGGTGTTACATCAACAATCATGATGAGTTTCGAAGTATGGGCTGCACGACTCCCACGCATTGAGGTCTACGGAACTGAAGGAACTATTTCAGTACCAGATCCAAATATGTTTAGTGACGAAGTTCAGATTTACACATCCGAAAACCGTGAATGGAAAGTTGCACCAGCATCAGCTGGATATAAGGAAGCAGGACGCGGTTTTGGCCTTGCAGATATGGCTATTGCCATTGATAAAAACGAACCACATCGCGCATCCGGAGATCTTGCATTCCACGTACTTGAAATTATGGAATCTATTCTCAAATCCGCTAAAGGCGATCAACGAATCACAATGAAGAGCACTGTTGCTCAACCGCAAAAAGTTCCGTTCTCATCTCTGACGTAAGGAAATAGATAAATGGCTCAACCAGAACTTCTACCTTCCAATCAGTTTGATCACTTTTATCGTGGTGGCGACCGCATTGGAAAGTTGCGCAATGGCCCTGGTGGTCCAATGCGACCAGAAGAATGGATTGGCTCTGTTACAACACGATTCGGTGAAAGCGTAAACGGACTTTCAAAACTGACTAATGGTGAATTACTTCGAGATGCAATTGCTCGTGAGCCACATGCATGGCTTGGCGCAGTTCACTGTGAAAAATTTGGAGTAAGCACTGAAGTTCTAGTGAAGCTACTAGATCCCGCACAACGCCTTCCTGTCCACTTTCATCCAAACAAGAAATTTGCAAAGCAGCATTTAGCACTTGATCATGGCAAGACAGAGGCATGGATTATTCTGGAAGCACCTGCGGGTAGTGGGGTAGGACTTGGCTTTGATCAAGTTCATACAAAAAGTGATGTGCAATCAATGATAAAGGCTCGTGATTCGCGCGCACTCATTGAATCACTCACTCGAATTGAAGTATCTGTTGGAGATGCAATTCTGGTTCCTGCAGGAACACCGCATGCAATTGATGAAGGAATATTTGTTTTAGAACTTCAAGAGCCAACAGATTTATCTGTTTTACTTGAATGGGAAGGCTTTGATGTAGATGGTGAAGTAGATGGCCATCTTGGTTTAGGTTTCGATACTGTTCTAGATGCTTTGGAATACCAACCACTTGGAGCAGCTCGTATTGCAGAGTTAGTCACACGTGGTGGTTTATCGGCACAATCCACGCAATCACTTTTCACAAGCGCTGCAGATAGTTTCTTTAGAGCGCATATGATCACAGGAGATTCGAGCAGTATTGATGCGGGCTTTGGAATTCTCTTAGTCCTTGAAGGCTCTGGTGAGATTCAATTCGAAAATGCACCAACTATCGCGGTAAAACGCGGAGATGCAGTCTTGATTCCGTGGTCAGCAGGGGCATCTCATCTGGTAGGTGCCCGCGGAGTTCTCTCTCGTCCTCCGTTAGACTAAGGCGCATGTCTAAGGTCCTCGCATCTCTTCCAGTTGGAGAAAAAGTAGGTATCGCTTTCTCTGGTGGTCTTGATACATCAGTAGCTGTTGCATGGATGCGCGAAAAAGGTGCAATCCCTTGCACGTACACAGCAGATCTTGGTCAATATGACGAACCAGATATTGATTCTGTACCAGGGCGTGCCAAGCAATATGGCGCAGAAATTTCACGTCTCGTTGATTGCAAGAGTTCTATCGTTGAAGAAGGTCTAGCAGCAATTGCTTGCGGTGCTTTTCATATTCGCTCTGGTGGAAAACAATATTTCAATACAACACCACTTGGTCGCGCAGTAACCGGGACACTTCTCGTGCGTGCCATGTTGAGCGATAACGTTGATATTTGGGGCGATGGATCTACCTATAAAGGAAATGATATTGAGCGTTTCTATCGCTACGGATTACTTGCTAATCCAAAGTTAAGAATTTATAAGCCATGGCTCGATGCTGATTTCGTCAACGAACTTGGCGGACGCAAAGAGATGTCTGAATGGTTAGTTGCACGAAAATTCCCGTACCGTGACAGCACCGAAAAGGCTTACTCAACAGATGCAAATATTTTAGGTGCAACTCATGAGGCTAAGCGTTTAGAAGATTTAGATACTTCTGTTGAACTCGTTGAACCGATTATGGGTGTGCGCTTCTGGGATGAATCTGTTGCAATCAAATCTGAAGATGTAAAGATTCAATTCGTTCAAGGTCGCCCAGTTGCAATCAATGGGAAGAGTTTTACTGATGTTGTTGCACTCATGAAAGAGGCAAATGCAATCGGTGGTCGCCATGGTCTTGGTATGACTGATCAGATTGAAAACAGAATTATTGAAGCAAAGAGTCGTGGAATATATGAAGCTCCAGGAATGGCATTGCTATTTATTGCCTACGAACGCTTGATGAGTGCAATTCATAATGAGGACACGATTGCAAATTATCACGCTGAAGGTCGCCGCCTTGGTCGTCTTTTGTACGAAGGACGCTGGTTAGATCCTCAATCACTCATGCTTCGTGAATCTTTGCAACGTTGGGTTGCATCCGTTATCACTGGTGAAGTTACATTGCGTCTGCGTCGTGGAGATGATTATTCGATTATTAATACAACAGGACCTGCGCTGAGTTATCACCCTGAAAAACTTTCAATGGAACGTACTCAAGATGCTGCTTTTGGTCCCGTTGATCGCATCGGTCAGTTGACCATGCGTAACCTAGATATTGCAGATACTCGTGCAAAGCTCGAGATTTATAGTGCACAAGGTCAACTTGGCGGTGGAGATTTCAAGCTCATCAATGAAATTGAAGCTGGTAATGATTCAAAAAAGAGTTGATCTCACCTCTGATCAAGTAGCACATCTAAAAACACTGGTCACTGGCCAAGTATCAACAAATGAATCCGTGCTCGACCAGCATGGTCGCGACGAATCTGCATTTCCTCCAGTTCGACCATCTGCTGTTGTAATGGCAAGCAGTACGCAAGAAGTTTCAAAAGTCCTTGCATACTGCAACGAGCAAAAAATTCCGGTTGTTGCATTTGGTGCAGGAACTTCACTTGAAGGACATGTTCTCCCATTCTTTGGGGGAGTCAGTCTTGATCTAACAAATATGAATGCAATTCTTGAGATTCGCCCAGATGACCTATTGGTTCGTGTTGAAGCCGGCGTGCATCGCATGGCACTTAATGAGCGATTGAGTCGAGATGGACTTTTCTTCTCTGTTGACCCAGGTGCTGATGCAACGCTTGGTGGCATGGCATCAACTGGGGCCGCGGGAACAACAACTGTTCGTTACGGCTCTATGCGCGAAAATGTTTTAGCACTTACTGCAGTACTTGCCGATGGTACGGTCATTCATACGGGTCGCGAAACTAGAAAATTATCAGCTGGCTACGATCTAACTCGATTGATTGTTGGATCCGAGGGAACACTTGCTGTTATTACCGAAGTAACACTTCGTACATTTGGAATTCCTGAAAAAATGGCAGCGGCAATAGTGCGCTTTCCAACACTTGCCGAAGGAGTCGCTGCAGCATCAGCGATTGTGCGCATGGGAATTGCAATAGCGCGATGTGAGTTCCTCGATGCGCAGTGCATCAAAAATGTAAATGTGCATGACGGTTTGAACCTCACGGAAGCCCCAACTTTATTATTTGAATTCCATGGCAGCCCACGCGGCGTTGAAGAAGATGCCCAAGCGGTAAAGGAAATTGTTGAAGAATTTGGTGGCTCAGAGTTTGAATGGACATCAGAGGAAGGTGCTCGTCGCAAATTATGGCAAGCACGCCACAATGCCTACTGGGCAAATATTGCGGCTAACCCTGGAAAGCGTGCAGTCAGTACAGATGCAGCAGTTCCACTTTCAAAATTAGCGGAGGCAGTTGCAGTCGCAGATAAAGTATTAGGTGGTTCGCCCTTTCCATATTCAATTCTTGGTCACGTCGCAGATGGAAACTTCCACTGTTTTATAGTTACGGATCCCGCAAAACGAGAAGAACTCATTGAAGTTCAAAAACTTACTCATGAAATTACAGCGAAGATAATCACAATGGGTGGAACCTGTACTGGCGAGCACGGAATTGGCGCTGGAAAGATTGATGATTTAGTGGTTGAGACTGGCCAAAGCGCAGTCAACGTAATGAAATCAATAAAAGCAACGCTTGACCCAAACGGTATTCTCAACCCAGGCAAGATTTTCAGATAACGACTAGAGCGAATGAGAAATAAATGAAAAAACTCAGTGAAGTAAATCTAAGTTCGCTCCCGCAAGGTTTCATGTGGGGTGCCGCAACTGCGTCATTTCAAATTGAAGGTGGTTACGCATCGGGTGATCGCGGTCGTTGTATCTGGGATGACTTGTGCGATGTACCTGGAGCAATTAGTGATGGAACAAAAGATTGTGTTGGCGTAGAACACCTAACTCACTTAGAAGAAGATTTAGATCTCATCAAATGGATGAACCTTGATACTTACAGATTCTCATTTTCTTGGCCACGAGTTCAGCCAACTGGATCAGGTGAGTTCAACGAAAAAGGAATGCAGTTTTATGACCGCTTAGTTGATGGACTTCTTACCCGTGGGATTATTCCTAATGCAACGCTCTATCACTGGGATTTACCAAGTGAGCTCCAAGCCATTGGGGGATGGGCTAACCCAGTTGTCGTAGAAAAATTCGTTGCATATGCAGAAAAAATGGCAGAGCGTTTTGCTGATCGCATTACATATTGGGCGACTTTCAACGAACCATGGTGTACAACATATTTAGGAAACACCATTGGAGTTCACGCACCAGGAATCAAAGATTTGCCAACAACCGTAAAAGTTGCACATCAACTCGTGCGTGCGCATGCACTTGCATCTAGTGCAATCAAGAGAAAAGCCCCAAAAGCAAAAGTTGGTGTAGTTCTCAATCTTGGAGACCAAATCCTTCTGGGAGATTCAACTCCGCAAGCCCAAAAGGATTTACAAACAGTTGATGGATTAGTAAATCGTTGGTGGTTACAAGGAATGCTGCAAGGTAAGTACCCAGTAGATATTCTCGATATTTTTGAAGAACTCACAGGAATCCGACCTGACGAAAAAGAGATTGCGGATACATCCAATGGGCGCGATTGGGTAGGACTCAATTATTACCAAGCTGGTGTATTCAAGGTTGCTGAAACCGGAATAGATGTTCATCCAGGAACGAAAGCTATTGACGGTGCGCTATATGGAATTGAGGTCACAGATATTGGGTGGTCATGGACACCAGATGGCTTCAATAAGATTCTTCATTACATCAACAATATGTTCCCGCAGATTCCAATTCTGATTACAGAAAATGGTGCTTGTTATAACAATGAACCGGGCGCTGATGGAGAAATCCATGATGATAAGCGTGAAGAGTACTTATCTCTTTATATAAGCGCAGCAGTGCGAGCACGCAGTGAGGGTGTTAATTTAGTTGGATATTACGTCTGGTCACTTCTCGATAATTTTGAATGGTCATTTGGTTTCTCAAAGCGATTCGGAATCGTTTTTGTAGATCTCGAGACAATGAAGCGCACTCCAAAGCAAAGTGCTCATAGTTACCGAGCGATGATCCAAAAATAGAATGTCTCCAGATTTAGTTTCAAGAGTAACTTCAGTTTTCCGTGCATACGCCGCGGGAGATGCATTTGGAGTTGCTCATGAATTTTTGGATATTCCAATCACTCCAGTTGAGAATATTCTTTTAGAGAAGCAAGGTTGGCCATATGGGGGAGTTAGTGATGACACCATGCTCACTCTGCTTACTGTTCTTACGCTCTCGGAAGATTCACCAGAGCAAGCTTCAAAAAAATTCTTGAATGAATTACGGTCAGCATTGCCGCATTTGCGTGGTCTTGGTCCGACAACCAAAGCAGCTCTAGGTCTAGAGGTAAACGCTCACGAAACTCATTTAGTGGGAATGACCAATGGCGCCATGATGAGATGTGCGTTGAGTGGAATGGCATTTAGCGCTGGAGAAAATTTTGAACGAGATGAATGGATCAGAGCACTAGCAAGTGCAACTCACACATTTGAAAGTGCGGTTAGTTGTGCTCAATTAGCAGCCGCTCTATTTTCTGATGCAATAGAAAATACAGATAAGAATTCAATCGAATCATTAGTGGGTAGAACAATTCCACAGTGGGTAAAGAGAGAGAAGGGTGTTTCACTAGATCCAATTGAAACGTTATCTGCAGTTATATATGTCGTAAAGAACTCCACCACAGCGGCTCAGGCATATGTCCGAGCTTGTGAATTAGGAGGAGATACAGATACCGTCGCAGCGCTATCGGGTGCACTCATCACTGCGCGCAAGGGCGCAGCCTCGGATTTTGAAAATATTGAATGGCTGGCCGATATTGCTTGGGAAGAAATTCCTACATTAGGTGAAGCGGTCGAGACACTCTGTGCAAGGAGAAATAAGTGAGCGCACGAGTGTGGATCGTTGGACCAATTGCATGGGATACGGTTATTTACTTGCCGTCCATGCCAGAAGTTGGGAAGTTTGTACAAGCGATTCAAACTATTGAGCGCCCAGGTGGCACTGCAGCAAATGCAGCGATTGCACTTGCGACAACAGGTATTGAAACAGGTTTTGTTGGCTACTTAGGTGATGATCACTTGAGTACAAAATTGCGAACAACTCTAGAAAATAGTGAACTCAAACATCTTTCAATCACCGCTCTAGAGGGCCCACCTTCACATGTACTTATATTTATAGATGAAAAAGGTGAAAGAACTATCTTGGGGATTAGCCCAGACCGCTTAGATCAGGTAACTCTCAAAGGTGTAGACCTACAGCCTGGTGACATTGTTGTTTTCTTATTGTGGCGTGAGCATTTCGCCCAAGATTTAGCTCTGGCAAAATCGAAGGGGTGCATCACTGTTGTTGGCGCTGAAGCACTAGCTCTAGGAATTACTGCCGATATTGCAATTGGTTCACGAGGCGATGTGGCTAATGTCGAAATCAATAAAGAACAACTAGAACGAATTCCACACATCGCTCTCACAAATGGCAAAGATGGTGCCGATCAATACATACAAGGAAGTCATATTCATCAACCTAGTCTTGCAACAAAGATAGTTGATACAACGGGGGCAGGGGACGCGTTTCTTGCTGGCTATATTTCAGTAATTGCCCGAGGAGAAAGAGTAGATGGAGAAGCGCTGTTAGTTGGATCTAAGTGGTCTGCTGCAGCAATTGCTACAGAGTCTTCAATACCGCCACATTGGAAAGAAGTGAACAGATGAAGAGTGCACTCGTAACGGGGGCAAGCCGGGGTATTGGCAAAAAGATTGCAACAGGGTTATGTGATGAGGGATATCAAGTAATTGCCGTTTCGCGCAATCTTGCCGATAGCGATTCACGATTTATCAATATTGAAGGTGATATCTCAGATCTAAAGTTTGTAGATTATCTTTCCACGCAAGTCTTGAAAGATTTTGGGCAAATTGATATTTTGGTAAATGCAGCAGGCGTATTCGGTCCAATTGCCCTGATGCATGAAAGTAACCCACAAGAGTGGGCCCAGACAATAATAATTGATGCAGTTGCGCCATATTTTCTCATCAATAAATTCTTACCCGGCATGCTCGCAAACAAATGGGGCAGGATCATTAACGTCAGTTCTGCTGCATCTCTTCACGAACCAGGGCCAATCAATAGTGCATACGGAACGGCAAAAGTTGCCCTCAATCAACTCACCCGCCATCTTGCATCTGAATTAAAAGGGACTGGAGTAACTGCCAATGTTATTCATCCGGGAGATGTAAAGACTGAGATGTGGGGCGACATCAAGAACAAGGTCGAAGAAGTAGGGGAAAGCGCTATCAATTACAAGAATTGGGTTGAATGGGTGCAAGAAACTGGTGGTGATGATCCGCAAAAGGCTGTGGATTTAGTCTTAAAACTTATCTCTGCTGCGAGCGATGATATAAACGGGGAGTTCTGTTGGATACATAACCCATTACAAGCACCCACTAAAAGTTGGTAAATAGTTAGCACCCTGTAAGGTATGCCCATGAAAAAATTTTTTCTTTCAATCATTATCGTGACGACCGCGCTCTCACTAACTGCATGTGGAGGATCTACAGTGGCTTCAAGCACAGAATCAAGTACAGATTCAGGATTGCCAACAGTTTCGGCTAATGCTGGAGCTAAACCAACAATTTCCAAGCCAGAAGGTGCAGCACCTACAACGCTAGTCACGAAAGACATTATTGAAGGAACTGGTCCTGCAGCTGTTGCTACATCGACAATGACTGTTCATTACACATTGCTTACATGGTCAAAAGGTGAAGTTGTTGAATCTTCATGGGACGGTGGTTCACCTGCAACATTTCCACTCGCAAATGTGATTGCCGGTTGGCAGCAAGGTATTCCAGGAATGAAAGTTGGCGGACGACGTTTGCTAGTAATTCCGCCAGATCTTGGTTATGGAGCACAAGGTGCAGGCGGTGCTATTGGACCTAATGAAACTCTAGTTTTTGTCGTTGATGTTATTGGAATTGCTTAGTATTAAAAAGGGGTAGACATCGTGGCCAAAGTGCCATCTTTATTTGATTTCAATTTCCAGTCCGGTGCGAAGACTTCAAATAATGTTGAACCCAAACCCTGCTTTTTAGTTGATTTGAGTTTTCCATCATCTTGAACTTCGATCTTGCAAATTTCTCCTTCGATCCACACTCGAACCTTTACATTCTTTGCTTTTCCATGTCGAATAGCATTGATAACAGATTCTTCAATTAGCTGGGAAATAATTTCTCCATTTCTTGAAATTGATTCAAGTTCTGGGGGTAAATCCATTTTTATTCTCGTCAAGCCTCGCCAAGTTTGAGAAAGTTCATTGAGTCGATCTTTAGGTATTCGGGCTCGTTTCTTCTCATAAGGAACTTTCAATAATTCCAAACGCGCCAATACTTGACGCGTGGTCTCCGTCGACATTGAAGAAAAATTTGATTCAGCAGCCTTGAGAAGCAAGAGTTTACTTGCCGTCAGTTGCGATTGCACCTCGGCGTGCAAATATTGGGCATACTCGGATTGATCGTTCGAAGTCTGGCCCGCCGTAAGAATATCTTGGAGCTTATCTTCGGGTAAGAATTTACGCAGTTGAACTAACGCTTCTTCCCGAGCATTATAAACAGATAAAATCATCGTTCCAGTTACGACGAAAGCGATGGCGACTACCATCGTACCGACTTGGACTTGCACCATATTTTGTAAAGAAGAATAAGAAGATTGATTGAGTAAATAGTTTGAATAAAAAATTATTGGCGATTGAACGAAAATATAGAGAAGAAGATACAATAAATTATTGAAACCGATTCCTTGATTGAACTTATGGGTAATCCTATCTGCAAAATCGCAAATTAGAAAAATAAATAGAATCGCAAAAGTTTGCAGCAAAATTGCGTTTACAAATGATGCTCTCGAAAACCCACCGAGTATTGAAAGCGGCAATATCATAATGATGATAACCATAACCGGAGACTTTGTTTCAAAAAGAGTATTTCTAATTACTCGCCAAGGATGGATTTGTGGCCATACAAGTTCTGCATTTTTCCATCGCTGAGAGCTCTTTGGGCGAATATTTTTAGCGATTACACGATCAATTGCTAGCGCTTGTTGACGAAGAGTCAATCCATCAGATTCTTGGGCAATTGAATCTTCTAAAAGTTTACCTAACTTTGCTATCGCTTCTTGGCGCTCCGTATCATCAATATCGTTCTCATCAAAATTAGTTGAAGCAATAGTCGTAGAATTTACGGAAGTAAATGTGAGCAAGAATTCACGTAAATCCTTTTCAAATTTGCCCCAGACTCCTTGAATGATTGAAACGATTATAAAGAAATATAGAAAAGCAAAACCAGAGTTCACGGCTCGTAAAGTTATTGGTAGTGGATCAGCAACCAAAAACAGTGGAGCAATGAGATTTAGGACTATACCTCGCAACGCTCCAAGAAAAAAAGCCATCAGAAAATGTGTGCGTCGAGATCCCTTTTGATTCAAGTGATGAACGAAGGGAACCATTGAAGCATGAGATAAAAGACCAATCGCAGTCCAAATGAGCAGACCTTCCGAACTGGATTGATCAGGATTAATAAAAAGTACGGCGGTAATGACAGAAACGGGGATAGTGCTCCAAAATGCTGTCCACGTTACTAAACGATCTTGAATAAATTCTGTATAGGGGGAGATTTCATTTTTGATTTTTTTCAAAGTCACATTGAGCCGTATCATTCTGGCAGACCTCAATTCAGCAAATCTTTGACACTAAGATTTTGAATCTCAGCTATTGCATTAGATAGAAGTGCATTTGCGTTATTTATAATTCCAGATGGATCTCGATTTGAAAGAAAAGTGTCTTCGTCTTTTGTCAGTAGATTCAGTGCCATAATTACACCTGAAATATGACCTTGTAGTTCTCCTTGGTTCGTAGTGGTATTTACCACGTCGAGCAATTCATTCTTGCTACTCTTCAAGTCAAGAATTACTCGAGAATTTGTACTTTCGTTACTCATGGTTTGTAACAAAATGGCATCCTCTTTTAGAAATGAAATAAATAGAGAAGCCAGGTACACAGCGAATGTGACTTTTACTGCGGAATACCAAGGGTCAAACGGTTGCGCGAGGTCAAAGAGCTGCGGAACTAGCCGCGAGGAAAAGAAATATTGAAGGATGAAGATACTCATATATGCAGCTGCTACCAAAATTGAACCTCGAGATTTCGTAGCGCGCTTCACATTGCGATCAAAGAAGAAAAGTATTACCAGGCTGCCTACTGAACCAAGGAGTGAACTCATAGCTCCTTCAAAAGTATTACGTCCAAACTGAACTACTACTCCGCCAATAGAAAGAAAGAAAAAAGATAATTTCACTGATAAGAGATTGGGCCAAAGATTCAATGTGGTTCGTGACGAACTGAATATGCGCGAGACCACACCTGATCGTGGATTAGGAATGGATTCGAGGTTGTCCAAATTGACTCGCATTTGATAGACCAAGCGATGTGCCTGCTCTTCTAGCGAAAATAGAGCCAGCGCTAAAGGTTGTGATAGTTCATATTTCTTTAGACCTGCTGTAAGCCTCTGGAGCTGAATAACTTTAGGAATAAGGGTTTGTTGCAGCGTAATGATTGCTTCTTCCTTCATGGCAATTTGCTCGGAGTTCAAACCAATATTTTCACTTGAGATGAAACCGTTGAGAGAGCGAAGTGCCGCTTTCTTTGTTTCTAATTCATAAATAGAGCCGAATGAATATGCAGCAAGAGCTAAACCTAAAGTTGAAAACATCACAGAAACAGAAATCCGAAGCGAAGCATGGGAATCTAATTCCAGAATTGAAGTTGCGTAAAATTCTGCGAAGAATCCACGAATGATACCTGTTGTAGCCCACACGAAAATACAAAGAAAAAGACTCTGTTGTTTGATTTTTCTATTTCTCAGTACGGTTAGAGAAGCAATATGCAAGAAGAGAAAGGAGGTTAATTCTCCTGTAAGTACGATTTTTAACTGATTGCTCAGATTTCCTGGAGCTAATGCAAATTCTCGCTCTAGCGCAAAGACAAAACTAATTGGTAGATACAACAGCATTGAAGGCATTGATACTGCTGAACGTCCAGTGGACACTAATTTAAAGTGCTGGAACCACAATCTCACCGGATAACAACTTTATCTTCCTGCCACATTCGAACTGCAAGAACACGAGGGTTAAAATCTTCATCGTTCTTAAGGCCCAATGTAGAAAACGTTCTCTGCACAAGTGCTTCAGTGGCTCGAAGTGATGTTCCTCGGCGTACAGCAATTGCTGCGTTTGTGTAACCTTCTGCGAGCAATCTAAGAATTTCGGCTTGTGTTTCGCTAATTGCAATGCGGTTACTTTCAGCAGGTGTTGGGCGCACCGCATTCTCATTGATCTGTGCGATTGAATCTTGAACTGCATTTCCTAGTGCTGATATTGATTGCAGCTCTGACTTCACAAGGTAGATAACATTTGCTGGTAATTCAGTTCCACGTGGTAGAGCTAAATTGGCGGAAGCGTGTGAGGTAAGAATTACTTTTCCAATCCACGGGCGTTCTTCTTCAAGGAAATTGAGTAAATCGGCGCCACTTGGTGCGCTAATTCCAAAATTTAGATCCGTAATCACGGCGTGGGGATCAAAGCCCTCGATCGCCTCAATTGCCTTGGCTACAGAGTTGACTGCGACAACCTCAAAATTGGCATCGCTTAGAATCTCGCGGAGAAGATTGAGAGTGAACTCTTCATCTTCTGCCACGAGTACACGTGTGCGATATGCCGTTGTCATGATGACCTTTCACTTGATACGGACCATAAAGATCCCTCAGGGGACTAGGGAGTTTATATGTAGCATTTCAAAAGAGGCACTCCCTATGTTCGGTAGATACATGTACCTCAGGGGCTGGCGCAACCCAAGATCGCCAAATGAGCGTGGAGGTATGCTGGCCTCATGAATTCGCGCACTTGGGCTAACCGTCCTCGCCTGCGAATTCCTTCGCGCAAAATGCGACCCCGAGTTCCACCAAATCCCAGAGTCCTACTTTTACGCCTGCTCGTACTCTTCATTACGGGGATTCTCCTTTCAATCATTGCTCCAGTTCTCGCTGATGAAAATGACCCGAGATCGAGTGAGCCGATAGTTCAAGCAGATAACTCAATAACTGCTTCGCCGAGTGAGAGTGCCTCGCCAAGTGAGTCTGCATCATCGACTCAATTTCCAATTCCGGAATCACCTGCCGATACACAAAACTCGTCACCGAGTGCGCCAACCTCATCAGCTGATTCATCGACCGTGAGTTCTGAGCCAACACCCGAGCCGCCTGCAGCCTCCGAAAATCAACGATTGAAAATCAATACACCGTCCGTCTTGCCTGTTGACCCTAGAGCGAAGAGTAGAGACTTGCCTTCGATTCAAATATCTGGCGCCCCCTACATCCTTGCCTGCATTTCCTCGGACTCTCTGACTTTCGATGTTTACCAAAGAAATAGCAAAGACTCCCTTTTCAATGGTGAAATTTTGGCCTCGGGTGATCTCACACGAAAGCTCTATATCTCTGGCTCTTTGGAGCAAGTGCTTGCAATCCTCAATAGCTATGGAGGTTTGCGCGTCTTTGACCTTATCAATGGAGTATCGGGCTCATTTATCAAAATGAGTTTTGTGGCAATGACTCAACCTTTAGTCGACCCTTCGATTTGCAATCAAGGTTCTGCGCTCAATAATCGAATAATTTACGTACGCGCATTAGCTCTAGATATGATTTTGAAGAAGAACGACCTCATACTCAAGGGATAAAAGAAGCGTAATATTGGCGCCGTCAATCACCCTTTCTCCCCATCGCCCTCACTAAAATAGCAAAGGCTTTAGCGCGATTGAGCCTAGCTATCGAAGGGATTTGCGATGCCTGCCAGTTTGCAATCCCCACTCAGTGGCAGAGTCAATTCTGGTTTTGGTGGCAACAAGATTCCGCAGAAAAATAAAATTATTGTCGGAGCCGTACTTGCCGCGATTGTGCCCTTTGTAGTTTCAACTTTCGCAGCAAGCGTGACGGTTGGAAATGGCGCTCTAGAATTTGGTCAAGGCTCCCAACAGGCGGTGGCATGTGACCCAACTGTTTATGCAGCAATTAGCGAAGAGTGGCATTCTCAGCCAACACCTACTGACTCATCTGCAGGTTTTTTTAGAGTTCGTGGAGTAACTATTTCAAATCTTGATCTAATTTCATGTAAAGGTAAAAAACTTAGAGTTCGTTTAATAAGTACACAAGGAGTGGAACTTCCTATCGGGCCAATTCCCGATGCAAATGTTCTTCAAATTACTTTACCCAATGTCGATGCACCAATAAGTAGTAGTGATGCAGGTGCGCTCGCTTTGACTTATTTATCAGGTGAAGGGGCGCAAGTTTCAAGTGCTATGGCTGCAGCTGTTTCACTCAATGTTTCTGGAACTTCAATTTATGATGGCTCTGATTTATCAACACAAAGTTCAGATGTAACTTTTTATTTAGATCCAACTGGCACCGTAGTAAATTTAGATGGGCAGACTATTGGTCGTACAACTGTTGAAACTGTAAATAATCCAACACGTTAATTGCGTTCTATTTTTTTCAGGATACTAAATTCTCAATGACCGTACGCATTAGAGCCAAAGCGAGGGCTGATTGAGACGTGTTCTCACTCCCTCGTGCGTCTAAAGGGCAAATCCCATCTGTATTGGCCCAAAATCCTTGAGCGTGCGCCTACCGGGGGTAAAACCCGAATAGAAATCTCCAAAAGCTCTCATTTTCCTCCCAAGGCGCTTGCGCAGCCTTGGCGCTGGGTGGTTGACTCGCGCAATAAGTAATCCACACCGTGTGGAGTACGAAGCTATTACCCATAGGAGGAAAAGCCAGATGGAGATTTTGAACCTCGGAGGCTCATACGAACCATCAGAGCGCCCTGCGAAAAAGAAGAAGCTTCGAGTCATCATCGGTATCGGTCTTCTCGCTGGTGTAATGGGTATGGGATCAACGCTCGCGGCAAGTATTACTTTGAATGAGGGAGCATCTGTTGAATTCGGTCAAGGTGTTTCATATACAACAGCTTGTGATTCAAATATTACGATTACTCCTCTCTCAACATTCGTAAATGCTTCAAGTGGAGATGGTGGAGCAAACTTCGCACTTACATCGGTAAAAGTTGGAGATATTGACTCAGGTTGTGCGGGAAAATATTTGAGACTTTCTGCATACACCGATAGCGCAACTGTAGGTGGCGCTTATACAAGTTCAGGTTCTGGAACTACTTCCGCCTTAGCATTTGCAATGGGACGAACCTCTAGTGCAAAGTTTGGTGTTGCCTCAACTCGTAACAATGTTGGGCCATGTACCATCACGCTTGGAGCTACAACCGCAGAATCAGCTACTGCTGTGGCATGTGCCTCTGGAGTGATTGCAGGTTCAATTAGTGTTGCTAGAAGTTCATCGAAAGAACTAACTCTCACTTTTAGTTCGTCAAATAGCGGCTCTAACTATTACGAACCAATCTTGGCTGCAGCTGTCGATAAGTTTGCACTGGAGTCCTCAGCTTCCTAAAGTGAATTAGTTAGCTGAACCGAAGTCTAAATAGAGAAAGGCTCGCCCTGAAAAGGTGTGAGTCTTTCTCTATTTATTCGTAATTTTTGCCATAATTTGATAATTAGTAATGTGAGAGGTGTTAGCAAAAGGTGACCAATCCTGATATCAACCTTGATAGCCTGACACCAATTGCTATTGGACGTACTCAGTTTTGGATAAACGAAAGTGAAATGGTTCCAGAATCCAATGTGCTCATAACAGTTTCAGATCCTGCGGGTGAGAATAGTTTTCTTATTGCAGGTAACAAAATAGTTGAGACCAAGGCCTCGCTTTTTGTCCAAGCCCCAGTAGAGCGCGTGGTCACCGGAACTCGTTCGTGGTATCGCAAAGCTGAGGGCTTGGCTCGCTGGTTTGGATATGTGCTCGCATTTGTCCTTATTTCCTTCTCAATCCTCTCATTTTCTGGCTCAGTTAAAGCTCGTGTGGTTCTTACTGGTTCCATGGTCCCAACTATCAACCCAGGAGATGTCATTTTGACGACGCCTCCTTCAACAATTAAGCCTGAAGTTGGCAGCATTGTCGCCTACGTTGGTCGACGCTTTGATGGTACCGCCGTCGGTGTCTTTTCTCACAGAATTATTGGGGGAGATGCCGAAACTGGATTTATAGTCAAAGGAGATCACAATCCGGCCCCAGATACACAAAAGCCCAAAATAGCGGATATTACTGGTGTCGTTATCTTCGTCATTCCATTTATTGGAAAATTCCTTACACCGAAAGCTCTCATGATTATTGTTCCACTGATATTTGGACTCTGGCTCATTATTGATGCACTGAAAAATGAATAGACGTGGATTTGCGCTCGGACTGATCTTCGTATTTCTCTTTATTTCTCTTCCAAAAAGTTGGGCTATTGATATTCCACTGCTCACGTGGGAGCGTGGGAAAACACAAAATATTGTAGTCAGTGGAGGTGCAAGCACCTCTAGTTTTTCTGTCAGGCTTCTCTCTGAAAAAAATGCTCCGGTTCAATTCACGCCAAGTAAAGCAAATAAACGTGGTTTTGTTGTTTATTCAGGTGATTTACCTGAAAACTTACCCCTGGGAAACTATTCAATATATGTTTTTGGTGATGCAAGTAAGTCAGGAAGTCTTATAGCTGAAGTTAAAGTGATTGGAATCGAGAAATACAACATTCTAGAGTCTTCAAAAAGCGCTGGATTACTTGGAATACTGATTACTTTTATCTTGGTTTTTCTTTCATCCCTGAAAAGTCGAAAGTACACATTTCTTCAATTTTTTAGGCATAAGAAGTATGTTGAAGATGGAAGTATTCTCTATGAAAAGAATGTACCTAGATTTGCATATCGAACATATCTAATGCGAGCCGGAGCGCTAAATAGTTTTAAACCTTCTTTATTCAAATTTTTGATGGAATTCGATGATACTTTTCTGCATAAACTTTCTCCATTAGTGTGGACATTTTTACCAGTTGTTGGACTCCTCGCCGGCATACAGGGTGGAATTGCAACAGGGAGCAACCTTCCTAACCTTCCTATATATTCCCTTCTCCTACTCTCTCTTTTATCAATAGTAGATGCATATACAGGAATATTTGTTCTTGCCGGTTTTTCTATTGGCCAAATAGTAATGGGTGAAGTTATGACGATTCGTTCTGTAATTGAAATTAGCGCACTTAGTCTGGCGTGGATTAGTACGGGACTTTTTTCGACATACATGTATTTAGTTGCCCATAAAGAATTAGTTTGGCTCAATAAAAAAGGGCAGCATTATCCTGCAAAATTTGTCATAACTTTAGCATCATCTACATTTTCAGTTCTATTTTTCACTTTTGCATTATTGCTAGTTGAAAGCACTTCAAAAGGTGGCAATATTCCTCGCAATCTCCTATTTTCTGCTGCTGTAATTGTTGGGATTGCCATAGCAATCAAGATATACATACATGAGAGCCTAGATCTAAAAATTATGAAAGATCGAAAAAGTGATTCGTTAGAGGAATATCTTTTTCACGTTCGTGAAGTTATTTCACGTCCCTGGGCCTTCATAATCACTGCAGGAAGCTTTATTACGGCTTTTATATGGACAGAGGATTGGAAGTTGGCACTACTTATAGGGATTTTAAATCTAATATATTTTGTCTTCTTATTTATAAATATCAATATTCGGCCTCTGAAAGTTCTGATGAAGGTTAGACGCTCGATATTTGTGGAAACGGTTCTATTTACTGGATTAGTAGTAGTACTTTTTTATTATATTGAGACCCTACCGTTGCAAAGTCGAGATCGGTCTTTTTTATTCTTAGTTACTGCCTTTATATTGCCAATAGTGCATCGTATTTTTGGCAATGTTAGTGAGGCTCCAATAGATGAGCACCTTGAGCAATCATGAAGAAACTAATATTTTTTATTGTTATATTGCTTCTTGCGCGAGGGGCAACGTATTTTGCGAGTAATCCAGGTCAAACACCACTTCAATTTGATAATTTGCTACTTGGCTATGACATTGGATCTAATGGAAACCTCAATCAAGTTCTAGCCGTAATCGTTGGCCCGCAAGGAGTTGCAGGTCCTGCTGGAGTTGCAGGTAAAAATGGATTTATTGGTCTCAACGGAAATGATGGTAAAAACGGAATTGATGGGGCGCCAGGACCAATCGGACCGAGTGGTCCTCCAGGATTGCAAGGCCTTCAAGGATTGCAAGGCCTTCAAGGATTGCAAGGCCTTCAAGGATTGCAAGGTATACCTGGTAAAAATGGTGCCCAGGGTCCAGCAGGTCCAGCAGGAATAGGCGGCGGAGGTAGCGCAATTGCGATTATCTCTCTTGCATCTGGTGATATCAATTGTCCAACAGGGGGAACTAAATTTATTGCAAGCGATGGATCGCAATCATTTGCTTGCAATGGAACTAAAGGTGATGTCTCATTCGGAGGAGCTGGAGGATCTATTGCAGTCTGTGATGATGCAATTGATATCGGCATGGTGAGCCATTTTGATACTTTACTTTCTAAATTCATTTTGGACGGCATTCGAGTTAGCAACTTGAGTTCTCGATGTGAAGGAGACAGGCTCGATATAACTTTATCGACGACAACCTCTGGAGGGCTCAAGCAGCCATTCGTATGTACGGTACTAAACCTTCCGGATGCTCTTGGTAATGACCTCTATCTGACTCGAACTGGTTATACTTTGAAGTATGGAGAAGTCGGGCTGGTAGTTCCGTTGGTCTGTGATCCATTGCTAAGCGTGATGGATTTGACCATACTGGATTCAATACTCGGATTCCAACTGACGTGATAATTACAGAAAGCGTGAATACCTAATATGGCATCGAAGAAAAAGATTGAACCTGTGAAGCCAGTTGTTTCACGGGTTCCACTTCCTGCCACTGATTCAGCGCTGGTAATTGATTTACCCGATGGCCAAAAACTTGTTGTTGGAAAAATGGGACAAGGAACTGTCATTGAAGTTGCAACCTGGCGTGGAGTTGGCCGCCCTGATTCTAGAACAAGCCGAATGATGTTTGGGATGTCTAGCGCTGAAATAGATGAAGAAGGCGAGACGAAAGAAGTTGAAGTTTATGCAGAAGGACCATCTAATCCAATTCTCCAAATTCTTAATTATCCACTCTCTCTAATCAAGTGGCTATTTAATATCCAAAGTGAACCAATGTTGAAAAAGAATAAAGATGGTAGCAAAAAATTGATTATTGAAACAAGGCCAGATTCTCCATCGATTCCCTCTCCATTTATAAAAAATCTCAAAAAACTTCTGGCTTTTGTACTCACCGGAATCGAGTTATTGAAAAAGAAGGCAAGCCCTCTTTTTTCACGGGCTAGCGTTTTTGTGAAGCAGAAACTGAAGCAGAAAGGAAAAGCTGTTTCTACCCTTTCAAAATCAAATGAAGATATTGATATTGAAAAATGGCTAGATTCACTCAATAACAAGGGGGGCGCTAAAGGCAAGAAGGAAGAACCTCGAGCAATATCCGCCCCCAGGGGTAAAACCAAGAAATAATTGCGGTTGGCATGTGCGTAATCACGTTATATGGGCCCATTACTAGGTACGCTTATACATCAATGAAGCGAGAGGAGGGTTGCTGGATTGAGCGATAATACAAAGCGCGGAATCATATTTTCAGTAATCCTTTTAGCAATCCTCTTTGCATTGGGACTGAGAATTGATCACCCAAAATCTGGACTCAAAAATGCACTTGGACCAGCGCCATCGTCAATTGCGGTGTACTGGCATAAATCTGAATTAAGTCCCGGTGATAGAGTCATTGCTAGGATTGAACAACCAGAACTAAGTCCTATTTTAGCGATTGTCAACAATGTAAGCCCTGATTTTATTGATATTCAAACTAATGAAGGTTTTCAGCGAATTCCAGCAGAAAATGTAAAGGGTTCCCTAGTAATGGTCTTTCCATTTATAGGGACCTTGCTTGGCCTAGTCGGTTTATAGCACTGGCCTAGTTTTGCTTCACTAAAGTCAGGTTAGAATTACAAGTGTTTCACAGAATTCCCCAACTGAGGAGGCATGCGGTGCAATATTACTCGTCAACCTCAGCTTTTGAGTTCTCAATCTCGGGCAGGTTTGAAGAATGAGTTTGATTGAAATTGATCAACCTGAAGTAAATAAGAAAAAATTTCCCAAAGTTCTATTTGGTACGGCCATTGCAATGGCAATTGCTTCATTTGGTTTAGCTGTTGGCGCACTTCTGAATTTGGGAAATGCAAATAGTGCAACTAATGAATTAGGTGTTGGAGTTACCCTCACTCCTAGTTGTGATTCAGATGGAATCACCATGCTTCCCTACGAGAGTTTTGAAAATCGTATTGCCCCCGATCATAGATTTACATTCAACGAAATTCAGCTCTCTGGAATTTCAAGTAATTGTGCTGGAAAAGATTTTATTTTGACGGTGCGAGATTCTAATGGTGATTTACTTCCTATTACCCGTAATGGCGCAGGCACAACGTATAGTTCAATTCGAATATATTTCCGCCGATTTGTTGGCGCTGATTACTCCGTTGATGTAAATGGAAATCTTACTGATATGTTTACACTTGTTGGTGGTGATTCAACGACAGTAACAGTTCAGGCAATCTCAGGTTTAGTTTCTATCAAAGATCTTCCAGTCGATGGTGGGGGTAACGTGACGTGGAATGGTGAGAATCCAGGCGAATATTGGTCACAATCTGATGACAATAATGAAGTATCAATTGTGCTAAACCCAAGTGCAATTGCAGGTGAAGAATCCTTATTTGGATTTGCCGATTCCCGAAATGTTTACAAAATTACCTTAGAATCTACGGACCACTCAAATACGTTGTAAAAAACATTACTGCTAAGACTTTGGGATAATTGTGGCAATTGCTGGTTGAGAAGTTCTCTGAGGGTTAGCAGTATTAGAAGGAGTCAATACCGCAGTAACGGAAGTGCTGCCTAATGTTGAAGGTTTCCAAATGCAGGTTGCGGGTCTTCCTGTTGCAGCTTTTATCGCAGTACAACCAGGAATAGCTCTGTTATCTTGGAAAAATTTCACCGTTCCCGACTCTTTTACAGCTGCAGATACATATCTGGTCGATTGATATTCAAAGACGCTATTCGTCGTATTATCTTCAAAGGTCACATCAACTGAGTTTGATCCATCAGCAAATTCAATATTCTTTTCAACTGATGAGACTGGGTTATAAACGGTATCTGTTCCAGCCATTGTTGCAATTATCGGACAATATCCAGGCGTAGTGCGGTTCAATGAGGCGCCGGATAAAGTGCAATCTGGATCACCGGTCGTATAGGTGACCACCCCTCCAGAGGAGCCACCTGAAGTAATAAGTGTGAGTGTGCGATCAGTGCGCCCATTGAGTGTGATTATTGAAAGTGAGCTTTGATTGACTTTAGCAACACTCAAAGTCGCTGCATTCGAATAGGTAACCGCTGTAGTTCCAAGCAAGGAATTAGTAACTTTGGCACGATACTGATAGCCATTGAGAAGTGTCGTCAAAGATGCAGTGGTATATGTGGCTGTGGTTGCCCCACTACCGTCAGAGACATTACTCCATGTTGTACCACTATCAGTTGAGACTTCCCACTGGTAGTTCAATGTTCCAGAATCTGTTCGAGTTGCTGAGACAGTAAATGATCCTGATTGAGTCGCACTCTTACTGATAGAACTTGGATGAGAGAGAATTGTCGGTGTCGCAGCTGTTGAATTTGTCGTAACTGCCGACTTATCAGATTCAGGTGAATTCAAATGTGTGCTATCACCTATTGCAACTAGGGCAATTCGGTACTGTGTGCCATCTGTAATCCCACTATATTGGCTCGCAGTAAGCCTTAGACTTGTTCCAGAAGTTACAGTACTTGTCTCTAGCAATGTTGCACCTGAGGAATTATAGATATTTACTTGATAGCCAGTTGAATCCGAAACTGAGCTCCAAGAAATATCAATCGATTTCAAGGCAGACGAAGTAGCACTTACTGTGGGAGCTCCAGGTTTGGCAAGAATCGCGTTAGTAACAATTGCATTTGATTGCAAGGATGCTGTCGAGTCAGAATAGTTACCGGATCCTAGAGCCGTTACAGTCACGTAATAACTTGTATCTGAAGTTAGTCCTGAAACAATGACTGAACCAGTCGAGTAAGTATCGGTAACTGTAGCAATCAATGTGCCACCAGAAGTTGTGTAAACCCTTATTTGATATGTAGTCGAATTCGAAACTGCCGAATAATTTACAGTTATAGAAGTTGCGCTTCCAGAGACTGCACTACCTGTTGGAGCAGTAGGGGTGGAGAGAGTAATTGCATTGACGCTCACCGTTGCAGACTCTGATGTGACTGCGCTACTTGTTGCACCATTTTTAGAGTTATAGACCAAGACGCGATAGCGAGTGCCGCTATCTGCCACAGTCAGCGCTGGAGTTGTGTAGGTAGCGCTAGTTGCACCCGAGACATTACTAAAGGAGCCAATCGTTGCCGACTCCCACTGATAGCTCAGTACTCCACCATCACTGCGCGTTGCAGTAACTGCAAAGCTTGCAGTATTTCCTGATGTGATAATTAAATTAGTTGGCTGAGAGGTAATAACAGGGCTCACAGGTAATGCATTAGTGGTAATCGTCGCAGATGCACTGCTCTCAGCTGAGTTACCATAATTTCCAGAGCCGATCGCTGTGACTGTGGCGTAGTAATTAGTATCGGCCCTCAATCCTGAAAAAGTAGTAGTTCCTGTTGAGTATGTCTCTTGGACGCTTGCAACCGAAGAGTTATCTGATGACTTATATAACTTGATGCTATAGACAGTTGTATTAGAGACCCGACTGCCGCTATAGACGATGCTTAGCGCTGTGGTGCTTCCAGAGACTGCACTACCTGTTGGAGCAGTAGGGGTGGAGAGAGTAATTGCATTGACGCTCACCGTTGCAGACTCTGATGTGACTGCGCTACTTGTTGCACCATTTTTAGAGTTATAGACCAAG
>Ga0214919_10003399_pt1 | contig 24061 bp, 20 predicted proteins | sample LL1503_MetaG_FD_177994 | JGI IMG/M metagenome (GOLD analysis project Ga0214919, IMG submission 177994) | Freshwater microbial communities from Lake Lanier, Atlanta, Georgia, United States - LL-1503 | ecosystem: Environmental > Aquatic > Freshwater > Lake | place: USA: Georgia | collected... | reverse complement strand
GTTCTTGGAAAAAGTGTAAAAGGCGGAAAAAAGACAAAGAATGCGAAGCGTTCAAAAAAAAGAAAAACCAAAAAGAATTGTGGTTGGTTTTGGTAAATAATAATAATATTTTAAAAAAAATAATATTATTACACCTTTTATCATTTACACCTTTTTACATTTCAAATGCCGACCGCAAGGGTCGGCATCTTTGAATGTAATTTGGTAACTGTTACTTTGTAACCGATAAATCACTTTTTATATACAATAATTCCGCCGAAGGCGGAATTATGATATATAAATCGGCGATTGAAAGGTTAAAAGGTGTAAAACGCCCATTTTATATGAGAATTCATAAATAACAAAAATAAATAAACAAAAATAAATAAACAAAAATAAATAAACAAAAATAAATAAACAAAAATAAATAAACAAAAAATGAAAAAAATGAAAAAAAACAAAATATACTATTTATACGGAAGCAGGTCTTTTCGATGATGATAACGATCCTCTTTTTTTACGCGTTTTTCTCTTTTTACGTAATTTTTTCTGTGTTTCTTTTACTAATCCGTTTATAAAATCTTCTGGTTCTCCTACATATATATTTTCTTCATTTTCATCTTTTTCGAAATTCTTATAATCCGATCGTTTCTCAAATTGTATAGATACTTTTAGAGAACCATCGTTTATCCAATTTCCATCGGTATCGCTAAATTCCAATGATTTTGAGAAATCGGCTATCGCCTCATCTGGGTAATTATAACGACCGATGACTGCTTCACGCGTTCCATTGAATTCGTATCCATTGGATACTAAACATTCTAATAATTTTTTAATTTCAAGAATCCCTGTATCTGCTTCTCTAAAATATTGATGTTTATCCATTATCGTTTATATATAAATTCGATATATATTATTAGATACATAAATTTGATTTCCATCAAATTCCATTTCATATTTTAGCAGAGGAATGGATCAAACGTAATACAAACGTTTCTTATATCTATAGTTTGGATAAATTTGAATATATTTTAGAAGAACCACATTATACGTCTTGGTTTAATTTTCACTTAGAAAAATCAATATTATGATGGTTATAAAAAGAGGATAATAAGTTTGCACATAAATTATATATGTTTAAATTGGGCATTTTAAATGAGAAAAGGTTTAAAATACTACAAAAAAATTGAACCAAAAATATATAAGACTTTGATTATATATTTTAACAACAATGGAAAAAAAAGTCATCAAAGTCGGCAAACATTTTCGTCTAGTAGACATTCAAGTATTCGATCGTGAAACCAAATCTACCACCGAAAAAAGCGATTCTACGGAATCTACAAAAAAATCGAAAACCAAAAACTTCGCTATCCAAATGTTCGCTATAAACGAAAAAGGCGAAACCGCAAGCATATTAGTAAACAATTATCAGCCGTTTTTCTATATACGTCTGCCAGATAATTGGGACAATAGTTCATATAGTTCATTGATTTACCAACATTTCATTGAACATAGAGAGTTACAAAATATTAAATCAGCAATAGTTTCTGTAAGCATAGTCCAAAAACATAAATTATATGGATTCAGTGCAGGAAAACTCCATAATTTCGCGCTAGTCACATTCAAAACAGTAGAAGCAATGAATCGAGTGAAACGACTCTGGTATACATTCGACGAAAATCAACAACGAAGAATGAAATCGTACATAATAAGCGGCAAAAAATTGGAATTATATGAAAGCAATTTACCTCCTATTTTGCGATATTTTCATATAAATAATATTAGTCCATCTGGATGGGTTTTTTTGCAAACAAATTTATGCTCTGTGCTAACAGATAAAACTACTACGTGTAAGTATGAGTATGAATGTACTATGAAAGCCGTCAAATCTGCGCCAGAAAAAGAGACCGCAGTTCCATATAAAATTTGCAGTTTTGATATAGAAGCCAGTTCATCTCACGGCGATTTTCCTATTCCTGTAAAGAGTTACAAAAAATTGGCTGCAAATATAGTGGACATATTTATAAAACAGGAACTCGTCGATTTAATTACGAAAGAGAAAGCAGAAATGCTTTTACGCAAAATAATTATGACCGGATTCGATTATGACAATTTCAACGACGTAGACAAAGTATTTCCAGTTTCAAAACCTCTGAAAAAACAACTACAACAAATGATCGATATATTCGTAAAAAAAACAGTGGATATAGGAGAAATTTCGTGCAAAGAAGACACAATTGAATCTGCATTTGAGCGAATGAAATCCGCGTTTTCTGGAGATAGAGACATTGCAGACATTGACGAAGGATTCGACGATATTGAAGATGATACTGAAAACGCAGAAGTCGAAGTTTACGAGGATTATGAAGACGAAATTTGCGATGAACAAGATGTCAAATGCGAAATAAACAAAAGAAAAACACAACAACAACAAGTGCAGAAAAAACAAACAGTCATAGATTTACTGTTAGCAAATGACATAAATCGCGATGATAAAATTCAGAAATTGACAGCTTCAATGGGTAAATCATTTCCGAAATTAGAAGGCGATAAAGTCACATTCATCGGTTCAACATTCTTGCGTTATGGTGAGAAAATTCCCTACAGGAATCATTGTGTAGTACTAGGATCATGTGACGAAATCGCCGGATGTGACATAGACACAGTGGACGATGAAGCCGACGTATTAACTAAATGGACCGAGATTATACAACAAGAAGATCCTGACATTATTATTGGATATAATATATTCGGGTTTGATTATGAGTTCATGTTCAGACGCGCTCAAGAAACAGGTTGTTGCGACGAATTCCTCAAATTGTCGCGTAATAAAGACGAAATATGCGCGAAAATTGTGCGGGAATCCGGCGAAATGGAAATAGAAAACACAAAGGTTGTGTTAGCAAGTGGCGAATATGATTTGAGATATTTCAAGATGTCGGGAAGAATCCAGATAGATATGTATTCCTATTTCCGGCGTGATTTCAATTTATCATCTTATAAATTGGATGACGTTGCTGGGCAATTCATCAGTGACGATATCAAATATGTCGTGTTAGATGAAGAGAATGGGAAAACGCGACTTTACAGTCAAAATTTGGCAGGATTGTGTGTAGACGATTTTATTCATATCGAAATCACTGGATTTTCCAGCGATTATTACAAAGATGGTCGCAAGTTCCGTGTATTGGCGATTGAAACCGGTGTTGAATTAGAAGGTGACAAGAAAAAATACAATGTGATTACAATCGATGGCTTACAGAATATAAATGAAGAATCGGAAAATAAAAAAATAAAATGGGGTATGGCAAAAGACGATGTATCACCGCAAGACATTTTCCGTTTGTCTGGTGGATCTTCCGCCGATCGCGCCGTTGTTGCGAAATACTGTATTCAGGATTGCAACTTGGTCCATCATTTGATGAATAAAATAGATGTTGTCACAGGATACATAGAAATGTCGCGCATTTGTTCTGTGCCAATTTCGTTCTTAGTATTTCGCGGACAAGGAATAAAATTAACGTCTTTCGTCGCCAAAAAATGCAGGGAAAAAAATACGCTCATGCCAGATTTGGAGAAAGCTTCAGGAGACGGCGGATACGAAGGTGCGATTGTATTGCCGCCAAAATGCGCAATGTATATGGACAATCCGGTGGCATGTGTGGATTATTCATCGCTTTATCCGAGTTCCATGATTTCACAGAATTATTCGCATGATAGCAAGGTGTGGACAAAAGAATATAATTTGAGAGGAGAGCTTATAAAGACGACTGGTGAACGCGACATGTCGGGAAATTTCATATATGACAAGCTGCCAGGTTACGATTATATTATCATTGAATTTGACACATATGAATACAGGCGACCTGCAAACAAACCGAAAGCTGCAGCGACTAAAACGAAAGTGGGTAAAATGGTGTGTTGTTGGGCACAATTGCCTAACAATCAGAAATCTATTATGCCTTCTATATTGGAAGAGCTTTTGAAAGCGAGGTCGGCTACGAGGAAAGAATCACAGAAAATGGAAAAGACGGATCCATTCATGGCAAATATATTGGACAAGAGGCAACTTGGTTATAAAGTGACTGCAAATTCGCTTTATGGGCAATGTGGTGCGAGAACATCGACATTTTATGAGAAGGATGTTGCGGCATGTACTACTGCTACAGGGCGAATGATGATTATTTATGCTAAGAGAATAATTGAAGAAGTATATGGCGATCGCGTATATGAAACGGCTTGTCAAGGACCAGTCAGGTGTAAAGCCGAGTATGTATATGGGGATTCTGTCGCGTCATTTACACCGATCCGTTTTGCAATTGGCGGAGAAACTCTAGTTAAAACATGTTTGATTTGCGAAGTTGCCGAAAAATATGGCGGAAATAACTGGACAAAATGCGAAGAACCAGGAAAACAGACAAAAGAATATTGTGAAATAAAAGATATGGAAATATGGACAGAAAAAGGATGGACAAAAGTGTATCGTATTATAAGGCATCTGTTAGCACCTCATAAAAAAATGATAAATATAAAGACAATAGAAGGAAGTGAAGTAGTTGTAACTGACGATCATTCTCTTTTGAACCCTCTGGGAAAAGAAATAACACCAAAAGAATGCAACATTGGAACCGAATTACTTGCATGTAAAATTGGAGAAGTGCCAACAAAAGAAATAATAAGTTATATGAGCGAAATTAAGTATCAGGGATACGTATATGATTTAACTACTGAAAATCATCATTTTGCAGCTGGAATAGGAAATATTATTGTACATAACACTGACAGTGTATTCTTCACGTTCAATCTAGAAAATCCCGACAGTGGCGAAAAAATTCGCGGAAAACCGGCATTAGAAGCCACGATCGAAATAGCGCAAGATGCCGCTAATTTATGCACTCAATTCTTGAAACCGCCAATGGGACTAGCATACGAAAAAACGCTGATGCCATTTGTACTACTATCTAAAAAGCGATATGTCGGCATGTTGTATGAAGAGGATCCTAACAAGTGCAAATTGAAATATATGGGTCTTGTACTAAAAAGGCGCGATAATTGCGATTTGGTGAAAGACGTATATGGCGGTGTTCTCAATATATTGATGAAAGAGAACAATATTCAGGCAGCGATTGATTATTTGTATAAATGTTTGGAAGATCTTACAGGAGGAAATGTGCCTATGGACAAACTCACAATTACCAAAGCATTGCGCGGATATTACAAAAATCCGCAGCAAATTGCACATTGCGTGTTAGCAGATCGCATAAGTAAGCGGGATCCGGGAAATAAGCCGAAACCGGGTGACAGAATGAAATATGTGTATATAAACACGGATAATAAAAAGGCGCTTCAAGGCGAGAAGATAGAAACGCCAGAATACATAGTCGCGAATAAATTGCAAATCAATTATACACATTATATTACGAATCAATTGATGAAACCATTGCAACAATTATTCGGTTTAGCAGTAGAACAAATATGGGAACAACAGAATAAAAGACGCGCAATACGCGAATTTAAGAAGTCAATAGAAAAATTGGAGAAAGAATGTGCAGGAGACTTAGAATTATTTATGAAAAAGAAAGAGAAAGTCACATCGGCGGAAATAAAGACATTGTTGTTTGAAAAATTTCTTACAAAAATTTATCAAACACAGAATGGATTAAGGACATTGACTGAATTTTGGGTAAAAAAATAATTTATAAAAAGACACTAATATCTAAGCATAATAATTAGGACGCAATTTATATCATTTTTTATTTTACTAAGTAAAAACATATTGTAGTAATATCGTCGGTGTAACAATTATCCATTAAAATTACCAGATAAATCAAACAATGGAATATCAAATGTATACAATAATTCCGATGCAACCGGATTATTCCGTATTTCTTCTTGTATAAAGGTTCTCATAATATTCGAAATATTTCTCCAAGAATTACTAATTCTTGTAGAAGACTGTTCTGTTGGTTCATTATTAAATAAATTATTCAATTCGCTTTCAATAATATTCATCTGCTCACTTTCAGTAGGTGATTGCGCATGTGTCGTATTTGTGCTAACAGATGGTTGTGATAATTCAATTGGTTCCGTAGAATTTGTTCTATTAGTTTCTGTAGTATTTAATGATACATCTGTAGATCCATTTATTCCATTAATATTCAAAGAAATCGGTGTTTCACGAATATCATATCTGCAACATGGACACCTAGTATTCATAGTAAACCAATTGCGAAGAGAATCATGGGAAAAAATATGCCTACAATAACGAATACGTGATACAATATTTCCAGGACTTATTTGTTCCATTGTAATTGGGCAAACGGGATTATCCATATGCGTCAATGTAGGATACATATTTAAATAATTGCCAGATGGATCATAACATAAATCCTCTACTGCATTTTGTATTTGGAAATTAGTAGGTCTCACAATAACATCTTGAAATCTATCGCGAATTGTTTCTTGAAATCTATCGCGAATTGTTTGGAAATTTGTTCCAAAAAAATCAGCGACTGTATTTGCATTTCTAAACCTATTATTATTAGTATTATTATTATTATTAGTATTATTATTATTATTATTATTATTATTGACAAAATGTCTATTATAATATGTTTGATGTTGCCTTTGATTATTTTCATATCTAGATTCGTTACGATTATTTTGCTCTTGATTAACAGGTTCAATAAGATCAAGCATACGTCTAATATTCGAATTGTAATAATACATCACTTCAGTATAATCATGAGTCATTTCTCTTAGCATATTCAATTGATCATTAGTGTTGTATCTTGATGTTGAACGACGATTGTTATTCATTTAACTAAATATAAAGATAATTTTATTATATTTATATCTTTTTAACAATCAAATGTCGCAAACAGGTCTGGCAAATTTAGGAAATACATGTTTTTTAAATTCGTGTTTACAGGTTCTCAATCATACATTTGAATTAAATAATTTAAAAATTTTAAATACAGAATTACCAGATTCCATTTTTTTCAAAGAATGGTCTGATTTGAAAACAATGATGTGCGAATTAAAGGAAGGTATAATAGCGCCTAATAGATTTATTCATATTGTGCAAACAGTTTCACAGAAGAAAAATCGCATATTATTTACTGGATGGGGGCAAAATGACGTATGCGAATTTTTATTATTATGGATGGAATGCGCTCATAATAGCATGTCTCGAAAACTTCAAATAAATATAAATGGAAAAGAAGAGAATAACAAAGATAAAATGGCAATTCAATGTTACAAATATTTGAAAGATATTTATTCGAAAGAATATTCGGAAATGTACGATTTATTTTACGGAATTTATATGACAACAATTTACGATAAAGAGAACCAACAAATATTGTCTATGACACCGGAGCATTTTTTTATATTGGACTTACAGTTATTCGATATTAATAATTCATTTAATAATATATATCAGTCATTTGATCATTATGTAAATTCGGAGAATATGTCGGGAGAAAATGCGTGGTTTAATGAAAAAACTGGTGAAAAAGAGGAAATAAATAAAGTAACGACTTTTTGGAATTTGCCAAAAGTATTAGTAATTTGTTTGAAAAGATTTGCTACTGATGGAAAAAGAAAATTGCAATATTTAGTTAATTTTCCGCTAACAGATTTGAATTTGTCTAAATATGTGAATGGTTATAATGCTGAACAATATGTATATGATTTATACGGAGTTTGCAATCATTTTGGAGGGGTTCAAGGCGGGCATTATACTGCATTTGTGAAAAATTCGCAAAATAAATGGCTGCATTTCAATGATACAAATGTAGAAAATGCGAATGAATCGCAAATAGTATCTAATTCGGCTTATTGTCTTTTTTACAGGAAAAAGGATTCTAATTAAGATATATAATGAGTAATCAAAATAGCCAGTTTTTATTGAATGAAAATAAATATATCAAAGATGGGTTTTTTTCTAAGAGTGATAATGATAATCATACATATGTATTGAATTTTAATATTACGAAATTACAAAATAATTTTGGACTTTGGTTTTTAATATGTTTTTTTGGCCTATCAGTATTAGTATATTTTTTGTCGTCAATGATGTACAAAGCTTCTATGGGTGAGAATTATCATGTACGTATGGCGCAAATGTTGGATATTCTTGCATTATTTTTAATAATTTTATATTTATTTATTGATTTTTTCAGAAATTATGATAAAGATTTCCAAAAATATATTGTTGGTCATTTAGGCGATTTTGCAAATTTTATGAATGATCCATATGCATTTATAATTTTAGTTATTTTCATGGCGTGTTTTTATTTAATTATTTATGCTGTAGGTCTGCCGATGGATGATAATAAATCTATATTTGTATGGATGGTAGAAAATATTATTTTTATTATGTTGGTTCTCTTAATTATTATTTGGTTTTTCAAATATTTATTAAATATTAATTTAGTAGATATTATTATTGATAAATTAAACTTACCAAAATCAAGTAGTCAAGATGAATCAAGTACTAACAATGATAAAACAACTGATATAAAAATAGTGCCAACAAACTCAATAACATTATCTCCGACTGTTACAGTAAAAACTAAAACACCAACACCGAATAGTAAAACACCAACACCGAATAGTAAAACACCAACACCGAATAGTAAAACACCAACACCGAATGGTACAATAATAACTCCAATTGGAACAACCCCGATAACCACATCTACAATTGGAACCACCACGATAATAACAACACCAAATACAACAATGTCAGCATCAGCAGCAACATCAGCAGCAGCAACATCAGCAGCAACATCAGCAGCAGCATCAGCAGCAACATCAGCAGCAACATCAGCAGCAACATCAGCAGCAACAAATACAACAACCCCAATAACTACCACAGTTCAAACAACACGTTAATTTTCATACAAATCTATAATTTGCTTCAATACTTCGCTTCTCTGTATATCACTAGAATCCATTTCCACATATTTAATCATCGATGAATTATCTGTTTGCATCCAAACAGATTTTTTAATTTTGTTAATCAAATCAACCAAACCATTTGCACCACTACGATCACTTTGTTTCAAATCACCTGTAATAGCTATTTTAGATTGTTCACCAATACGTGTTAGCAACATTAACATTTGATTCGGCGAACTATTCTGCATTTCATCCGCAATTATAAAAGTATTTTTGAATGTTCTTCCGCGCATATAAGCCAAAGGCACAATTTCCACCATATTATTATCTAATAAAGTCAACATTTGCTGTTTGGAAAAAACTTCATGAAAAACATCAAAAATTGGTCGAGTCCATGGATCCATTTTCTGACTCATAGAACCAGGTAAAAATCCAATTTGTTCATCATCCACAGATATTACTGGTCTAGTTATAACAATTTTTTGCACACGTTTATTAATTAATTGTTGAATAGCCTCATTACATGCAAGAAGTGTTTTACCACATCCAGCGGGTCCTATACCAACTACTACCGATATTTCGTCATTTGCTAACAGATCACTATATTCTATTTGATTAATTGTTTTTGGAATTATTTTACCATTTGTTGATTTCATCGGTATTTTTTTAGCCATTGTATTGACTGTTAGGAAGATAGCGAATAAACTGAATTTCATATTTATATAGAATATAATATGAATATGTTTATATTGGATTATCAATATATTCTTGTTTTTTTTCGATACTATATTCAATAATATATTTCGAATCACAATATTTCATTTTAGATTTTATTTCGATTTCATGCGATTTACATATTTGTCTAAAAATAGTTGCAATAGAATTATACGTAAGTTCTCTTTCTAAATAAAATTGTTTTGACGATTGATAATTCTGTGAAATATCTTTCAAAAACTGCAAATGATAATTATAAAATATCATTTTTTTGTAAGCATTTAAATCAAAAATATATAACCCATTTTTTGGTTCATCGCAAATTTTATCCAAAAAATCGTAAAAAAAAATTATGTCAATAATTTTTTTGAATATCTGTTTTGACATATTATTAACTAAACTAAACTAATATTATTAATCGATAAATAAAACACTATTATTTTTACACAAGCGCGCAAACAGACATCCTAATTATATAAATCATCGTCATCATCATCATCATCATCATATCCCTCTTTATTTGAAGAAGTAGCAGCTTCTTCAACAATCTGTGCAGAAAGGCGTATAGGTATATCATTCGACAATCGTGGCATAAATTCAGATACATCAACCAATCGCCATTCAGTCAATACAGCCTTTCTAAATTCCATAACTGCGCAGCAGCAATCATCATATCCGCCTCTAGTTGGGAACTTAACTTTAGGCATTTTAAGTAAATCGATATATTCGCTGCGATCTTTATCGACCAGTTCCTGCGAAACAGACCACTCCCTCTTCCATTGATTATAAGCAATATCCACAATTTCCTTTGCAGTCGATTTTTGAATAAATTTCAACCAAATCGCTGATCCAACGCCATTAACTGGCATCATATCAGTTATTCCGTCACTGCACAAAACAATTTTGAAATTGTCTGTAGGCAAAATGCGGAAGACTGTGACAGTAGGATTCAATCCGCAAACTCCTAAATGCCCAAGTGATTGGGACGGCGACAATTCCATAAAATTTCCGTCTGGAAGAACAAAGTTTATGTAAGATCCCTTTTTGCTTAGAAGTTTGTTTCGCGAATACACTTCAATTGCCCTGCTAGTTTTAACTATAGGCATTTTTGTATTTACACGGCCCTCGCTCATCAATCGCACCATTTCCTCGCCATTCTCGAAATTATGTTCTTTAGTAACAAATATCGGTTCGCCATTGACATAAAGAATTCCGCTGGAATCGCCGATGTTTGTAAACTTGATTTCTGTATAAGTTTCGTAGAATGTCACTTTTGCTAACACCATAGTTGCTCCACTGCGGTAGCTTTCTCTACTAATATGTTTAGAGTTCATAAATTCGTCAATTTGTCGTTGTAATTCGATTTCTGGATTATCTTTAGCCATAATTTCAAATAGATTGGCTCTGCGAATTATCGAAATTGCATCGCTCGATCCATGACCATCGAATGCAGCTGACCAATATACTTGTTTACCTTCGCTGTTCACGTATGATCCCTGTGAGCAGTAGTCTTGTTTAGATCCGAGCTGTAGACTTTCAAATCCTTGAACAAGGACATTTTCTCCGATAATATTCTGAATTTGGGCGGTTTGGTTAAGTTCAATTGAGTTCATTTTGTGCGTTTCGTTGTTGTTGGTTCAAATTGTACAATTAATTTATAAATAAAAAAGTTCATCAATTTTTTTATTTTACTATAATATATAATGTCTCTTCCTCAATTTCCCGAACTTTGGTTAATAATCCAATGGATTCAAGAAAATGCATACGATTATGCTTCAGATGATGAAAATACAAAATATCAACAAAATCAAATAAAAACAGATGCAGATATTCGTGGACCTCAGCCTCCTATTAGAAATTAAGCAATAAATAATATACAGCAAATGATAATCCAAATCCAATAAGAGAACCTACACATAATTGTTTAATTGTATGTCTTCTAAATTTCCATCTTTGAAATAAAGTTAATATAGAAATTAATATAGATATAGCCAAAATCCAATTATTAGACGATACAAAAAACAAAAATCCAATATTATATAAGCACATTTGTGCATGACCTGAAGGCATACCATATATATGCGCACCTTCAAACGAATTATCTATATATGGAATTGGTTTATTTGGTCTAGGTTCTCTTATCCAATTTTTCAATTCATGATTTAATAATATATTTATCCAAAATCCTCCACAGAAAAAAATTAGATAAACATATTTTGAAATAAATAATAAATACACAGAAGTAATAGCAAAAGTAATAATAGGACCTGTATATCCTATATAATCCAACGATTTTTCAATATATTTTGTAATATTCATGATATATATTACAAAATATTAAACTTGACTATCACCCCCATTAACTTGTTTTTTATTATCATGTATTGTTCCTATTACAACGGCATTATTTTTTATATCTGAAACCACTTGACTAATTACGTTATTATTTCGCAATTCTTCCATAATTTCGCGTATTGTTTCCATATCCATAGAATCTTGTAAATTCGTCGTAATTTCATTATCTGTAGGTTCTCTATGATTCAAATTGATAAATGTCCTTTTAAAATTGCTAACAGTATTCTTATTCCTTTCTTCCAATTCATTCTTCCTTGACTCAATTGTCTGTTGGATTTGTTTGAGTTCCGCCGCTCTTTTTTCGCGATTCTCTTCATTATACCAAGGATTACGGAAACTGTCTGTAGATACGAGAACATCGCAAATTTCGGGTTTTGAAATTTTGGCAAAATCGTCGTTATTTTTGAACTTATTTTGAAATTCGCTAATAATTTTATCGGGAATCATTGGACTCGTTTCCATGAGTCGATCAAATTCTTCTTTTGACATTTTGAGCATATGAATAACAGCAATACGTTCGTGTGGGTGTTTAGCGAGTTCTATTTTGATATTGCGATAAAACTTGTCCCATGAAATACTGCTTACACGATGTGCTTCATTAAGTTGCGTTATTTTCAAGAATTGTTGTATTGTGCTTATAATACCGCCTAAAATATTGACACCGCCTACTAACATAGTAAATAGTGGTTGATATGCTACAGGAATACGTTGCTGTGCGAAATTTGCGGTTCCTGCCAATGTGGAAATAATAATACACGGAATGGTGTAACATGCATTCAAATACGAATATAGTGAATTCGCACGTGTATGAAGCCAACGATAACACATGGCTTTGTCTGCCCATTCAATTAAAATTTTTTCATGTTCAACTGTCCATTCTGCAGTAGGTTCAACCGTATTTGATACGGATGTAAGTGCTTCTTTGTCCATATTATATTATATTAAAATATATTATAATGGAAGAAAGATTGAACGCATTGAAAACCGATTTCATTTCTATAATTGAATTGAAAGAATCCAATTTGCAAATATTTCAAACATTAAACAGTAGAATAAGTATTATAAAGCAACATTATTCGGATTTTATTCGTAGTTATAAAGATACGCTTTTTGTTTTCACATTAGATTCATTTCATTTTCAAGGCAAATTAATTGATATTGAATATGAAGAAATGACGCGTATTTATTATGGAATCATGAATAAAATGTACTGTGAGTATTATAAATTGTATAAAATTGTGGTGGAATATGTGAATGAAAATATAAAAGACGATAAAATACAGAATTTGATTCAAGCGAATAATCAATATCCTGTTTACAAAGATTTAGAGCCTTATAAACAATATGATTTTCATTTTACGAAAGAATTGCACGAAACAATTATAGTTATACTAACAGCAGTAAATGGATTTTTATTGAATAAAGAGCATGATTTAAAAGTATATCAAGATAAACGGCAAATAGGTTTCAATATTGATAATTTTGTAAATACTTTGAATTTCAATAATTTGATGATTCGCGAAAAAGTTCAACTATTTATTACGTATATTGAGTTTTTTCACAAGATGCATTCGAAATATTTGTCTAGGTTTACTACGAAAATGCAACTAATGTTGAGCCAAATAAATTATGATATTAAATTTGATGGAAATATACAGAATCAAAATAGTGCAAATAAAAAGGTTCTCAAAACATTGAAAAAAAACTTTCAAGGAGAGAACCATCGCGAATTATTGTCGGATGTTAGACATATGATTACAGATGAAGATACAGAGACGAATACTGATGGCAATGAAACGCCTTATAGTGGCGAAAAAACTGCAATATATCATTTTATATCTACAGATAATCCTTCGCCAACATTTGAATCGGATGAAGAAACAGATATAAAATTAATTGAATTAAATATATCAAATAGAGAACCTATTACAAAAGAAGAACCTCAAGAAGAAGAACCTCAAAAAGAAGAACCTCAAAAAGAAGAACCTCAAAAAGAAGAACCTCAAAAAGAAGAACCTCAAAAAGAAGAACCTCAAAAAGAAGAACCTCAAAAAGAAGAACCTCAAGAAGAACTAACACAAATAAATATAAGCGAATTAGATTTATTATAATATTTTTATATATAAAAAAATTTATGTATAAAAAATTTATGTATAAAAAATTGATTAAATTTTTACTAAAAAAATAAATAATATATTATAATATTCAACTATGACAAACTCAAATTCAAGACAAATGGAATTTTCCAAAGAAGAAGAACTCGTAAAAATAGACAAGGTATGTGATCGCGAATATAAACCTTGTGAAAATGGCAAATATTATCTAGGTGCTTACAAATATTTTCCAGAATTCAATGAAATATTATTAATGAATCAAATTTCGTTAAATGTATTTTACGCAAGTAATTACAATAGCTTGTGTAATTTCATTCATTGGTACAGTGGAACTCAAATTCCAGATACGCGTGTACAAATAATAAAAGTCGTAGAAAAAAATGACAAATATGGTATTATTACAATGGCTATTCTAAAAACTCATTGGATCCGTATTATTCAAAGAACATGGAAACGCATTTTCAGACAACGTACTAACACGCAAAATCAAGAATTACGGGGAATGTTAGCATTTCTTAAAAACTAATAAAAACTAATAAAATTAAAAAGATTCATAACTCATAGGTTTACTCATATCCACATAAACATGCAATTCACCCATTTTTATTTTTCCAGAATAATAAGCATCATTTTTACTTATATAATCACTTTTAGTAATCAAATATTTCAAACATTCATCCATATCATTTACATTATTAACATATTTTGGTAATCCAGTAGATAATTCTGGAGTTCCATAATCAGTATCATATTTTATAGCAGATAAAATTGCAAATAAATATGGATTATCTGTTTGAATTTTAGAATCATTTTTAAAATAAAAAGACAATATTTTTGCAAGTCGCAAATCATGACTTATATTTTTTTCAGAAGATACGATATAAAAATTTTGCACATTATCAAGTGGATCAAAAAAATTATATCCAAAACTATTTCCACATTTAGTTGGCGCTTTATTACATTTTGGAAGTGCACATAATTGTTGATAAAATTTTCGACTATTTTCAGGCATTCCGTCTACATTAATATAATTTCTACCATAATCTATTATTTTCACTATATATTTGCTTTTAAAAATAATCTTTTTACCATCAGGATAATGATAATGATATTCAATATATTTGTCTTCATTTGGCACGTACATCATAACATTTTCTGTATGTAAATCATAATGCGTATATTCGTTAGCCAATGCACTTAAAGTACTGTATATTTGAAATAATACATATGCCAATTCATTATTTATAAAATCTGTAAAATTCATACAATCAGATAATGTTTCTTCATTACGTTTCACTTTCAAATGCTGAATTAAAATTGCATAAATTTTATGATAATCCAAATTACAGCTTCCAGCAATATCGTGATCATTATAAGGGTTCAATTTAAAATTCTCGATCAATTCCGGTTTCGTAAAATTAAGTCCTTTTATTATTTTATTCCACATTAATTGATTAATTGTATAACTTCCATATGTCTCCAAAAAATTGGGAAAATATTTGGCAAAATGATTTATGCGAATGCCAACAAAATATTCATATAAAAGAGAATCTGATCCAAATCTAGAATTCATTTTTAAAATTGCATGCGATTTATAATCTCTGTGACTATATTCAAACTCAAAAACTGCGCCATTTGCAGATACTTTACCTATTTTTGATATATTAATCAAATACGAAAAATCTACAAATCCTCCGAAAAATTTTTTTATTTTATCTGAATTTGTGCCAAGAGCAATACATGATCCGGCATCACTGCAAATCGTATTCAAAAATAATGCGCGTATTTTATTTTTATTTTGAAGCATGAATTTTTGAATTTTTTTTGCGCCTTTATCTTCTAAATTCGAAGATTTAATGGACGTTCGAAGAAAAGATTTTTTCGAAAGAGAACTTCGAAATGATTTTATTTTTTTAGTTTCACATAATCCTGTTTTTTTATTTCTGCGTGTTCCATTCGGACAACGTTTACGCATATTAATATATATTAATATATATTAATATATTAACGCAATAAAACTAATAAATTTATCGCTTTATTAAAAGATAAAATGTATAAAATAAAAGACAATATAGAGAGTCCACAATTAGTATAAAAATAATTCACATTATACATATTATTGTAAACTACAATACCGACACACGAATTAGACACCCAAAACATTTGCTGTGAATGAATTAAACCTAGACCTACACCTGCATAACCCATATTACCGACTTGTGTTGCTTTATGGAATAAAACATACGGAAATTGTGTGAAATAAATTTGATAAAACTTGTAAAATGACATTAATTTTATAAAATCTCTCTCATTGTATCTTTGTATTCTTTACTAAATTAATTCTATATTATACACCAATATTATACAGTAATATAAATATCACCATCTTTCAAAATCTGACCCATGCCATAAATTTTGTAAGACCCATCAGCCGTTTTAATCAATTTGCCATGACCTTCAATCCATATATAATATTTTTTAATTGTGCTTACATGTTGTTTGTAAAAATCCAATATATCAATTTTCAAATTAGTGCGAACCCGATTACATCTTTCGCAATATGTACCGATTCTATTTATTCCAAACCATGATACCGAACCAGCATACCACTTCTCCTTATTTTTTTCTGTTAGCACTTCATGCTTAGGAAATAAATATGCATAAATAGTCATCGACTCATCTGGAATAGGTATATCCAATATTTCAATATACGCGTGTTCAGTCTCTTCATCATGTAATAAAATAGCATCATAACCATATTCGTAATCGCCAACAGACATAATTACTGTTTTCAATTTCAAAAAATTGGCTGTATCATTTTGCCAACCAAATGTATTATATGAATTTGTGAACGGTGCCAATGTCGCATTCCAACTATTTGTTGAAAATATGTCATTATAAGAACTATGTTCATGCACATACTTCAGCCAATTATAAAAGAACCTGTCCATATTGCAATGATGCAGCCAAAAAATAGGATCAAATGCCGAAATGCTAATATCGCTCATATTTCCGCCTTCACCTCCAATAATATCGTGAATTGCATTATGCGGTGTTTCTAGAGGCACATATCCATAAGGCTTATATGTTTTCTCACTGCTAACAACTTGCGAACTAAATTCTTCGTATGTTTTCGCATGCAATGTATTATATAATTGCCGGCGAATAGTATTTATCTGTTTTTTCTGTTGCTCGGTTTCAGCTTTCAAAAATCCATTGCGTTGAATAGGTGTTTTAACGCCTTTTGGCCAATATGTTGCAGATGCGAGCGGATTTCGAACAGTAATTTTTTCATCATCGTCAAATAGCACTGTTATTTCCGCACAATTCATAAATGAGTAATCAACATTCTGTTCGCAAATGTCAAAATATGGCAGGGCAAGATAAGACTGGTTTTTGGAATAATTGAATATATTCAGCAATTTCTCAAATTCGTGCAAATATGGAACATGCCATGTTATAAAAGGTTCGACTGAATGTGCGCAATAAAATGGCTCGCCAGTTTTGGCTAATTGCGAAACAATCGTAGGATCTGTTGGACAAAGAACTTCGGGATCATTGGGTTTAAACGTATTGCCATGAATTCCGCAAATACGTGACCATTCATCTGAATCCTCCAAATTTTTCAGAGCCATTATGAAACGCCCAAATTCTCGCGGGTTCTCTTTTCTCAATGTTACAATATTCTGTCGAATATATTTTTTAGGTGTCGTATCAATATTTATATGTAATTTAGTCTCTTGCATATAATATTATTATTATTTATTTTTTATATATTTAGCAATTATTATTTACATACTTCAGTAGCCATCATGATAATTAAATAATATAAAGTATTTTATTCTATTATTTATTATATGTCAAAAAAAATTAGAAACGCTGGACAATGTATTTTTCTATACAAATTAAAAAACACATCGACAATTATACCCACGTTCTCTTTTACAGATTCTAACAGGACAAATATTTTGAAAGTGGAAGTAAAAAAAGACAATATATATATTACACTAACAAGTGAAAATATTCTGTTGGCAATTCCCTCAAATAATATAAATGATATTTCGGCACAATTATGGTTCAGCTTAGATGCAAAAAATATGAGATTATATGCTGGAATTGGAGAACCTAGACTAGAAACCTCTATTTTTTTATATTCGTTTCCTCAAACACAAGATCGCAATTACAAGAAATTATTGGAATCTTTGATCCATCTTGAATATGACGAAGACACAATTGATTTTATTAAATTGATAAAAGACCCAGTTACACGAAATATTCCGCTTTTAATAAAAGATACAGAAGAACTTACAATGGACGATATTGCGAAAGGCAAGTATATGCCAATAGCCAATTTATCCACTGTTAGTCAAAAAATGTATCGCTGTATTTCTGGCAAGAAATTTGTCCTCAACACTGCCGATTTTCCCGATTTCGTTGATGCAATTGAATATAGTATACGGACACCCGGACTTTGGTGCAATACTATGTTACAGAAAAAAAGCCGCGAATTTGATAAAGACAAGCCGAATATATTGGAGACATATTTGCGCATTACATTGGGCGAGAATAATGGCGAATCACCTGGTGTGCCATATGTAATGGAAATTTGGCCTGTAGGTCATTATTCACCAGTTCATTCACATGCCGGTTCAGAAGCAGTCATTCGTGTATTAAATGGCACTATTCATGTAAAATTATATCCATATTTGAGTCACAATATTAGTAATAATATAAAACCGTTTTCTACTGTGGATTTGAAGGAAAATGATTTCACTTGGATAAGTCCGACGTTGAATCAAACACATCAATTAGTCAATAAAAGCAAGATAGAGACATGTATTACAATTCAATGTTATATGTATGATGATAAAGACAGGTCACATTATGATTATTTTGATTATATTGATGGACATGGGCATATACAACCATATGAACCCGATTCGGATATGGATTTCATTAATTTCAAAGAATTAATGAGACAGGAATGGTCATCGGCAAAAGCAGCTGCTTTCACAGAATCATTGAAAAAAGTCAGATAAATTTTTATATTCAAAAAAATAAAGAAAAATTGAAGAAAAATATAATATAATTTTGATATTATATTTACACATATACACATAGAATGTCCGCTTTTGAAATCAACCAAGATAAGTTTATCGGAGATATGAAGCAAACGATTATGGCTCATTACAAAGAGAATATTTTGCTTATATCTGATCCCAGATTCCATGATATTATGATTGGTGATGTAACTGGTAAAATTATCCAAAAATACAACTTTGAAGGACATAATTTCGAAGTATTGCGCGAATTAGTAGAAGAAGAACACAACGAAGTATTTGATAATACATATTGCTATATAAAGAGAACCTATGACCATTATATTGGAAATGCTTACAGAGTAGAATTTGGTCAAGACGAAGATTGGGCATCAATTTATGTATCAAAAAAAATGGAAACAATAAAAGAAGTAGCACAATTTAATATGAAAAATAAATGGATTTATACTGTTGGCAAAATGCTGTATGAAAATGAGACAGGTGCAAAAATCGGTGAAAGTGGGCGAATTCAACATCCGCACATTCCATCCATTATTTGCGAATTTGACGGTATTGTCGAAAACATGGAATCGCCATTATATGGAAGAATTATTGAAATAAACAATGTGCAAAAAAAATACAATATAGGTATTCCATATGAAGAAGAATGGATTAAATTGCAAATGCAAATGGAATGTTGTGACTTAGAATTTTGCGATTATGTAGAAACGCAAATAAAAGAATATGAAACGGAAGAAGAGTTTTTCGCAGATGAAGAGAGAACCAAAGGATTGATATTGATTTTGGAGAAAAATGGCGAATCAGTTTATAAATATATGCCACTGACGATTGGAACAGAAATTAAAGAAATAAAGGCGTGGATGGAAGAGACTTATAATGATGAATACAAATATGTAAATACAATTTATTGGTATTTGGAAAATTACGAAATATCGCTTGTAATAAGGAATCATGATTGGTTTAACAAATCAAATGTATTCTAATAATATTAATAATAAGTTGTATTTATTAATTACTATTTTTATTACGAAAAATGTATTGTAATATTTCCACAGATTTAATTATATTATCCCAATCATATTCCCACATAACAACCAAATTATAACCCAGATCTCTAATAAGTTTTTCTCTAATTAATGTATTTTGATATATTTCTCCATAATTCTTTCCAAGATAATTATATTGGCGTGGATTACAAATTCTTGGGTCTCCATGAAATACTGTTCCATGAAATTCATAAATAGTATTTGTTTCCTTACAATAGCCATCTGCGCTATATTTTGTATTAATAATTCTATGTTCTCCATTATTACATTGATGTTGAATAAATATATTATTGTATTTTGAAATAAAATCAAGATATTTTATTGCTTTCATAGAATATTTTCTTGGAACACATGTTGGACAACCTAGACTACTTTTTAAATGATTATAAGGTGTTTGTTCGAATTCTCCGTGTTTTTTACAAATAATTTTAACTGTTTTATTACAAGAAATATATTCAACTTTTGAATAGTCAAAACTATCCCGATGAGTTAGTTTTGCTTTTTCAACAAATTCTTCTGTTGTGCCTCTTATTAACCCAGATGTATATATTGTAGCACATTTTTTACAACCTTTCCCTTTTAAATGATTTGGTGGCGATTGCTCAAAATCCCCGTGTATTTTACATATTAATATAACGTTTGTATTTGAATTATTATATTCTACTTTTGAATAATCATATGTATCTTTGTGAATTATCTTGCTTTCTTTTATAAATTCTTCTGTAGTTTTTGATTGTTTTATTTTACAATTATCAAAACCACATTGAATACAACCAAAACCTGTTAAATGATTAGAAGGCTTTTGTTCAAATTCTCCGTGTTTTTTACAAATAATTATAATTTTTGTAATTGAATTATTATAAATTACTTTTGAATAATCAAAAATATCACCATGGATTTTAATTGCTTTTTCAATAAATTCTTCTTTATTTGACTTTCTTGATTGTCCTCTAATATCATCATAACAAAATTTACAACCATGACCTGCTAGATGTGACCCTGGAGCTTGTTGAAATTCACCATGTATTTTACAAATAATAATAACTTTAATTATAGCAGTTTTATACTCCACTTTTGAATAATCATATTTATCACCATGAATATTTTGTGATTCAATTATAAATTCTTGTTTTGTTTTTGCCTTAGTCATACAAATAATAAAATAAAAAAATTTTATATTATTTTTATATCAATAAACATAACAAATCTAAGCGCAACATCTAACAAATACAAATCCATGATCCTTCATAATTGTTTGAATATCCGCCATTTTCATAGCAACAGTGCCAACAGAATCAATTGCAATAGGTTCAAATAAATCCTCGCGAATATGGAACATTGCCCTCAATAAATCCATTTTTTCTGTTGGCACTATTTCCCCATATTTTTCACAATACCATTCATAAAAACCATTGATCTTGTAACTATTGCTAACAGGATAATATTCTTGTTTGTAAATATTGAGTAAATTCACAAGAGAAATTTTTTCTGTTTGAATATCGCCAACTGTATAATCCGAAGTACCAGATAAAATTACAATATCGATCAAACTGTGTAAAGACATATGCAAATCTTGCAAAATCGCCGAAGTATCATACAACACCCACGTTTGATTCATGAGACTGATTCCGCGTAATACACGTGGACAATTCAAAAGAAACATGTCCATATCTTCGCTGAGACACGCCCATGCTTTATTCATTTTCACCATGTAAGCACATAATTGGTCGGATTCACCTGGCGCATCATAATAAGTTAGTCCAAATGCCTTTATCAAGGTTTTTGCTTGAACTATATGTTCATTTCTTATTCTGACCATTTTTTTACGCAGGTTCTCTAATTCTTCACATGCTTTCAAATATTCTGCACCATTTTTGTCAAAAGCTGTCAATTTATTTTGAATATCGTCATATTTTGACTCTGCCTCTTTTTTTGCATTATATCTTTTGCGAATAAGCGCCATTTTTTCTGGCGGCGATTTTCCGTCAAATATGAAAATGGGGCGAATTTGGTAATGAGTGAATGTGGCGAGGAAAAGATATAATTGTTCCATGTAAGCACCATCTGCCAAGAATTTGTAAAGATAAATACTTGTGTCTACAACAATAGTTTTATTTCGGCATTGTTCCATATTCATTTTTTGAATAGATTTTTTAGAACAATTGGATAAGAAATAGTTGTTTAAATGTTTGACGCCCATTTTTTAAGATTATAATTAATGTATTTTGAATATATTAATTATCAATTTTTTATCTAAAAATAATATATATAATTAATGACAATAACATCAAAACATATTTCAAGGCGTAATCGTTTTTCACGTATCAAACAAAGTTACAAACAAAACGAAGAAAAACAAAGTGGTGGAAGTATATTTATAAATAGTGTATTCAGTAAGATATTTTCTATTGGATATGAATTCGAATGTGGTGATTTAATGGTTACTCACAAAGGTTATCCAATTAAAGGTTCAGATAATCCTGACCCATCAAAAGAAAAATTTCTAATTCCTAGAGGAATAGATAATGATATTTTATTACATGATAATAATTGCAATCCTTTAGGTGATTATACAATTATACTTGGCACTGAAACTGATAGTCCGTTATCAGGATCCTATGAGACGCATTCTAAAATGTATCATTTTGAACAACGTCATTTTGCAGAAAGAAAGGAACATGATGATATTCACGATTTATTAGATCATAATACACCTGTACAATTGCTAGAAAAAGCTGGTTATGATGTGTATAGTTGGAATTTACCACTTGTATTTTATAATCATACTGAAATTTTATTTACAATTTTTGATAGAAAAAATAATTGTAGAAATGTAATGTCTAGAAATATTCAACACGCTTTAAATGATGAAAAGTGTATTTTAAATACAATGAAAACAATGATTGATACTCTTCATGAATTTTTTATTCCTGCAGATGAATTATTTCCTACTTCAAGAAGAACAAATGAATGCGAACATGCAGGTATGAGATTGAGTTTTTTTAAACCAAATCCGGCATTAAGATGGATAGCTAAACCTATTTATTATGCTGTGCCAACATTCATTGCAACACCTGATGATGAACCATTAAATATATTTGAAGATACATTGTGGGTTCCACAAATGACATATTGTGTGAATGTAGAAGACATTTTATCTGTTACAGCAGAATTAGCCAAATTTTTAACAGACGACGATTTAGATCATGTGAATAAATCAATCAAAATATTAGACGAATTAATGAATGAAGTTTATTATGAAACTATTACTGTAACTACAAAAACAAAAAAAGGAGGAACTAAAAAATCAAAAAAAGTAGTAACAAAAGCTAAATCTACTGTAAACAAAGGTAAAAAAGATACTATTTCTAAAAAAAATATTAAAATAAAAAGAAGAAAATTGAAACCACAATTTATTGAGTTTTGCGAAAAAATAAAAAATGTCTTATTTTTTGCAGTATATTATTTTTACACGTACTATTTTTATGATAATGTTGATGGAAAAGATATTATAAGTATAAAAAATCCTACATTATATAAAAATTTATTTTGTTTCACTTTCAGACATTCAATTGATGAAATATTAGATCATTATATGGAAACAAATCCAGATGAAATGAATGAATTGAAATCGTATTTAAAAAAAAATATAAAAGAAGATGACATAGATATATCGAATAAAGATCCGAGTGTTGCAACAAAACAATTAATTTCATATGTTTCTAGAAGTTTTGTAAGAGTATGTGAAAGTGATTATGTATATGTACCAGAACAACACGTATATGATAGTAATGCGAATGGCACTAAAGAATGTGAAAGATCTATAAATGATGCAGGTTTTCATGAATACATATTTTCTAAATTTTTGAAATGTAATTCTAATTAT
>Ga0214919_10003398_pt1 | contig 24070 bp, 40 predicted proteins | sample LL1503_MetaG_FD_177994 | JGI IMG/M metagenome (GOLD analysis project Ga0214919, IMG submission 177994) | Freshwater microbial communities from Lake Lanier, Atlanta, Georgia, United States - LL-1503 | ecosystem: Environmental > Aquatic > Freshwater > Lake | place: USA: Georgia | collected... | reverse complement strand
TCTGGGTGGCTTTGGTGGCGGGGGTGGTGCTGGACCAATCACTGGTGGTGGCGGTGGCGGATACTCGGGCGGCGGTGGCGCATTTAACCTTGGTGGCACTCAGATTGATTCCGGTGGCGGTGGAGGTAGTTATATTGATAGTAATGCTACCAGCGTAGCTACCAGCGATGGACAGTTTGATTTGAGTGGTACATTTAACGGTGCAAGTATTACTAATCTAGGCACTTATAACAATGCCGCAGGTTATATAACTATAGTCAAATTATAGTTGATCTATTCAAAAAATCAGTGTATAATGTAGTATATGCTGAATATCATCGCTGACTTTATTAAATCAATCTTACCAGCTAAGAAGAAAACTACACCCAGTGGGTGGACCAGTTTCAATGCGCCCTGTTGCATACATAACGGAGAATCAGCTGATACTCGTGGTCGTGGTGGGCTTACTGCCAATGCTGATGGTAGTGTCAGCTATCACTGTTTCAACTGTAATTTCAAAGCATCATATCAACCTGGTCGTCATCTAACATTCAAATTCCGTAAGTTATTAAAATGGTTAGGTGCAGATGAAAACGACATAAAGCGTTTGGTGATCGAAGCCATACGTGTCAGAGAATTGGTTAATCCAGAAGAGGTCAAAGCTGAAGCAGAAGAAGAACGGATTGAATTTAAAGTACGTGATTTACCAGCGAATGCCGTCAGCTTCCAACAGTATATAACATTCCATATCTTAGACAACTTTGAAAATGTTCCTGGGTTGTTAAATACCGCAGTTGATTACGTTGAGGAGCGTAAAATAGATCATAAGAAGTATGAATTCTATTGGACAGACTCGACCGAACACAGCCTACATCAACGTGTGATCATTCCCTGCATTTGGCAAGGCAAAACAATCGGATATACATCGAGAGCATTTGTAGATGGAGTCAAACCCAAATACTACAGTCATTATGAGCCCAATTTCGTATTCAACATGAATAATCAAAGACCAGAATCAAAATTCGTCATAGTCTGTGAAGGGCCATTTGATGCTATGAGCATAGATGGAGTAGCTGTGTTAAATAATGAGTGTAATGAAACCCAAGCAGACATTATAGAATCATTGGGTAAAGAAGTTATTGTTGTGGCAGATAAGGATCGTGCTGGTGCAAAGATGATTAAGAATGCCTTAGAGTATGGATGGAGTGTGAGTTTTCCTATATGGTTAGAAACCTGCAAAGATATCAACGAAGCGGTGGTTAAATATGGCAAGTTGTTTGTGCTGAAAACTATATTAGATGCAAAAGAGTCAAGTAAACTCAAAATTGAGCTCATGCGGAAAAAATTGTATGCTTGATCAAATCAAAGGATTTCATATTGAACCTACTAACATGTGTACCTCAAAATGTCCACGATGTAGCCGCACAGAATTTATTGAGAAATTTCCTAAACGTTGGACTAATAAAAATCTAAAGTTAGATCATTTAAAAAATTTCTTGGATATAAATCTCCAAGGTAAAAATATTAGTCTTTGTGGTAACTATGGTGATCCGATATATTATGATCAGTTATTTGAAATGATCAACTTTTTTAAAGAACAGGGATGTTCTATTAGATTAGCAACCAACGGTAGTTATAAAACAGAAAAATGGTGGAAAGAACTTATAGAAATATTAACTTCTGAAGATGAAGTAATTTTTGGTATAGATGGTTTGCCAGAAAATTATATGAACTATAGAATTAATTCTGAGTGGGAATCAGTTTTAGCCGGATTAAGAATACTGGCAAATTCTAAAATTAAAACCGTGTGGCAATGTATACCATTTTCATTTAATGAAAATAAAATTGATGCGATAAAGAATTTCGCATTGAATATAGGAGTAGATGAATTTCTATTATTGCCTAGCAACAGATGGGTTAGTAATCAAGACGAATTGAAACCATCAACGCCCTTTGCAGAAGAAAGAATAGCAAGTAATATAATTTGGACATCATACGATAAAACCAAACTAATAGATCCACAATGTAAGAAAGATCATAATCAGCATTTTATTTCTGCAGATGGATATTATCTACCTTGCTGTTACATTGGCGATTATAGATTTTATTATAAAACCGAATTCTATAAGAATAGAGATTTATATGATATAAGTAAAACTACTATTACGGAAGTGTTAACTAGTCTGACAGACTTTTATTCTACATTAGAAGATGCTAAACTAAATTATTGTACCTTTAACTGCCCTAAACTATGACAAAAGAATATAGCCCAGAACTACAAAAATTATTTTTAGAAATGATGTTGCAGGACGCCAGTGCCTACACCAGGGTAACCAACATCTACAATCCAGAAAATTTTGATCGCAGTCTACGTGACGTGGCTAAGTTTATCAAATCACACACAGATGATCACAAAACCATGCCTACTGCTGAACAGGTTAAAGCTGTGACAGGAGTTGAGCTTAAACACGTGCCAGACCTAACAGAAGATCACTACAGTTGGTTCATGACAGAATTTGAAGGATTCACTAAGCGTAATGAACTTGAACGTGCTATTCTCAAAGCCGCAGACATGCTGGAAAAAGGCGAGTATGATCCTGTTGAGAAACTGATCAAGGACGCAGTCCAAATTTCATTAACCAAAGACTTAGGCACAGAATACTTTGAAGATCCACGTGCCAGACTTATGGCGATCAAGAGCAATAATGGACAAGTAAGCACTGGTTGGCCAACTTTAGATAAACGATTGTTTGGTGGTATGAACCGTGGTGAACTTAATATCTTTGCAGGTGGATCTGGTTCAGGCAAAAGTTTGTTCATGCAGAACATAGCGATCAATTGGGTCACACAAGGACTTAACGGTGTATATCTAAGTTTAGAACTTAGTGAAGGTTTATGTGCTATGCGTATGGACAGTATGGTAGCCAATGTTTCAACTAAAGAAGTGTTCAAAGACTTAGACACTATTGAAATGAAAGTCAAGATGACTGGTAAGAAATCTGGTAGTCTGCGTATCAAGTATATGCCAGCACAGTCAAACGTAAACCAAATCCGCAGTTATCTAAAAGAACTACAGATCCAAACTGGCAAGCGCCTAGACTTTATCATGGTAGACTACTTGGACTTGGTTATGCCAGTATCAGCTAAAGTGTCACCAAATGATTTGTTTGTTAAAGACAAATATGTATCAGAAGAACTACGTAACTTGGCACGTGAATTAAACATATTAATGATTACTGCGTCACAACTTAATCGTGGTGCTGTAGAAGAGATTGAATTTGATCACAGTCATATCGCAGGCGGGCTGAGTAAGATCAACACCGCAGATAATGTGTTTGGTATCTTTACGTCACGTGCTATGCGTGAACGTGGTCGTTATCAATTGCAACTGATGAAAACACGTAGTAGTTCTGGTGTAGGTATGAAAGTAGACTTAGAGTATGATATTGAAACTCTACGCATCACTGATCCAGGCGAAGAAGCACAAGAAAGCGGCTTACGTGGAGTAGGTGCAACTAACATCCTAAGCCAAATTAAAACTGGTAGTAGCATTAGTCAACCAGAAGATTCTTCACCAAAAATTGCTGCTACAGTAGATAGCACAAAACTCAAAAGTATGCTTGCGGGCTTGAAGAAAGCCGATTAGATAAATATACTAAATTGGAGTCAGAATCGTGCAGAAACGCACCCGTAGCATACTTACAGAGCTTGACGAATTACTCACGCACAAAGACAAGGACAATCTCCTTGAAAGCCGTGCTAATAACATCATCAATGGTGCTATTAACCTAATCCGTTACATCCGTGAAAACTATGAAGCCGAGCAAGCTCTTGAGCTTGAGCGCCGCCTTCTTAATGCTATCAAAGGTCAAGATCCTGCAAAATTCACACGTGGCATTAGGAAGATCAAAGATGAAGATTAACGAAATAATCAACGAAGGTGTTTGGGACAAACTCAAGACCACAGGACAACAAGTCCGTCAGGGAGTTAGCACTGTAGGGCAAGGTATCAAACAAGGCGTAGGTACAGTTGCAAATAAAGTTGGTCAGACCTATCAACAGACACGTCAGGCACAACAACAGAGATTTGCTCAAGCCGCTGCCTCACAAAACTTAACTCCGGGCCAATTAAGAACAAAAAATGTTAGTAGTTTTGCGGGTGATCTCGCTAAAACTATCGGAGCCGCTTCTACCGGACAGAGCTACTTTACCAAGGCTAATCCGACTGTTCCTCAAAAGACTATACCAGTAGGCACTACATTAGAAACAGGACTGGGCACGTTTAAGATGTCTGCGCAAGGGTGGACTACAGATACTAATCAACCAGTAAAAGATCCTAATATAATTAATAAGTTAAATGCGATCTACTATCAAAACACAGATGATTCTGTAGCTGGCACAACCGATAAGCCCGCTTCAACTACATCACCAAGTGGCCTATTGGGTCCAGGTGGTAAACCAATACAGTATGACGCACAAGGTAACGCCATAGTATCATGAAACTATTTGAAATCAAAGGGCAAACACCAAAATTCTTACTAACAGAAAGTAAGAATGTTCATCTCGAACATTTAGAAGACCTGATCTTCAATAATGGCTATGCTGGTGCAGAAGAAGCACTTAACTATATAGATAGCCTGCGCCATATGTTAGCAGAAGGCACCGGCACCACAACCAAACTCACAGTCAAATGGGATGGATCTCCCGCGATCATCTGTGGCATTGACCCCGCAGACGGTAAGTTTTTTGTAGGCACTAAAGCGGTATTTTCTAAGACTAATCCGCGCCGTAGCAAAACTCCTCGAGATGTAGAAACATTTTATGGTGATCAGCCCGAGCTGGCTGAAATTTTATTGTCAGCACTGCAATATCTTAAGAAACTCAACATAGGTGGAGTAGTGCAGGGCGATCTACTGTTTACTCCTGGTAAAGTAAGCGTGGTCAGTGTAAATGATGAAGACAGCTATGTGTTTACACCTAATACTATTACCTATGCAGTGCCTGTAAATAGCAACTTAGGACAACGCATAGCCAATGCTAAATTGGGTATCATATTCCATACTACATACTCAGGTGGTGATACCATAGATGAAATGACTGCACAATTTGGAGTTAATGTCACGGGATTTACGCAGACCAAAGACGTGTGGTTTGATGACGCTACCTATAAAGACTACACAGGTATTGCCAGTCTGACTCCTACAGAAGATGCGAAAATCCGCAAATATCTCTCAGCCACTGCCAAGACCATGCAGAAAATTGGCCAGCAACGCTTTGATATAATCTTGCATGATAAAGAATTCGCACGCATGGTTAAACCATTTATTAACAAGATGATACGTGTAGGCGTGCATGCCGCAGATCCAGTGCAATTCCTACAGGATTTCATCAATCACTATAACGAGCAGATGCTCAAAGATATAGAAACACTCAGTGGTGGTCCGCAAGGACGTGCGGCACAGAATCGCTTGGCCAAGATCAAAGCCAAAGAGCAGTGGATCGCAGATAATCAGAATGCACTAACTGGAGTATTAGCTACTTATAAACGTGTTGTAGAGCTTAAAGGCATGCTATTGCACAAACTACAGCAGGTAGAAGGTATAGGCACATTCCAACGAACCAACGACGGATACAAGGTCACAGCACCAGAAGGTTTCGTAGCTATTGGGCACAATGGCGGCGCTGTAAAATTAGTAGATCGTTTGCAGTTTAGTAGGACCAATTTTTTGTCTAAGGCATAAATAATTACATGCGCGAAAGCGTACAAACTTTAGGAGAAATATAAAATGGCAACAATTTCACGTACAAACGGCGGCGCACGCCCAGCAGACGGTAGTTCAGCAGGTAATGCACAGATTACCGGCCGCACCCTTACGCACTACACAGTTACATCAGCAGGTTTAACAACTTACGGTAACGGTGTAAACATGAACTACTTAGCAGCTGGTTCAGACTATGAAAAACTAGTTTTAGCTATCGAACAAGTTGGTTCTATCGAACTATTAGGTATTCCACTAAGTGGCAACCTATTCCACGTAGCAATTTCAGGTGCAGCACCAAGCCCATCAACAGGCGGTACTTCACTACAAGCATATTGCAACACATACGTAAATGGTTCAGGTGTTTCAGGCGCTACAGTAGCAGCATTCACATACTAATCTAAACACTTAGTAAATGAATAGAAAAAGCCCTTTTTACAAGGGCTTTTTTATTGGCCATAAATACTTCGTGACTGATCAACAATATCTCTATCAAGGCTTTACTCTCATTGACATAACTCCAACTGGAGTTATCAATCATTCTCCGCAGAATGAATTCAAGCGCAATCAACAGCGCAACTGGGAAACTGTTCAACAGATCCTAAGCCTACGCACACAGCCTACCATATTAGAAACCAGTGATTTTGTTGCTGATGTTAAAGACTACAATTTTGGTATTAACTATCAAGGCCAACATCACGTCTGGACTTTTAAGTTTGGGGTAGATTATGCAGACATCTATCAAGAAGGACCGGATAAATTTGGCTTGGTAAAATACGATTTTCAAATCACTCCGATCGTGCTAGGACTCGAAGAAACAATCAAACCAGAACTTGCAGTGTTTACACCAAAAGGTCCATGGAATAACATATATTTTAAATCCGTAAAGCAATAACTAAATATACAAGATGCTATAGGCATTCATTAAGGCACATATTAGGGCACGACTTAGGCACACAAAAACGGCATCGCTTACACAGAGGAAGCGAGATGGCCAAACCATCAGAAATTGAAAAACAGAGTCTGGAAGCCCACGTTGAGATATGTGCTGTAAGGTACAGCAACTTGGAAACCAAACTACAGAATCTTGAACATCGTATGGACAAACTTGAAGGCTACCTAGTCAGCATCAAGGACAGTCTCGATAATAAGTTAGAGGGGCGCGGCAAACAAAGCGTCAGTCTCCTGGTCAGCATCTTAGGTGTAATCTTAGCAGGACTTATCGGATTTATCGGTCACGCAGTCTTTAAGTAAGCTAAATACTTGCATGAAGATAGTCGAACTTACCAACAAAATACTACTACCTATCACCAACGAAGAGCAAGAGTTGCTCGAGCAATTTGAGGGCGATACTCCTATTGCTAAAAGCCAATTAGGTGAGCGTGAGCAGGTATTGGCACACAGTCTAACAGTCAAGGATGTGTTGTTACGCACCAACAACGATGGCAAAATCTATTACAAAAAACTTATCAGATAGTTTTGATATTGAAAAAATCCGACGTTTTACCCAGCAGGAACTCACTCGATTAGCTAATAACCCCACCGAGTTACCATTCTGTTATCAGGTAGGCACTGATGTTTTAGTAGGACGATATCGTGTAGTAAAGGTAACTGATCATTGTTGGCGAGTTACAGAAAATGACAAACAATTATTTGATTTTTTCAGTCGCAAAGATGCTATCTATTACTGTATTGCCCTGCACAAACAACAAACTAAGTTAGCCCAAGATATACGAGACAATGACAGTCTGCTCAATAGATTAGAATTTGAGGCCTCTTTATATCGTATACGTTACAAAAAATCACAGCAAATACAGGATACGTGGGGTGAAGAATTCTATTCTACTCGCTACACAGAAACCATGTCACGCATAGAACAAGTCAAGAAAGAAATTAAGAAAAACCTAAACTTGGCTAAATATATTAAAGTCTAAATAGGAATTTGACCATGAAACTATCAGAAATGTCAGTGAAATCATCACGTAAAATCAACAAATTGTTGGAAAGTCGTTTTGGTTTTGCTATTAACTACAGTAATCTTACTGTTGAAAAAGCGGAAAAGCTCAGCGAAACTATCCAAGCTAACCTTGATAAAATCCGCCACAGTGTAGCATTACACACAGCACAAACTAACCCACGCTATATGGAACTACTTACAGTCCAAGAAGGTTTAGCTACCTGGTTAGAAGAACATCGCCAACAACTAACAGAAGGTGAAGTTGGCAATGCAGAAGTGTTGTTGGCTGCCAAAGACATGGTAGATTCAGTTCAAGACGCTATTGAAAAAGTAGGCAAGATGCAAAATGAACAACTTCCACAACTATTAGACAGTATCCGTGATCAAATTGGTTCAGAACAATCAGAAGCATTTAAATCAGCAGTAGGTGAAACACTCAGCACGCTAATGCAAAACCTACAGGCAGCACGTGAAGGTGTTGACAATGGCGTTCGCGTATTAAGCGGAGAGCAAGTTGATCAACCAATGGCAATGCCAGGCGATCAAGGTGCAGACCTAAGCGGTGGTGATTTACCTCCAGCACCAGGCAGTGACTTAGATCAAGATGAAACAGATGGTTTTGGTGCTACTGACGCAGCAGTTGGTGGTGCAGAAGAACTTGGCCGCGAACGTAGATAATCGTGCGCCTAAGTGAGTTCATCCACAGTCCAAAGAATACTCCAGAGTCAAATTTAACAACGGCTCTGGAACTTATTCGTAACCGCTACAAAGACAAACAACAACCCCCGAAAATCTCAACACAGAGTCTGATCAACTTAGTTTTAAACACAGACAAAACTTTTGATTATGATGCCCTGGTTTCAGCTAACGAAAACAATCCAGCACTTAAAAATCTAATCAAAAGTTATAACAAAGACTATGTAGAATTAGTTCCAGCTGGTGAAGAAGCAGATACTGATGCTACAACTACAAACACCCCAGACGGTGAAGCAACAACCGCTCCAGTAGACACAGTTTCAAATATGGCTAAACGTGCTGCCAAGACACGTGGCGCTGCACTATAATCTAATTAAATACTAGATGATCAAGCTATTCCCTGTGGTAGAATTCTACATCACCAATGTCTGCAATTTAAGTTGCCGCGGATGTAATCGATTCAATGATCTAAATTTCAAAGGACACCAGCGGTGGACTGATCATGCAGATGCATACGAAGCATGGAGTAAACGCTTAGAATTACCTCGTATTACTATCATTGGTGGTGAACCCACACTCAATCCTGATTTAGAATTATGGGCTAGTAATTTAAGAAGATTATGGCCCAATGCTGTTATAATGATACAGACCAACGGCACCTATCAACGCCCTGAACATTTAACCTTTTGGGACAAATATCGTGTAGGATTTGGATTAAGTTTACACGATCCCGCAACAGCAGATGAACTAAAAGCTAAATGGCGTAATTATGCAGGCCTAATAGAAGCATACGTATTCCATCAGAGCACTGTAATTAAACAAGACGACCATTTTGTATTACATCAAAGTAATCCAGTGCAGGCATTTGCGGCCTGCGATATGAAACATGATCATACTATGTATCAGGGTATGTTATACAAGTGTCCTGCTATGAGCAACTTACCAGATTTTGATAATCAGTTTGATTTAAGAATTGACCAAAGGCAACGTGAATTACTGTATAGCTACAAACCATTAACAGCTGATTGCTCTGAAGAAGAATTACAAAACTTTGTAGCGACCAAGGATCAACATATTCCGCAGTGCGAATTTTGTCCACAAGACATGAAGTGGCACACAGCACTAGGTGAATTACAAGAAAATCTCCCTAAACCCGATTTTCCACCACCAGTAACAGAACAAGAGCTCAAATTTTACCGTTAAGGTTGACGAGCTATAATAAATACTGTAGTATAATAGTCAACTATTGGAGTATTTACTATATGGCTTATTCAGCTCAAGTTTTAGATCACTACGAAAATCCCCGTAATGTGGGCACCTTGGACAAGAATAGTCCAGATGTGGGCACAGGTATGGTAGGAGCTCCAGCCTGCGGAGACGTAATGAAACTACAGATAGAGGTACATGATGGCGTTATTACTGATGCGAAATTCAAAACTTACGGATGCGGAAGCGCGATTGCAAGCTCGAGTCTCGTCACTGAGATGCTTAAAGGCAAAACGCTTGACCAAGCAACAGAGATCAAGAACTCTAAGATTGCTGAAGAACTTGCTCTGCCACCGGTCAAGATACACTGCTCTGTTCTCGCAGAAGATGCGATCAAGAGTGCTATAGCAGACTATAGGAAAAAGAATGAAGCGCAATCCCATTGATAGCCCTTGCATAGGTGTATGTCAATTTATAGGTGGTGAATGTAAGGGTTGTTTCCGCACACAAGAAGAAGCCTTTGAATGGTACGAACTTACTGATGAACAGCGCCAAACTGTGTGGAATCGTATCATAAAGAAAAACAAAAACAAATGATATCACTAACAGAATCAGCTAGTAAAAAAATGCAAGCCGCCCTGCATTATCGAGGCAAGGGCATTGGTATGCGCATTGGAGTAAGGACCAGTGGATGTAGCGGATTCGCATATCTATTAGAATTTGCTGATCAGATTTTTGAAGGTGATCTTGAAATAGAAGAACGTGGAATCACTCTTGTAATTAATAAGAAAGATCTTGTATATCTACAGGGCATGGAAATAGACTGGGTTAAAAAAGGTCTGAACGAAGGATTTGAATTTGCTAATCCCAACGAAAAAGCTCGCTGTGGTTGCGGAGAATCATTTACTGTTTGACATTTAGAAATAATACTATATAATAGTATTATGACAGAAAAATTTCAATCGCCCAATCCAACATATCATCATACTCCCGAACCAAATAATAATTTTGATAATATTTTGTCGGACCAGTTCAAAGAATCTACAGGTAGATTTTTGGGCATCGGCGCAAACATAGGATTAGATTGGGGGTTTCCTTTACTTGAAAAAGGATGGACTGGGGTTTATTGTGAACCTGATCCAATAGCTTTTTCTTCACTGATTCAAAATACTGAAAGATTCAGAGATAAAGTAAGTTTAGTTAATGTTGCTGTAAGCCCAATAGGCGGCCTAAAACCTTTTTATATGAGTATCAATAGTTCATTCCTGTCAAGCCTGGACCCAGATCATTTAGAAGAAACACTATCTTATTTTAACTATGAATTTGACAAAAACCCTAAGAAAATACCAATACTAACAAACACAGTTTCCTTTCAACACTTAATCGATCACGTAGGGAAAGATTTTGATCTTATAGTTATTGATGCTGAAGGTATTGATGTTGAACTGGCCATGAGTGTAGATTGGGCACAGTTTACAAAATGTAGCTTAATCAGCCTTGAGCATGGATATCCTGAAATTTATCCATCGGCGGATATAGTTGAGCAATTATTCCAACAGGGTTCATTCATACTCACTGATGTCATGCCCGGGCACGCAGTTTACAAAAAAATCTAATATGCTAATACAAAAATATAATTATACCCCAATTAACAGAGAATCTATAGAAGGTAAACGGTTATATACCCTGCCCGATGGTTCCAAAGTTCCATCAGTGACTACCATCCTTGATCGTACCAAACCACAAGAAAAACGTGAAGCTTTGGCCAATTGGCGCAAGTCTGTGGGAGAAAAGCGTGCAACTGAAATAACCACTGAAGCCGCTGGTCGAGGCACACGTATGCACAAGTTTTTAGAGGACTATGTGCGTAATAACAGGACACTAAATGATCCAGGATCAAATCCCTACAGTGTTGAAGCACACAGCATGGCTCGTGAAATTATCAATAATGGACTTGTAAATGTGCAGGAAGTATGGGGTATCGAAGTGCCTTTATATGTTCCGGGCTTGTATGCAGGAACTACAGACGCCTGTGGCCTATACGATAATCAACCCTCAATTTTAGACTACAAACAGACCAATAAACCCAAGAAAAAGGAGTGGATTGAAGACTATTTCCTTCAATTATGCGCCTATGCTGCCGCACATAATGAAGTCCACGGAACTGATATCCGCCAGGGCGTTATCCTTATGGCTGTAGCGCCAAAACCCAATGAAACACCTGAATTTCAACATTGGGTTCTACAAGGCAACGAGTGGAATATTTGGATGGATCGCTGGTTCGATAGAGTTGAGCAGTATTATAAATTAGCATAAATACTTGATAACGAACTAAGGTAAAATCATGGCTGTAATACAAGTAAGTCAAATACAGGTCCGTAGTGGGTATCAGGAAGATCTACCAGCACTGGCCACAGGTGAATTTGGTTGGTGCGTAGACACACAACGCCTATTCATCGGAAAAGGTACATTAGCAGAAGGTGCACCAACTACAGGTGTCACTGAAATCCTTACAGAATACAGTATTGGGTTGATTAATGTCGGTATTGTTGCGCTTGAAGCTAACGTAGCGAATCTATCAGCTAACGTAGCTACCTTGACCTCAGTCGTAGGTAATCTTACTCCACAAACCGTGACGCTAACAGATAATACAGCAACGGTAAGTAACATAGCCTTGATGACACTAAATTCGGCTAATTCAAGAATCATCAGTTATAACATAACCAGAAATACTGCCATCAGGATTGGTAGTATCAAAGTTACTAATCTCAGCGGCAACGTAGCCTATGATGATGACTATAGCGAAAATGCTGCAACAGGCGTGACGCTGTCTTTTGCGGCCAATTCTAATGCCGCAGTAATGGGCTATACTACTACTAATACTGGTGACAACGCTACACTGACCTTTGTCTACCAACACCTGAGCTAAACCATGTGGCAGAATTTTTGGAATCTGCGTGTCAATGACAGGCTGGCGCAGTGGAAAGACTTTCGCCATCAGCTGGATCGTCTACCCTTGGAATCAGCAGTAGTAGAGCTAAACAACATGTGGAGCACTGCTCCATTTGTTAACTATAACTTAGATGCCAGCGATCCAAAAACCTGGCCAGATCCCTGGACATTGTTAGCCGAAAACTACTGGTGTGACGTTGCTAAAGCTCTTGGAATCATATATACTATATATTTTACACATCATAGAACTACTCCGATGGAAATAAGAGTATATTATGATTATAAAGACAAACAACGCTACACAGTAGCTTGGTTAGATAATGGAAAATATATTCTTAATTACTGGCCGTATGAAATAGTAAATACAAAACAGATAGAAGAAACACAGTTGCATTTGTTGTATCAATATTCAAGCACAGATTTAGCATTAGAGAAATACTAAAAGAGGTATCAAATTGAGCACTATTCAAGTCAAGAAACGCAGTGGCCAGATCGTACCACTGGATCTAACAAAATGGCAGGCGCAGGTAGCCAAAGTATGTCAGGGCGTAGCCGACGTAAGCCAATCCATGATAGAGATTAAAGCACAGCCACATTTTTATGATGGCATTAGCACACGAGAAATTGACGAAATCACACTCCGTGCTATAGTTGACTTAATTGACGTAGAACATGAACCTGAAGTAGGGCACACTAACTATCAATTCGTAGCAGGCAAACAACGTGTTAGCATGTTGCGTAAAGATGTATATGGAGACTACACTCCTCCCCATCTCTATGAAATCGTAAAAACTAACGTAGCTACTGGATTATATACAGAAGAACTCCTACAATGGTATACAGAAGATGAATGGAATCGCATGGATGATATCATCGATCATAGTAAAGATGAAGAATATAGTTATGCCGCGGTTGAACAATTGATAGAAAAATATCTTGTGAAGAATCGTTCAACAAAACAAATTTATGAAACACCACAGGTCCGCTATATGGTAGCGGCCGCAACAGTATTCCATAATGAAAATCCTAATCAACGCTTAAGATATATCAGAGATTACTACGCCTGTGCCAGTGACGGATTGTTCACTCTTGCTACCCCCGTTCTTGCTGGCTTAGGCACCCCTACAAAACAATTCAGCAGTTGCGTGCTGATTAAAAGTGATGATGACTTAGATAGTATCTTTGCATCAGGTGAGATGATGGCCAAGTATGCCAGCAAACGTGCAGGCATTGGCTTAGAGATCGGTCGTTTGCGCCCTTTGGGAAGTCCGATACGAGGAGGGGAAATCATGCACACAGGCATGATCCCTTTCCTCAAAAAATGGTTTGGTGATTTACGTAGTTGCTCGCAAGGTGGTATACGTAACGCATCAGCTACAGTGTTTTACCCTATATGGCATCATCAGTTTGATGATCTTATCGTTCTCAAGAATAATCAAGGAACAGAAGAAACACGTGTTCGCCACATGGACTATGGTGTTGTATTAAATGCCATGTTCTGGCGTCGTTTCAAGAACAAAGAAAACATAACGTTCTTTGATCCTAATGAAGTACCAGATTTGTATGAGGCATTTTACAAAAATACAAAACTGTTTGAAGAGTTGTATGAGAAGTATGAGCGCCAAAAAGGACTGCGTAAGAAAGTTCTTAGCGCAGAAGAAGTTTTCAAAAGTGGAATACTAAAGGAGAGAACTGATACTGGACGTATCTATCTTGTGTTCATTGACAACGTCATGAACCAAGGTCCATTTGATCCAGAGTATCATACCATCTATCAAAGTAATCTGTGTTGCGAAATTTTACTACCCACTAAGCCATTTAAACGCTTAGATGACGCCTCTGGTCGCATAGCCCTGTGTACATTAGGTAGTATAAATTGGGGTGCTTTCCGCAACCCAGAGGACATGCGACGTGCTTGTCGCATCCTACAACGTAGCTTATGTAATATCCTTGACTATCAAGATTTCCTAAGCATACAAAGTAAATTATCTAACGATGAAATACAACCATTGGGTATTGGTGTAACTAATCTTGCCTATTGGCATGCTAAGAAAAATCTACAATATGGCGAGTCAGATGCTCTACAAGAAGTAAAAACATGGATGGAACATCAGGCATTCTATTTAACAGAAGCAACAGTAGAATTAGCTAAAGAACGTGGTGCGTGTCTGCATAGCGAACATACCCGTTATGGTCAAGGCGTATTCCCATGGGAACGTCGTGCCAAGGCCTTAAACAAATTAGTAGACTTTACTCCAACACGAGAATTAGATTGGGAACAGTTACGTAGCGATATGAGATCCTATGGTGTGCGTAATGCTACGCTAATGGCTATCGCTCCAGTGGAAAGTTCAAGCGTGGTAATCAACTCAACTAACGGTATTGAAATGCCTATGAGTTTGATTTCAGTTAAAGAATCGAAAGCAGGGTCATTCATACAGGTCGTTCCAGAATATAACAAATTAAAGAATAGATATCAATTGATGTGGGAACAAACAGACTGTGATGGTTATTTAAAAACTGCGGCGGTGTTGGCGGCTTATGTAGATCAGAGTATTTCAACAAATACATTCTACAATCCAGCACACTTCCCAGATCGCAAAGTGCCAACTACATTAATAGCTAAGAACTTGATGCAGGCACATGCGTGGGGCATCAAGACTTTCTACTACAGCTTGATTAATAAAGCTGGTAGCAAATCTGTAGATGAAGTTATTGAAACACAGGTGCAAGATACAACAGAACAACAAGAAGAGGACTGCGAAAGCTGTAAACTATGAGTAAGGCACAATACGATCTTAAACACGATACAGATTATCTTAACCGTAAGATGTTCTTGGACCCAGCTGGTCCGGTTACCATACAGAGATTTGAAGAAGTTAAGTATAATAAATTAGTTAAATTAGAACAGACCGCTCGTGGTTTCTTTTGGGTTCCTGAAGAAGTTAGTTTAACTAAAGATTCTAATGATTTTAAAGATGCCTCAGATACAGTCAAACATATCTTTACCAGCAACTTACTACGCCAAACAGCCTTAGACAGCTTACAAGGTCGCGGTCCAGCACAGGTATTCACGCCAGTAGTAAGTATTCCAGAATTAGAAGCGTTGATGTATAATTGGAGTTTCTTTGAAACCAATATCCATTCACGCTCTTACAGCCATATTATCCGCAATATCTACAATGTGCCTAAGGATGTGTTCAACACTATCCACGACACGGAAGAGATTGTTAGTATGGCATCCACCATAGGCAACTACTATGATGCTCTACACCGTATCAACTGCAAGGTAGAGCTAGGAAACAAAGTAGACGAACAACTACATATTAAAGCCATATGGTTGGCACTAAACGCCAGTTACGGACTCGAGGCGTTCCGTTTCATGGTATCATTCGCTACAAGTTTAGCAATGGTTGAAAACAAGATCTTCATCGGCAACGGTAATATCATTAGCTTGATCTTACAAGATGAAGTTCTACATAAAGAATGGACCGCTTGGTTGATCAATCAGGTAGTCAAAGAAGATCAACGTTTTGCCAAGGTCAAGGAAGAGTGTGCTGAAGAAGTCTATGCCATGTATGAAGATGTTATCCGTGAAGAAAAAGCCTGGGCTGATTATTTGTTTAAATTAGGTCCTGTAATTGGTCTTAACGCAAACATTCTAAAAGAGTTTGTAGACTATACCGCAGTTGGTGCATTAAAAGATATAGGTATTAAATATCAATCACCTGCACCTAAGACTACACCTATACCATGGTTTAACAAACATTCGGATACCAGCAAGAAACAAACAGCCTTACAAGAAAATGAATCAACAAACTACGTAATTGGTGTTATGGGCGAAAACGTTGATTACGATGAATTACCGGAGTTATAAGATGTTAACAGTATACAGTAAAAATAATTGTCCTTATTGCGAAAAGGCCAAACAGCTATTAAGAAATAAAAATATTAATCATGAAGTATTAATGATAGATGAAGATCCAGATGCACGTGAGTGGTTGATAGCACAAGGGCATCGCACTGCTCCGCAGATTTATCAGAATGGTAAATTGTTTGTAGAGGGTGGTTATCAAGGACTAGCAAAGTTATCAGATGAAGAACTATTCAATAGATTAGAGGGATTTTCAAATGTTAGTGAGTAACAAATACGAAAAAGATCAAGTAGTAAGTTTTAAAATCATGAATGGCGATGAATTAGTAGCCAAGATTGTGGAAGAAACCGATGATGCATTCATCATTAGCAAACCAACTACAGTTATGCCCAGCCAACAGGGACTTGGGCTAATGCAGAGTTTATTTACCAGCGACTTAAATAAGCATATACGCCTCAGTAAACAACACGTGATGTTACACAGTCCTACGGTAAAAGATGTGGAAAATCACTATATTAAAACAACAACTGGTATAGAACCAGTAACAGCAGGCGGCATCATAACATAGGGTAGTAATCATGTCTGAACATGACATAAATCTGGTAACTGGGCAAGCTGGTTCTGTAATAGCAGAGAATCAAAAGGTTACTTTTGGCACCGCCGCAGGTGGTGTAACCCCCGCTACTGTAACAGCCATGGTAGGTATTAATAAAGGTATAGCATTAGATTTAGAAGCTAATGTCAAAGCCGCCATGACAAAATTAGATCAGGCTCGATTTGGTGATGATCCGGCACTGGCCGCCAACGCTAATATCGCCTACAATGCTTTGACCAGCTTACAATCCAGATTAGGGTTTGGTGGAAGTCCCAATCATGCGGCATTCGGAAGTTTTCTCAATCAGGCACAAAGTCATATCAAAGATGGAATTGAAGTCAGACGTGCTACAGACTTTATGGCTAATACAAACTATGAAGATTTTGGCAGCGGCATTACTAATATGTCCAGCATGGTTGATCGTGGGTTAACTAACCAGATAGGAAGTTTCAAAGGTGCCGGAGTCGCCATGGCATCTACTGGATCGATGTTTAACGGTATTGATATAAAGAATTTTAGCACTCCTACTGGGTTAGTCCAATCACTGCAAAACAATAAATTATCTAATGTTACAGGGGTCAATCAAAAATTAGCTGAAGCAGGTGTTGATTTAAATGATTTAGATAATCCCGTGTATACTAATCAGATTAATCAGGTTATGGGTAGCATAACTGATCCAAGAGCTATCAATATATCTGCTGATCAGTTTGGAATTACAGATCCTTATGCCGGATTACCAACATATACCGGATCCGATAGTAGTTTGTATAATACTCCGACATTCTTAGGTGGCACATCTACTGCTACATCAGACGTGCCATCTGGTGCAGTTACCGTTGGTTCCAGTGGACCCAGCACTGCATTCGGCGCCGCAAGTGCACCTGAGGTAGGTAATGCTGGTGGAATACAAAGCCTTAGAGATCTAAGCGATTATACGAAATTAGCTAATCCAGCAGATACCGCGGGGTTCAGTGGAGCCGGTGCATTGGCGACTAAATTTAAAGACATGGGAGGCGGAACAATAAGCGACGCAGCCCAAGCACCCAGTTTCTTCAGCAGCATACAAACAGTTAATACCCCACTAACTAACAGCCAACATCCAACTTTGCCTAGTCTCATGTCTTCATTGCAACCTGATATAGATTCAATGACAGGGTCAGGTAATGGATATAGAGGTTTACCTAATATACGTGATTTTGCCCAACATGTTGCTGGTGGTCCTGATATTGATATATTCAATGGAGATACTATCAGCAATAGCTCATGCCTTGCACTGCAAGGATCCGTATCCAATGCCAGCAGCCTATGGGCCACGGCTGGAGTCGATTTAACCAGCCCACCGCTGAACTGCTTGGGAAGTTCTATGGCATTCGCCACTAACCTACATAAGTTTGGTGCTGATAAATCTGGATCCGGCGTAGCTGATGTATTGCGTGGAATGGCAAATACCAGCACTAAGTATGGTGAAAGTATCAAGGCCAGTTTAGCAGAAGGTAACAATAATAATCTATTGGCAGCAAATGGCATGGGACCACTTAAAACTAATCCGTTTGAAGGCGCACCAAGTTATGCCGGAGAAGATAGTAGTTTAAACACCAATGCTGGTGCCAGATTAATGGGAGGCTAACGTGTATCTTAATCCCACAGTTGAATATAATCATATTAGCAAGTGGGCAGCCAATCTGATTGGTCGTAAGATAACTCCTCGCAGTTTAGTAAAAATCTTAGGTAAGCATCTCAACAAACACGAACATCCTGTTCGCGTGAAACTCTATACCGGCGCCAAGGGCGCATTAGATCCTGACGAATTTACCATTGGTGCAGAATACGATCCAGGATTAGACGAAGCACATAAAAAACAGTTTATTATTGATTTTATCTTGAATCATCCTAAAACTGTTCCAATAGAAATCACAGCTGAGATGGCAGACAAGTTGGCCATGGACTTGTTAGAAACGCTGATCCACGAATACGAACATCAAAGACAGTTCCGAAGTCGCAGATATCGTTATCATAGGAATACTTACAAAAGCGATCACAGAGATCCACAGAAAAAAGCAGATCAAGAATATCTCGGTGATCCAGACGAAATAGATGCCTATGCACAGAACATAGCAGCCAGGCACTACTTGATGAAATATAAGTTAAATATTACAAGCGCCAGCAAATTAAACAGTCCAGATCTCAAGCAGTATTACAAGGCATTTGGCAAGGATCACGAAATAACTAAACTGTTGTTGAAAAAGGTCAAGGCAAACATTAAATACTTTAAGGAGAATGACAATGGCAAAAATCACAGAAGAGCATTCAAACGCCCTCAATTTAAACGTAGATGATGATGTCCTGGGTGACATCGCACCCGAGGATTACGTATTTGTGGTTAGCCAGGACGGCAATCTTAAAGGTATAAGTCTTCCAGAGACTGATGTTACGGCCAGCGATAGAGTAGAAGAAATATTCAAGTTCTTTATCAACAGAGATGGCGGCCCGTTAGCTAATAGGACTATTCACTAGGCTACGCAATTCAAACAAGGTAGCGATTACATCACCTTCGTGCAGGATCGCTTGTCCGCCCACAGCTCGCCATTCTTCGATATTACTAACTCTGTCGTCTATAAGTATATCACCTGGAGTATAGTGATGTTGTTTGTCCCTGCTATAAGGTCCCATGAACAACGGTATGCCTGGATAATATTTTTGTATCCAATGCATTTTATCCCAGAAGACCCAAGGTAAGTTGTTTTCCTTAGGAATAGCTGATAAGAATCCCACAGACATTTTATGCTGTTTGGCTAATTCTTGGACTTCTTTAACTAATCGATCAGCATCTGGACATTTAGGTAATATGCTGTATAATCTTGGATTGACTGATATCTTTTGCCAATCTTCATCATTGTATCTGTGCCCACCCGGACTCTTATATCCCACTATAGGCTCGGCATAGGCATCGAAATCTGCTACTACGCCGTCCATGTCTAAAAATATTGTTGCCATGTTATCCTCTTAATCTAATTCGTTTTTAATGCGCCATATGGCCATACGTGTTTTTGGCCCAATGGTTCCTGTAGGTTCTATACCCTTGGATCGTTGGAACTCTTGTATCTTTTCTCGAGTTGACAAATCGGGCATGCGTTCTTTGCAGACCTTGTGATATTTATCAAACACATTAAACAGTTTGCAATCGCGGCCTGTTACAGCATCTAAGGCATGATCAGTAAGTGTCTTGCCAGTAGTTCCATAAGCTACTACATCTGCGGCTGTTTTGGCCTGATCCACAGTTTCAGCAGTAGCCACTACAGTAGCCCCGGCACCCATATTAGTAGCTACCATAGTTGCACATCCCGGTAGCAGTAAACTGATAACGATTAAAAGCCTTATCCCCATTTGAGTAAAAACGCCGTGACTAATTCAGCTGAGGGCATGTTCATGACCATACCTTCGTGATGCATACGTCCCTTGGGCAGATGCTCTTCCATCCAACTGTATATACCCTTTTCGTTTTGTATCCACCAAGCAAAGTCTGCTATGACTATCATATAGTCCTTCCAGCCAACTTCTTCTGGAGTGACTACGATAAATCTACGACCATTGGCACCATCTAATATACTCATAGATACTTTAACATAAACATAGTTCGTGCGGCTTCGTCATAAAAGTCGATGTGTATCTGACTACGATAGTCGCGCCAATCATCACCATAATCATCACTGACTTTATCTTGATCGTAATGAACGTGTTCACGCACCGTAAATCCCAGTTGTTCGCGCATCTTGTTGCGCATTAGGTATGTGCTGGGAGTTGCAGCATATTCTTGCTTGATCCGAGCAAATATCCGTTCCCACTCACGATGCCGTAGTATGATTGATTTCATAGCCACCTCAATGAGAATGCAGTAGCATCCTTGTCGTGTTTAAAATGAAAAGTCCAATAACCATACCAACTGAAACTATACCAAACGTCATGTTCATCTAACCATTTTTCTCCAGGTTCTATCCTGCCAGTGCCTATATGATCTTCGCACCACTTCATCATCATTGTGATGTTATTGCGGTCTGCACGCATGAGATTTTTTGGAACAGACACCGCAGTCCAACCTTGCGCCTCAAGCACTCGTTCTGCTTCATGTCTTTCTCCGGTGGCCGCACGATGTTCTTGTGCCATCATTACATCCACCTTAACATAAAAGCAGTAGCATCTTGCTCAGTATCAAATTCTACGTAATAATAGTTAACCACATCTGGACTTAGGCCAAAGCGACAGTGATAGTGATCTTCAAAATCACACTGACTGATATCGCCACGATCCTGTATAGCCAAAGCCGCACGATGCACGGCAGTAGTAGGAATCATCATTATACCCACCGCAACGCAGTCATGATAGCCACATCAGATTCTTTAATCAAAAACTCCTGCCCTTCATAATAGAACTCTGCATTGTTAGCAGTCAACCAGTTGGCCACAGTTAGATTTTTATGATCACTGTTGATGGTAATATGTGACCAACCCTGTAATTTATATCTGTCAACTCTCACATACCAGTGCCAACTGCGATCCATGCTGTCTTGGAATTCTCGACCCAGATCAGCAAGTATAGTTTCCTGCAGATCGGTATGCTCCCAATCCCAGATATCACTTTCAACTATTTCATCGACTACGACAGATTTAGGTATCTTAGACATCGATATACTTCAATTTAAAGTTTTCAGCAAACTTCTCGTAGTTGATATAGCCGCGTGGATTACATACCACACGACAGTGATCGATCATGTAGTCATATGGATCGTGTGTATGACCGTGTATCCAAAGTTTGATCTGCGGACGATAGCTGATATAGTCATCAAGTTGGCTGCTAAAGCCACCATTCATGATCTTATCATGTCGCCAACGTTCATGTATGCTACGATGGCTGGGCGTGTGGTGCCCTACAACGACAAACTTGTCGTTATCTCTGCCCGTGATCACATGATTAATGTAGTCAAGTGCTTTGCGATGTTCTACTACAGCGTCTTCTGGACTAAATCTGCTGGCTTCAGCCTTTTGTTTGCTACCATGAGGAATGTAGTTATCGTTCTCATCCAACACGTAGTTGTCATTCTCATCTTTAAGATAAAGCGGTACGGTGCGATAGACGGGGCGATCGCTGTTTTTAATGCAACGGAAATCGTTCATCATGCTTTTCATGTGATACAAGGTAAGGCTGTCTTCCTCGTTCATATTAGTCCACAAGGTCGTGCCAATAAAAGTTATGTCACCCAACTGAAATGTTTCATTGTCTAATAGATGTATATTCTCAAATGGTTTAAGTGCGTCACGTAATACATGTGCAGTATAGGCAAAGTCACCGTTGTAGTGTTCGTGATTGCCCATGATGTAGACGACCTGTGGAAATTCTTCGCTACACTGACGGAAGAACTCTAAATATCTCTTAATAAACTTGTCCTGTGCTTTGAAGTGTTGAGCCACACAGATGTCACCAGCTAACACTAATAGTTCAGCTGCCTCTGTGTTCTTAATATCTAATGGTCCAAACTCTAAATGGACGTCACTTGCGATAGCTATTTTCATTTTACGATATACCAATCTAATATCTCTAATACTTCTTCACGGTTGCTACTGTTCCATAGTCTAACAGCGGCTCTATACCCATTATCACCATCTTGTTCCATGCTGTTAGCAATATCTGGGAATTGATTGCTAAACGCTTGCCCTAAACGATAATATGGATTCTTGATTCGTTCAAAAAGGAACTGCTTTTCGAACTCTTCAAATTCTTGCATGGTGATTTTCATAGTATGATTATACACTAAACCAACTCAAAAGTCAATGCCAAAATCGTTTCAGCACGGGTGGTTATGGTCAGATAACGGTTATCTAAATCATATTCATTTGGACAGTATTGGTGTAACCATGCTTTAAATCGGTCAAACTCCTCAGCATATAAATCTTCGTATGGACTGACAATGTAGATGCTGGCGCCTTCACCGCCGGATACTTTCTTTAATTGCATCACGCCCACTCCAATAGAAACTTGCTACACTCTGAGGCCTGTTCAAAATCTAAGTAGAACAGTTCATCATCAGTTAGCATTTTAACATCATACCCATGGGCACGCAACCAACCAGGGATCTCATCCCAGACGAAGTAGCCATTCTCAACTCCAAATCGTGTGACGATCTTATCTACCAATTGATCACTGAGCTGTAGTCTCATCTGTATTTCAACTGAAACAATAGATACTTCTGTTCATCTACTATGTCGTGGTTGGGCAATATTCCATCATAGTCATAGTAGATCTGTAGGCCATAGTGTTCAGTGAGCCAAAACTGGAAATTAGCTTTGTCACCACCAGTGGCATTATATTCTATTTGTGCTTTACGTAACATCTCCCACCAATGATCTTCAACACCTGTGAGGGTGTTTAGGCGTTCCTGCGGTTGATATAACTTATTGTTATTAGTCATCGTGCTACGAGTGCCAGCTGTGAGATATACTTGGTCTTGCCCCAACGTATTTTAATAGCAAAGTCGTAGCTTTCATCTTTAACCCAGTTGTCTATGCGCAGGCCCCAACTTAGATTTTTAACACCAACATTGTTCCACAACCAATATTCAAAATCCATACGGTTCCAATCAACAGTGCTGTTAAACCTAATAACCTCACCTGGCATCCATGCCCACCACAGGTCACGCCACAGGCACCCTGGACGTTGTAGATAAAATCGCACGACCCATGTCCAATAGTGATACTTACTCTTATGGATATGATTGTATTCTGACTCTGTCATTACTTGATTATTTAGAGAATACATATACCCCCTCCCACTTCTCACGTCCTTCAGTTTTGTTATTACCAACTCCCGGGCGTGTGTTTAAGACCATCTTGATAGTGCGTTGATATTTGAATCCAATCTTTTCAGCTGTGGCTACCCAACGATCGACAACTTTATATTCTTTGTTGCCATATGACTTATAGTCAGCGATGTTGGTAGCAAATATGCCATCTGCATTTAGGCCATCGTAGATGTTACACATAGTTGGTGCCGCATATCCTTC
>Ga0214919_10003397_pt1 | contig 24072 bp, 21 predicted proteins | sample LL1503_MetaG_FD_177994 | JGI IMG/M metagenome (GOLD analysis project Ga0214919, IMG submission 177994) | Freshwater microbial communities from Lake Lanier, Atlanta, Georgia, United States - LL-1503 | ecosystem: Environmental > Aquatic > Freshwater > Lake | place: USA: Georgia | collected... | reverse complement strand
GTGAAAGCCGGTACATTTGTGTGTCCTGGAAGCGTGAGTGAAGAGGAGTATAACGCGGCAAAATTGTTACCAAGCCCGAGCGCATTAAAATCGTTCATTGGCTTCGGTATGAGTTTCGGCGGGCGCTTTTTTGGTGCGTATTCTCAGAAATATTTGAATGATAAACCAGAGGACTTCTGTAAGGAAATGACGAATAGTTTGAAGCGAATTGGGCCTGTAATACAAAATGTTTCATTTACAAATAAGGAATATCAGGAACTAACCCCTGTAAATATGTTTGTATATTGTGACCCGCCATATGCTTTCAATAAATATCCAATTAAGTATAGAAGGGCTACAAAGAAATATGATGTATTTGATAATGCGAAGTTCTGGGATCTAATGCGGGAATGGAGTAAGACAAATTTAGTAGTTGTATCGGAAGTAACTGCCCCTGCCGATTTTGTCAATATATGGGAGCAGGAGAGATATAGAAGTGCGGCACAAAGCAAGAAGACGCGATTCTGTGAAAAATCGGAAACAGAATCAAAAACACATAACATGGAGAAATTATTTGTACATGAATCGATTGCGTCCAAGTTGTTTCCTCCAAAAGAATAATATTAATATTTTTAGTGATTCTATTTTACATGTAATATAAAAAAAATTGAAATACTTTTTTTTATATTGGCGGGACGTATAATTATATTTATATTTACATATTACATTAAAAATTAAAATTAAAATTAAGATAAAATGAATAAAGGTGCTATATTTTCCACTGATAATATTTATCGTTACCAATTGTCGCGCATTTGGGACGACTCAAAGCCAAAAATATTGTTTATTATGTTGAATCCATCGACAGCGGATGAGTTTGTAGATGATCCGACTATTCGCAGAGTGATCAACTATGCGAATACATGGGGGTATGGGGGAGTTTATGTAGGTAATTTATATGCGTTTCGTAGCACAGATCCAAAAGGACTGAATAGTGTAGATGACCCAATTGGTCCAGAAAATATAACCAATATCCAGATACTAATTGGTCTTGTAGATAAGGTTATTTATGCGTGGGGAAATGATAAGACGGAACCAGAGTGGTTAAAAACATGCGTAGACGCACCATATTGTATTGATATATCAAAAAAAGGGATACCGAAACATCCATTGTATTTAAAAAAGAGTTTAACCCCTCAATTATATGTAAGAAGTGTATAAAATTTGTATATTTAATTAATTAAAAAAATATTAGGTAATTATTTTTTATTTAATTGTTGGATAATCTCTTAACCACTAATTAATTTAAAACATCTTCAAAAACTCATCCAATGACATGATCTGTATCGGTTTAGCCAGCGTCTTATTCAGTTCCCGAGCCTTATCAAGTTTACCAGAGCTTTCATCGAGTGATTTAGCAACCACTATATCAGTGTTTTTAGACACAGATGAGCCGAATTTAGCGCCAACTGATTTCACCTTGTCTTCAATGACCTTCTCTGTTAAGCCTGTGACGACAATTGTCTTGCCATTTAATGGATGATTTGGGATAATTTGTACGGAGGCTTCTTTAACCGAAGACTGAACATTTAATTTACTATCTAATCCAGTCTCCTTCATAAACGCAATAAAATCTGGGATCTTCTCAACAAACGCAGTTGCTGTTTTAACAGCCATGCCCTTGATTTCAGACAGTTTTTTAATCTTTGCTTCATTGGATTCCGCTGACGTCAGAATATCTGGATACATCTGGATAATAGGTCCTAATCTCGTCTCACTAAATCCGTGACCAAATATATTTGAACACGACATAATGGTAACAAGATCTGTGCCAGCAATTTTCTCTTGAATACCAGTATAGATCTTTGCTGCCATTTTCTTCTGAAAACCTTCTACCTTCAAGAAATCAGCTTCCGTCATTCTAAGAATCTTACCAACTGTGTTGTATCCAGCGCCAATAATTTTAGCCACATTGCCTGCGCCAAGACCATCCACTTCGATTCCCTTGAAGAAACCAGTAATATTCTTCTCTAAAACAGTTGGATCTTCTCCAGCATTCTCAAGTATTACATCTACATGTGTTGAGTTCCATGTATAAGGAACTGACGGCATTTTGGCTTCAGGAGCAGGAACCGTAACGGCTTTGATATGAGGGATCACATCGCCGCTGCGAATCAGTTCAATGGTGGCACCAATTCCGACTTTATTATTGAATATAAACGCACCATTAAATCCAGTAGCATATTCGATTTGGACGCCACCTAGATGAATGGGTTCAATTCGTACTCGCGGCTTCAATAATCCGTCTTTACTAGGTGTCCAAATAACATCGACAACTTTGGCTTCGGCCATTTGGTCTGATAAGACCATCTTGAATGCGAATGCGTGATCCGGATTACCTGCTGTCCTTGGATAAACCGCATCATTGCTAACAATAACGCCATCAATTTCATATGTATAATTCTTCCTCCAATCTACCAACAAATCAGATAATGCTTCATTAGATAAAGCAGTCTCGATTTTGTTTTGAACGCGCTCTACATCAATAGTGCCTAAAAACTCCATTTGCTTAGATGGTATAAGACCAGCAGGAATAATTACTTCATAGGATACAAAATGAATATCCTTTACGATCTCATTGATCGTCTTGTGATTGATAATACCAGCTACCATATTTCTGGGATTAGCGAATTTGGTCTTGTATTTTGCGTCAAATACGGCCTTAGGTATAACAAATTCGCCACGAATCGCGATGCCTTTTGTCTTTGGAAGTCGCAAATGCGGTATCAAATAACTGATATCTTGACCAACAGATCCATTGCCTCTTGTATACAACTTTGGTACAGGACCCTCTGTTGTATAAAGTCCCGATACACCATCTAATTTACATGATAATACATAAGGACCCTTGTATTTCGCGACCCATTCTTTGAGAGCATTAGTATCTGGTTTAATCTTTTCCATCGACGCCATTTCGTAAGGTAATTTGGCCTTATTTCGTTCAACATCGGCACCAATTTCAGTAACAGCGGCATTCGATGGGAACTTATTATTGGTGAATTCCTTGATAATATCATATTGATTGTCTGTAATAATTTGTTTATAATTGTAATAAACCTTGCTAGAAAACCTGATCATATCAGTGAGCATTTTTTCATTAAGTTGCTCCAATACGGATATGCCTTGGTGCGCGAATTTCTCGATATTTTGGCGGACTTCGGGTGGGATCTCTTCTACAGCAGCAGGCGGTGCCTTCATTGATGTAGGGGCGGCTATTTCGGCAGCAGCTTTTGGCACGCTTACATCCGTCAAAGGCGCGACCTTCATTTGTGTAGGGGCTGCTTTTTTGGCTTTTGGTAAAGACGCCTCTACATGCGTCAAGGGCGCCAAAGGTAAAGCCTTCATTGGTGTAGGACCCTCCTTTTGGGTCGCCGCAATCGGTCCCCCTACATGAGTCAAGGCCGCCGAAGCTAAGGCAGCCGCCCGCCCATCCGCGCGCTCAACCGGCGTCTTATATGCCATCTTCAAGAAGTCAAATATCGCCTTCTCATTTGGAAAAGGCTGATCCACCTTTTCCCCCTTGACCTTATTCTCCATCATACTGAGTCCATGCTCATTCAATGTATATCCCTGAGCCAGCGCATTATGACGCATCACAGTATTGAATGCTTTGCTTCCAGTAAAATACAAGATCGCAAACGGGAACTCATCAGGCGGCGAATATAAGAAATCTACACGACGCGCTACACGATTTCCAGGCAACTTAGCAATTACTAATGTCTTTGAAACGCCTCTTGATAAGACATTTAGAATAATCTGTTGCTTTATCAATTCATCCACAAAATTCTTGTAAATTGCGCCAGAATTGCCTGTAATAATAATATCAATGTCACCAGAATTCTTCGCACCACGTCTATAAGATCCAACAATTTCAAACCTAGCATTAGGATCTTGGACTGCGTCTTTTTGGAATATGGATTTAAACAGATTTTCATACTCTTCGATTTCTGACCTAGGAATGCGCTCTAGAATTTGTTCATAATACTTAAGACCTACCTTTTGTACATCATTTAATTCGTCTTGTCTCTCTCTCAATTGAGCAATCGTTGTGATACCATTTGTGACCAATTCTTTTGCTTTTTTAGGACCGATCCCATATACATCTGCTAGAATATTGATCGGATTTGTCTTCTCTCTTTCCAAAACGGCGAGTGTTCCTGTTTTTACATATTCATTTAGTTTTTCCATGATGGTTTCACCAATACCAGGTTGGCCTTTCAATTGTGACGGACTTGTGATATCATTTGGATAAGCCATAATTGTTTCTTGAGCTTTTTGATAGGCCCGGGCTTTAAACTGCTCCCCTTGCTTCACCATAATAGCACTTAGTTTTTCCAGTATATCTATGAATTCCTGATTATACACTTTATTTGGTTCTACGTGTAATTCACTCATTGTATCTATTTTATTTATCTTAGTTGTCTTTAAACTTTTTTCTGTTTCAATTTCTTTTTCTTCTTTTCTTTCCTTTTCCATTATATTATCTTCATTTTTATAAATACCTTCTAACACATGAGGACCTGTTACTGATAGTATTTTTTTTGTTTTTCGTACTCTCTTTACATGTGGGGGCTTTACAGGACTATTTACATGACTGTCTACAATAACAAATTCTATATTTGGCTTTACTTTTTTAGTTCGATTATGTTTCACCTTATGCTTTGGACTTTCTATTTTTTCCTCAATAATCAACTCCACTTTAGGTTTTGATTTTCTTGATTGTTTTGGTTTAACACTCTCCTCAATAATAATAATTTTGGGTGTTTTATTGTCTAATTTGATCTCATCTTTTATTGCTTCCTTTATTTGTTGTTTTAATTGCGAATCTGGTGATATTATTTTGAAATTCTCCAACATCTTTTTTCTTGATTTTCTTGTTTTTTTTATTTTATCTTCTAACAAAACATCCATATATTTTACGTCATATTTTATCTTTGGGAAAAAGTAAATAATTTGTTTAGATTGCCAGATCTACCTTGAGAAAAATTTATGTTAGATGTAGGCATTATTAGTTTTGTTGATTTTATTTGTTTGTTTTTATGTTTTTGAATAATATCACTGATTAACATATCTCTATATTCTTGTATTGTTTGCGGAGTTCTAACAACTGGTTCATCATTTGACTCATTGTTGAAATATTTATTAAATATATAACTATTTTGTTGGTTTGGAATAGGAATCGGATCAGGATTTACTATGGGTTGCTTTTGACTTACTATTGGTTGTCTTTGACTTTGTTGTTGTATTTGTTGTATTTGCTTCTGTGGTTTACCATCTAACAAATGTAACTGACCATCCGCTACAAACATGCCCATTTTAGCTAAAATATCATCATACGATAACTTAGGCTTTGGGTCTGGAATCTGCGGTCTGACCATTCTAGCCTTTACTCCCGACAACGAAGGCTTAATAGTTTGCTGTGGTGTTGCTAATAGTGGTTCATCGAAATGAACATTTTTTTTAATAACCTTGATCGGAACCTTACTTGTCGGCATATTTTCAGGTATTTTTTCAAAATCATTATTTGATTGAATTTCGGATATGTGTAACTCCATTATATCAAAAAGTGATATTATTATATTTGTAAATATACTCAAAATATACTCAACTCATATAAACTTAACTTAGTTCAACTTAATAAAAATATATAGAAATATTATATGAATAAACCTAGGCATACAAAAAAAATAAGGAAACATAAGAGAAAATATACAAGAAGATATTCAATGAGACATAAACCCAACCCGAAATCAATGCCAAAACCAAAGATATATATACAGAATTACGGTGAAACAACAACGCTAATAAATAACAATGATGATAAAAGTAAACGTCAACTAAAATGGGTAGGAGATTATAATGGTGATAATTTGTCTCTAAAAATTGATGTTATTAAGGATAATGATCGAAAAATGTATAATATAAATATGAACAATGATGAGCTTAAAAATCTTTTAAATATACCTCCAGTAAATACATCTCTATCTGACCGATTAACTAATGATTTTTTAGGAAATGATAATTATTTGGACACTAATAAAAATTACAAAAATGAAATAGTCAAGGAAGATGTGCCGGTATTTTTAGATAACGAGGAATTATTATTTATGGATCCAAAAAAAGATAAGTATTAATTACTAATATTTTATTACACTATTAGTATAGAAATGTCTACATTTAGAAAATATGGCGGAACTAATTATTCGGCTAACCACAATGTAACACGTAGCTTTATTTCGAATAGTGAGCAAATGAATATTAATAATAGTTCTGGGCAGGAAAATTCTAAGGAAAAGTTCGCAAGTCATATTGATATGAGCGGAAATTCGATTTTACAGGTTGGTACTATATATTTTTATGATGGTACGTCCATGAATACGGCTCCAATTGGCGGTACTGGTTCTACTGGTATTCCTGGGCCTACTGGTCCTCAGGGTGATCCTGGTGCTACTGGTCCTCAGGGTGATCCTGGCTCTACTGGCCCTCAGGGTGATCCTGGTGCTACTGGAGCAAATGGCAATCCTGGTGCTACTGGAGCAAATGGCAATCCTGGTATTCCTGGTTCTACTGGTCCTCAGGGTGATCCTGGTATTCCTGGTTCTACTGGTCCTCAGGGTGATCCTGGTTCTACGGGACCTCAAGGCGATCCTGGTATTACTGGAGCAAATGGTCTTCCTGGTTCTACGGGACCTCAAGGCGATCCTGGTGTCACTGGTGCCACTGGTGCTACTGGTGCTACTGGGGCCACTGGTCCTGCTGGCACGGGTATTTCATATTGGATACCAATTAATACAAATGATATTATAAATAATAATTCTGGTAATGTAATTATTGGACCCACTGGTCAAACAGCAGGGGCAGGACCTAATTTGAATGTTAATGGAATAATTAATGTGAATGGTAAGGAAGTTTTTAGTTCTGTAATTACTGTAACTGCTACTAATCCTTTAAATATTCCAACATTACAAACTTCTGCGAATAGTCAATATTATTATCTAGAATTTGTTAATCCTGATACTTATACTATTACATTAAATTCTGATATTCCTGCTTTTAATTATATTTTAGTTGGCGCAGGTGGTGAAGGCGCGACTGGGACATTTGTTAATGGAGGTGGTGGTGGTGGTGGCGGTGGATACGTTATTGGAACGTCAATACCCAATACCACTCTTTTTACTACAGTTATAGGTCCACCGTCATCATCATCAACATTGACTATTGATACTGGATATTCTCTTGCGACTAGTGGTTCTAATGCTCCTGGAGGAACTCCAGGAGGTAATGGAGGACAAGGTAGTGTTAATTCTTCTCAATATGGAATTGGATACACTGGAATTAATGGTGGTGGTGGAAGCGGTACAGCAGGGTCTCAGTTTGGTGTTGGTGGATCTTCTCCACCATTATCAGTTACATTTGGTTCAACAACAATTCAGTATGAAATTGGTGGTATAACATTCTTTGCTGCTGGTAGTAAAGGTGGTGGAGGTGCTGGTGGATATGCTAATGTAGGTGGAGGTGCTGGCGGATCTGGATATTTATTGTTATATTTTCTAGTTCCACTACCAATTAGCACTATTACGATAACACCTGAATATATTCAGTTTCCAGATGGAACACAACAAACTACAGCAGGGGCAACTTTTACATCTACAACAACTACAACTAGAATGTCCGTCGCAAATACTGCTACTGACATAGCTACAATAACTGTATCGAACACGGGTTGCTATCTGGTTGAGGGTAATTATATATTTACTGGAACAGCTACGACACTAAATCAAGCAATGTTAGGTTTAAGCACTACAAGCGTGACGTATGATGATAACCGTAAAATTATGACAACTTTTGCTAATCAAACATTTTTGTCTGGAAATCACATTACTAGTGTTTTCAATGTAAATAGTGTTCCGACAACTTTTTATTTAATAGGACAAGTATCATCGAATTTAAATGTAGCCACGCTTCAGTATAATTACATGGCAGTTACAAAAATCGCATAAATTACACAATAAAAAATTGAATTAATACATCAAATACTAATTTAAAGATATAACACAAATACATAATAACAAAATGTCTAACAAAACTGCGTTACAAGCTACAAATGCCGATAAAAGGGACCAGAATATCCGCTTCTATGCGCGAGGTCATAAATACGAGATTTTAACCGATGTACGATCCAAATACACCTCTGTTACCACTTGGAATAAATCACTGTTCCCCAAATTCGACGCGGATGCTGTCATTGCTAATATAATGCGCGGCAGGAATTGGAACCCTGAAAACAAATATTGGGGACAAACTCCCGAGCAAATCAAGGCCAGTTGGATGTCATCTGGCGCTTCTGTTGCCGATGCCGGGACAAATCTACATGAGCAAATCGAGATGTTTATGAATAATGCCGAATTGGCGCCTGGATATACCCATCGTGAATTATTAGAGCATTACAGATCGAAAGAGGATACAGTGGTTAGAGGTCCGGAATGGCAGTTCTTCTTGAAGTTTGTTGAAGAACATCCGGATCTGAAGCCCTATAGAACTGAATGGATGATCTATCATGAAGACATAAAGATTGCTGGATCTATTGATATGATTTACGAAAATACAGACGGTACATTGTCGATCTATGACTGGAAACGATCAAAAGATATTACAAGTGATAATACTTGGAAAAAGTTCGCTCTACATCCGGTAATTGCTCATATCCCAGATACCAATTTCTGGCATTATTCGTTACAATTGAATACATATAAGGCCATTTTAGAGGAGAAATATGGGAAGACAATTCGCGATCTTAATTTGGTGCGAATTCATCCGGATATTCCAGAGCAAACATATGAACTATTATCGGTACCAATTTTAACCAGAGAGTTAATCGACTTGTTTTTCGAACTTAAAAAGAAGACTATTTAAATTAAAATAATAATAATTAAATTAAATAACAGAAATTAAAAAAGACTTAAATATGTTTTAATATTATACTATAAAAATGTATTATAATATATCATCGATTATACGAATATTAATGATTGTTTTTTTATTAACAAATAAAACAACCAGGAGAAACTTAGATGATTTAACTAGTCAGTTTTTTACATTTTTACATGATATAATTGTAACCCAAATGGGCATGCCTAATACTTCATTGGATGATGAAGTTATAATGAAAGAAGAAGTAATGAAAGAAGAAGGAACGAAAGAAGAAGGAAAGGAAGAAACAAAAGAAGAAACAAAAGAAGAAGTAACGAAAGAAGAAGTAACGAAAGAAGAAGGAAAGGATGAAGTAAAAGATGAACCAAAGAAAGAGGAAGTAAAAAAAGAGGAAAAATATGAAGACAAATATTTAAAAAAATTCAAGGAATTTATAAATGAATATTGTTTAACAGAGGAAGAGAAGTTATTAGAAAAGACAAAATATGATGAATTCAAGGATATTTTATTAAAAACCCAAGAATTAGGGTTAAAGGAAACTAGTACTTTTCTCAACAAAATCCAGCATATTTTCAATAAAGGTGGTATTAATACGAATGAAGGTATTGAAGAACTAACAAAATATTATAACATTGAAGCTGAATATGACGATAATCCGGATGATTATGATCTAAAGGAGTTGATAAATGAGTTGACTGAAATTAGAGATGAACAGCAAGTTAAATATGAGGAGTTTTCAATCATGACATTTTCCGAAGCCGAACTAAAAGAAAATGCCAGAAAATATGTGCTGGATAAAAAACATGATGGTTATATTAATAATTATGTGATTGAAACGACGCCAATGGGAAATATTTATATGCGATATAATAATAGCAAAAAATCATTCGAATATTTTAGTAATAATACAATCCCTTATCGTTTTTTGGAGCCAGTTGGTCGCAAATATGTGATGACATATTTTTGTAAGCCGCTATTTATTGATATTGAAGAGGAATTAAATAAGGCTCAAATTAAAAAGGATCAAGAAAAAGAGAAGGAACAAATTAAAAAAGATCAAGAGAAAGATGGAATAAAGAATGGAGAAAAAGGAACAAAAGATTTATTTGCGAAATTAAAGTCATATAATAAGGAATCATCATCAGTACCAATACAAATGAATGTAAAAAATCGGCAACCAAACATGCCAATGCCGCCTCAAATAAAGGTAAATTTGCCTTCAACATCAAGCGACAATATGTTATTAAAAGAGCATGCCAATCGATACACATGGGAAGGACGTATTGCTAATTTTTCATTTTTGAAGAAGATTGAAAAGAAAATGGTTGATAAAAATTATGAGATGTCCTTTGCTGACTTTAAACGATTACAAATGAAGAAATAAATTTATTTTCTGGTCTTTAACCAATCATTATATCCATTGCTTTTGATGATATTGAATGATGATCCAAGATGTGCTTTTGCTATTGAGCATGCTTTCCGCTCTATTTCAGACAACTGATTCATATACTCGGCCACTAGAAGTTGTGTTTCTTTATTCAAGTTATCGAAATTATCGGGTAATATCTTATTCATTTTATAATATATATTGTAAAATGAATAATTCTGGTATTAAACAAATCAATTTTATTTCATATAAACAATATTGGGTTGATTGTTGCCAAAATAGGTTGCCGAGCAAACAATGCGACTATTTGTTAGTTTAACTTCGCTATTATTCATCATATTTGTTAGTTGTGTATCTATTTGATACCCATTTGCTGTTAAAAAAGAATATAGATCAGGAATCTCATTTGGTGTCATTAGGTTGTTTCCACAAGAACGTTGATTGTAATTATAGTTTGAATTGGAATAATTCAGTAAACTTGTTAGGGCCAATCCGCATCGTTGTAAAGGGTTACAAGATCCCTGTCCTTCCCTTTGAAACGGGGATAATGGTGTCAGATTTATTCTTCTTACCATGGCTTTTAATGGTCCCTCAGGTATAACATTGATCATTAGAATATTTTTGTAGCATTGGCTGTAGTCACATTTGTCTAAATAAGGCTGAGTAGTAATTGTGAATGTTCTTGGGAAACTCATTTATAAAATAAATTTATTTTATTTTTGATTAATTTTGTTTATTTGTTAGTTCATATTATCTTTTGATTACTTTTATTGGATCTCAAAAAAAATTGATTTACAAAATACTTATTTAAATCATGATATCAAATACCTATAAATATATCGTTTTAATACATACTACACAATTTTGACTAATAATAACATGACAACCACTGGAACATTTGTTTTTGATATTGTAGAAAATTTTGATAATTTTGCTAATAATACTACTAATACCGATGAATATAAAAGACATGAGCAATTATCAGATGACGATATTCAGTTAATAAATAATATTCGTTTGATACAGAATGAAGACGCATTGCCGTCAACGATCTTCCGGTTTAAATTTACCGAGGGATTCATGGAAGAATTACATAACTTTTCAAAGATTCACCAATACGATCACCGAAAGGATTTCAAAGAAGCGTGGGTTAGATGGACTGAATCGAATCAAGATATCATTACTAAGGAAGTTGAGCGTTTAATGGCGCTCGGTTATCAAAACGAGGATGATATCGTAGATGATAAGATGTTTAAAAGTGCTCGTTATTATTTTAGAAAGAAGAGTGTTATCAGACCCGAGCCAAAGCAGCGCAGGCAATATATTGGAGTCGATCATGAATTATTAGCAGCAATGGACAATCACATTATTGCTAATATTTATAATAATGATTACAAGCCAAAAACGGCATTTATCATGTTTTGTAAAGAGCATGAAGATGTTTTGAAACAGACAATTTCAAAACTATCTATACAGGACGCGAAATTAATTCAGGATAAAATTAAGAAAACATACAAAAATAGATATTTTATGTTAACTAACAAATAAAAACAAATTTGGATTATATATCACATGCGTCCTAGTTGCCGAATACAAGACAATCCGTCTTGTGTTTATTTTTTTTTCGATGAATCTGAGACTAAATCGGAGCAAGATTCAAATAGCTCGGCTTTAATTAAAAGATTTGTTAGTTTAGACTTCCTTGGACTCAATGACATCGCAATAACTAACAAAATAAAAGATCATTTACCGACCACATGGAGCGAACATTTCTACTTATTTAAAGATATCCAGACGATGAAGATCGGCTCTATAGATTCAAAAACGTACCATTTACAGGCGATAAAAGAACTGAAGGACGATGGAACCGCATTGGTATGGTACCAACGGCGGCAACTCGTTTATATGGACGGCTATTTGCGTTCTTTAAGTTGTTCTAGAAAGTATATATTGTTCCTGACCGACTTTTATCGCCGACTTTTGGCCAATATTGATTTGTTAGTTGGTTGTAATATTGTTCATAATAATATTGGATTTAAAACAATTGTCATTAATATTGGGCCCTTTATTAAACCTATACTAACAAATTTCAAGTTTGGATTGGATATTGATAAAGGTATTAATGTCAGGCGCCTATTTATTCAATATGATCCGACTCGGACACAATGGCCTATTGAAATTCATCTATTGTGCTACTTACAAACTAACAAATTGGAAAGTTTGTCTTTCAGTAATATTCAATTTGTTGTCAAAAATGTGATTGATAAAAACATGTTTTTGAAGACATTTGGGCAGAAAATAGTGGATGAATACTTGGAAGAAGGGGTCACATATTTTTCCAGATATATTAACAAGAATATTGATTGGATTGTTTCTGATATTACGGTTTATAGTAAGACATGGGATAACTATGCGCTTAGTATTTGCTACTTGAAGATTGTCATAGATATGTATAATGCTTATATGAGTAGTAAAGATGTAAACGGTACAAAAAGTGTAAAAAACAAGTTTCTTATTACATTTCTTCGGTTGTTAGTTGGTAATATTCATAGCAATCCTTTAAAAAGACTTTCTGTAAAGGAGACAACTAACAAATTTACCGAGTTGATGGAAGGTTGTGATATAAATGATCTTTATTTGTTAGTTTGTAGTTTATAAATAATATTTATTGTATAGATATTATTGATTGATTTATAATTTAACGCCTTCGTTTAGTTACTCGTCTCTTCTTGGAACCGTGCCTCTTGGTTCGGCGTCTTCTGGAACCACCTGCCGTTACAGAAGCAGGAGCTAGAGGCTGGGTTGTCATGCCGCCAGCCATTGGAGGGGATGCTAAAGGAGCTCCACCCCTCTTCCACTCACTCTTCCGTATGGAAGCGCGCTTCATGGCCTTAGGATATGTGATCTTCTCTTCATGTTGGACCTTCTTGACGAAAGCAACCCACGATTTGAGCGCGGGGTTTACCTTTCGGGTCTTCTTGCCACCTTTGTGGCGGCGACCGCCGGTACTATCCATATTATTCGGGTCGGGAGGAAGTTCGGGTCCATTCATTGCTTGATAAGTACCACCATCATTAGTCGCTCTTGCAAGTTCAGTACATGTTTCTCTGGTAACACCTGCTTCATTTAATCGGGTAATTATTTGATCACTAGTTTCTGCATTCATATTTTCTATATACTATACCCCTATATAATTTTTTAAAAATTGAATTAGAAATTCATTAATTATTTACTCTTAAAAACTATGAATGGGAAATTATTTCAAAAAAATGTCAAACAAAATCAAAGACGAATCATTTACGATTGTATTACCCGGATCCAACATCATTTTTACGCGATATTTGTATCTCAAAGACGAAGTCAAATTAGCCCTCCTAATAAGTCTCCTAAAGAAAAGTGATGACGCCATATTCTGGGCCTACGAATTGTATTATAGCGGTTTCAAAATGGAACTAATTGAATTCATTTGGAAGATATATTACGAATTCTTCGCCACTTTGAACCCCAGTTTCGAAGCATATTTGCTAAATAAATTCTCAAAAAATAAACAAATAACTGATGATAAACTTGTTAGTGCCATTATCCAAGACTTATTGATCCGTCCATTCAACACGGATGTATTCTTTCTTAATATTATTTGTCGAACATTTGAAGTCGAATGTAATTACAAAAATAAAAATATAAATGGAAACATAAATGGAAATACAAAAAAAACCAAAATAATGTCAACAAATGACTTATTAGAGCAACTCATGCTCTGGATAGACGCATATGATTACAGAAGCATCGCGCAATTTATATTACATGACAAGAAACTCAGCAAAAATAGTAACCCCGATTTTACCAATGAATATATTTATGGGTACGTAATCGACGCATTTGACAAATTATATGGGTTAAATATGGCGAAAAAACGTCTTCTAAAGGAATTCAATAATGGCGACAAATCGGACCTTGTATTGCTAACCAAAATAATAACACTCTTCTCAATAAAAGAGAAGTTGATAAAAGGCAAGAACTTTTATATTACGATCAATCCGGAGGATATTATTCAATATGAGACGATTGAGGTGACCAAAGATGGACTGCGTGCTTACCGCATTCTTCAAACTGCGTGTATTTGCGGCATCGATGATCTAAAGCATTTAGCGCTGTTTAAATTGGAACGTGATAAAGTCGAAAATTTAGTTTATTTGTATAATAACCACTGGCTATATCATGCGGCATTTTCACCAGTATGGTTCAATCGAATAAAGGAACATATGGGTTATGTTGATTATAAGAATCAAAAGGTGGAATTTGTAGATGAGGATCAATGTCAGTTATTTTATTCAAAGTATGGATATGAGCCGGATGAGCAGCCGACGAATGTCAAGGAAAAGTCCATAATGGAAATCGAGATAGCGACGGATTGGGAGACATTTTATAGCAAATTTGGCCAAAATCGGCTGTTCAAACTGGATGAAGATGAGTTGACTGAACTTAATATGGATCGGATCCATTTCCACCTTTGAAAAGGTGGAGTCAAACCATCAAAATGGAGACAAAGTGTAAATAGTGGAGTCAAATTGTAAATAGTGGAGTCAAAATGTAAATAGTGGAGTCAAAATGTAAATAGTGGAGTCAAAGTGTAAATAGTGGAGACAAAGTGTAAATAGTGGAGTTAAATTGTAAATAGTGGAGTCAAATTGTAAATAGTGGAGTTAAAACTATACCTAAACTTGTTCTTTATCGTTATCTAATGTACAATATTCAAACCCAAAAATCTTTCTACAAGTTTGGTTCTTCCATATTCCATTATCATAGTATTTTTTGCCATATGTGCTTCCAAATATTTCTTTACCACCCCAACCAAATGACATATTAAGCAATCCTCCCTTCTGATTAATACTCCTTTTTCTTTTATTCATTCTTTTAGTTTTTGTTTTGGTTGTATTAAAACGTTTTTTTGATTTATATGTCATATATAAACATTGTATAAAATAAATAAACAAATGAAATATTTGGCTCCACCTTTTCAAAGGTGGAAAAGGTGGAAAAGGTAGAAAAAATTGATTTGTAAAAAACAATAAAATATATTATTATAATTATAACATAACAAAATGGTTCGAAACATTACTGGAGGAAGCAAATCTAAAGGAGTTGCTCGCAAGCATAATAACAGCAATAATAACAGCAATAATAATTTAAGAACGTCCGAAGATGAAGGCGAAATATACGCGATTGTGACTAAAATGTGTGGCAATGGCATGTTTCAATGTTATTGTATGGATGAGATCGAACGATTATGTCACATTAGAGGCAAATTTTCGGGTCGAAAAAAGCGCGACAATATTGTAGCAAGTGGCGGCTGGGTTTTAATAGGAATCCGAGATTGGGATGATAAGCCTGATAATGAAAAAGAAAAGGGACAAAAACATGGTAAGGAGAAAATACAACAATGTGATTTATTAGAAGTGTATAATGATGGGGATAAAGATCGTTTGAAGGAGAATGTACAAGCAAATTGGAAGATATTAACGTCACATGATCCGCATAAAATAGGCGATTGTGACGATGACGATGACTCAGGCTTTAAATTTACAACAGATAAGGATATCGAGCGAGATAAATTTTTAAAAGAGGCGCAGTCTGAAACTGCTGAAAAGATTAAATTGGCGACAGTTAGCGACCAGTTAACGGCTGAAGATTGGATTTCAATTGACGATCTTTAAGATCCAATCTGTATAAATAAAATAAGGCGATTATAATGCTAAAACGGTGGTACAATTTAGAATTATACAATCTTACATCAAATGATGTACAATAGTTCTTACAAATATGTAAAATGCGGTATCCTATAAATATTTATAATATTTTTTTTATAAAAATATATAATGAATCTATAATATTGCTGTTAGGATACAAGTGTATATAATAGTATTTCTTTAAGCATATTTTAATAGAAATGATATATGATTTTTTATATTTATATTTTAATTATATTTTAAAATAGCTTAAACAAAATACAATACTATATATATAATTTTCGTAGCATATTCAAAACAACTGATATAATGAAAGCATCTAATCCCTTTAAAAATAATAATAATAATAATAATAATAATAAAAATGTCAATAATCGATTTAATTGTTTAAAAGAAGATCCTTTACCTCAGATTTTACCTCAACCACAGGCGAAGTCTAAGCCTCAACAACAGGTTGAATCCATTTCTTTAAACAATAGATTTGATAGTCTTAAGGAATCTAATGAAATAAGAGATGAATTCAGGGATGAAGTTAAGAGCAGACCAATACCATCACGCTCTGTATTTAGACGTAATAAATTACCAGAAGTATCAATTAAACCAGTATCAAAACCATTTATATATAAGCAAGATGAGTTCCCCGATATCATGTCTAGTTCAAACAAAGTAAAAGATCTAGTAGCAGATGTAGACTCAATAGATGTAAAAGATACAACTAATAGTTATAAAGCAATAATTAAGACAAATCCAAAATTAGACGAAAATGTAGAAGAAAAACAAAGAAAGGTAAACCCGGGATGGGTTTCTATTATTAGAAACTATAATACAGGCAAAACTCAATTAATCTATGGTCCAAAAACAACAGAACAAAAACAACGAGATTTTTTAGAAAATAATATAAATCATCATATGATAAATGCGATCACTAATATGAGTATCCGTTGGGATCGCGATAAGCAAAAATATGACGACATTCATGGACCAGGTTCTTTCCAAGATAATTATGGATACGTGCCTACATATGGAGAAGAATATAGTAACATAAATGAGAATGAGAATGACGAGGACTACGAAGATGACGAGTATTAAGCTGAATTAAAGTGATAAATAAATTAAGTTTAAAAATGTAATGTATTATATGATGAAAATATAATACATAATGATAAATAATATAGATAAAAATACATATCCAGAAGACGAAGAACAAGATTATGAAATTGAAGAGCTAGATACTGGTTGGATAAATAAATTCGAAGAAATGGACAAGGAATATAATAGTTTTTACAGAGAAGAGCTGTCATTTATTCGCATTAATTACATCTACGTAAATAGAGAAAATGAAATTACTAATATTTCAGAAGAAACCTGCTTATTTAAGACACCTGGCATTCTGTCAAAAGAAGAACTAATTGGACTTATAAAACGAAACACTATTTATAATTCAATAAAGTATTCATTATTATCTCTAGTAAAGTATAATATTGATTTTGAACCAATTAATTTAAAACTTTTTATACGATCAACAGATAAAAATATCGGTAGCAAATTTCTAGAATCTCTCACAAATATAGATAGTATAAAATTCAATCCATCAATATCATTATTCCATGATATAAATAATCTATTCATTATTTTCATAGATAAATCTAGTATTGGAAAGAGTGGTAACTTGATAAGAAATCATCAAACAACAACAAGAAAAATATATATTCATCCAACACGGAAACAAACTAAACGTAATCTATTTAAAGATTCTTATTAATAATATAATAGTAACACATGGCATCACCTATCGAGACACTTATTGAGTCGTCACTTGATAGCTTAATACCAGCAAAACTCCAAATTGGCGAGAAGGGTCATTTGGAGTTTTGCTGGTCTAATGATATTAATGAAAGAATTGTTCAATTTAGCTTCCAGCTAACTAGAACCAAAAATGTATCTTCATTAAAGACTCTATCGTTTCAAGCGACACAAATATTAATCGATCTAAATGCTCAGTATGCTGATAGTAAAATATCGAAAGATGATTATATTGAATATATATCGCTTTTTTATAGAATGATCGGCCACACCCGTGATATTATTGACGGTAAAGGCGAATATATGTTATCATATATGCTCTTAGAAATATGGTATAAAATGTATCCAGAGTTGGCGAAATTCGCGTTTAAACAATTTATTACTTGTACAAGTGTTCACCCTTTTGGGTCATGGAAAGACCTCAAATATTTACATAAATACTCAAAGGAAAATAATGATTGTCTACATGATTTGGTATCATATGGCATTGAGTTGATGAATGAACAATTAAAGATAGATGCGGTATCAACAAACCCATCATTGGCCGCAAAATGGGCGCCACGTGAGTCGTCACAATTTTCCGATCTGTTTACTATAATGGCAACACAGTATTTTTCTAGTTATTTAAAAACAGCGACTACAGAGACATCAAAAACAAGAGCCGTTTTAAAAGCCAAGACGGGTTATCGTAAGCTAATTTCGGCGATAAATATAAAATTACAGACGACACAGATTAAACAGTGCGCCAATAATTGGTCGCAAATTGATCCTGAAAAACAGACATCGGTTACAATGTATAGACAGATAAAAGCATTTTTGAATTTAAAGAAGAATGGAAGTAATAGATGCGAATTAGAAGACCGTATATTGTGTGCCAATAATTTCAAAGAATATGCGAATAAAGCAGATATGAATGAGTGTAGTGTAAAGGGTAAGCGAATTGGGTTAAATGATTTCACACGGGAAGCATTGAGTCTTATATCTAATTCGAATATTGATGGTCCAGAGGCGCAAATTCTGAATGCGCAATGGCGTAATAATTCTACCCAAAATGGGGCTCTCGGTAAGATGATAGCGATGGTAGATGTGTCAGGAACAATGATGGGCGAGCCTTTACATGCGGCGATTGCTCTTGGGATTCGGGTTGCTGAGAAGTCTATATTAGGTAAGCGCATTTTAACTTTCTCTGCTTCACCAAGATGGATAAATTTGACACAGAGTAATAATTTTATTGATATGGTCAAAATTATTCAGGATTGCGATTGGGGGATGAATACGAATTTTTACGCCGCATTGAACCTAATATTGAGTACAATTGTGTCGAGTAAACTCAGTCCGGATGATGTAGAAAATATGGTATTGACTGTTTTCTCTGACATGCAAATAGACGAATATCATGATAAACAAACAGGACAAATGGAGACAATGATGGCTCAGATAGAGCTGTTATATGCGGCTGCTGGAAACAAATTATGGAATAAACCATTTAAGCCGCCACATATCCTATTTTGGAATTTGAGATCGACCTCTGGATTCCCAACACTATCTTTAAAAAAGAATACATCGATGATGTCTGGGTTTAGTCCTGCGCTATTGAATGTCTTCTGTGATAATGGCATATCAGCACTTCATAGTTGTACCCCGTGGTCCTTGCTATCAAAGGCATTAAATAACCCGAGATATAATATGTTAGATAGAGAAATTAGGCGTGTTTTATTATAATTACAATTTAAATACAAAAATAAAATTGATTTGTTAGTTTATTGCTTATAAAAGCAACAAACTAACAAATATACTTCCATCTCAATGTTTCATATTGCTTCCACTAGATTTAACAATGAAACATATGAAACGAATATGTCTTATAGGAAAAAGACAGAATCTGCTGTTATTTATGGGACTAGTATTCAAGTCCAGCGCAAATATGATTCCGGATCACTCATGTTTGTAATTGAAATGAATAACGAGGAAAACCGCATTGAAGGCATTGGTCTCATCAGAAACACACTTGTTACTGAAAGGAGACACTATATTTACTCCAATAATGACTATAATAGGTTTATTTATCATGGCGATTATTGGCTTAGTCGCAAACAGCTAGACGATTTAAACCCCGAAATAGTAGAAATATGTGACCTAGTTCTATTCAAAGGCAAGTCACATTTAAAGCGCCAGTCGGGCATTTCGGTATTAACAAAACAACTCTTTACCAACTGGGACTATAGCCTGTTCAAAATGAAGGAACAGATTCGCGGCGCATTTATTAAAGTATTTAAGTCCAATAATAATATAAATGAAAACAACTTAAAGACCGCAATTATTATAAATGAAAACAACTTAAAGAACTCCCCCGAAGACAACGACATATAAAACATTATTTCGAAAAACATTATAGAAAAATAACCATAGTTATTATATGGCTGCTGATTTAAATGTTGATAATTATACGATTCCTGAATTATTGGCTATTATAGGTCTCGATGATCCAACTGAAACTGAGATTTTAGATACCACTAATGAAATGATAGATCGTTTTACAAATGAAGGTAATACAAATATGTCTAGTTTTTTTCAGAATATACAAGACAAATTAATTCAATATATAGATGATATTGATAAAGGAGGAGATCCTGATGACCTGGAATATACACCAAATACTGATCAAACTGATGAATGGTACGAAAACGAGGCTTTAAAACAAAAGGATAATCCTGTTCAAAATGATAAAATCACTGAACGCAAACAGAAAATTGATATTTACGACAATAATCATTTGCCTATGAATCGCGAACAATTAGGCGTCAATAACACCTTCAATGTGCCAGTTGCTCAGGATAAACTTAACCCTAATCTAGAAAATATTACATCTCGATTTATTAACATTGATAGTCAGTTTAGACAAGCATCTAATACATCTTCTACTGATTACACATTGGATTTATCTGATCCACTAACAAATGTACTATCTTTACGCATGTATTCAATTCAAATTCCATATACATGGTATGTGATTGATTATCTATATGGGAATACATTTTTTTGGATTATTATTCCTTATGATGGCAATGTTTATGAAGTCTTAATATCTTTGACACCAGGCAATTATACATATACTACATTTCAAATAGAGTTTGCTGATGCTATTACTCGAGCAAATATATCATTTATGGGCACTCCTATTGCTCCATTGATTTATATTAACCCTAATAACTCAAAGGTAACTATTAACTTAGATGGGTGGCAATATACTTATATAGATCCAGTAACAAGTGACACAATAATGGTACCAATTAGTGGCATTGCTGGAAATAATGTTGAATTATTTGATGCTTCAGTAAATCCATATTTTGTGTTTTTTGATTTTAGCGGCGAACTCAATTGTTCGTTTAAATGTTCTCCTAAAGCTTCCACTATTAATGGTACATTAGGCTGGTTAATGGGGTTTAGATTGCCAATTGTTCCTATATTTACTTCACCTGGAAACACACCAGTTGCTATTATTGATCTTTATGGACCCAAATATTTCATATTGGTTCTAGATGATTTTAATCAAAATCATATAAATAATGGTCTTATTACGATAACAGAAATATCTAAAAAATTGGAGATGCCTTCTTATTATAATACATCACTTCCTTACTTTTGTGTGCCAAATTCACCAAATCCACTTATAAATGCTGTTAATAACATAAATAGCACTGAAGCTATTGCTCTTGGAATAAGTACTGAAAATGTTTATAGTTTATTAGATAAATTGGACACTGGTTATGGTCAGCGTCCAGTATTGCTTCCATCTGCTCCGCGCACATTAACAAATGCTCAACTATATACTATTAACGAAATCACCAAAAATCGAGAACAAAATACGGTATTTAGAGGTAAAGCGCCAACCAATTCCGATACATTTGCGCTAATACCCATAAAAAGAGGAGGAATGAGTACAGGCGATCTTTATGTAGAGTTTGGTGGTTCGATGCAGGACAATAAACGTGTATATTTTGGACCTGTTAATATTGATAGAATGCGTGTTAAGTTAGTAGATGATCGAGGATATACAGTTGATTTACATGGCGCTGAATGGTGTTTTACGATGATAAGTGAAAATTTATATCAATATTAAATATATAATGGATATTATTAATAATATTATTGAAAATATTATTGGCATTAGCATTAATTATAATAATAATGAACATATAAGTATTACAATGGATAATGCGATACATTTGATCGGATATAGCGCACCTGGTATAATGTTAGTTACTTCGGCAATAATACTACGAAATAGAATTACAACTCTTAAATTTTTTTTGATAGGATACATTTTAAATGGTATATTTAACGCTCTATTAAAATATGCGTTAAAAGAGCCTAGACCATCAAATGACTGGCAGGTATTACAATTAGGTATAACACATAATAAACGATTTGGGTTTGATAAGTATGGCATGCCATCAGGTCATGCTCAACATTGTGGGTATATTTTATCATTTATCACGTTAACTGTAAATGATCCTTATGTCACTGGAATATATTCATTATTGTCACTAATCTGTTTATATCAAAGATATTTGTATCAAAATCACACTATTAAACAAGTTATGGTTGGATTTCTTACTGGATTAGGCTTTGGATATGTAATATATCAGGTTGTTAATAAAAAACTTATTGGAAATATAAAGTTGAAAATGGACGATGATGCTCCTATTTAGTCCATGTTATATTATTTTATTTATTTTAGATACAATATAATGATCTAAATAACGTTCTATAAATTATATTTATTTATATAAATATAATATAATATAAACGATGTCTAATCCACCAATTACAAATAATTTGTGTAATGGAATTTTAATACCAAATAATACTACTAGACCAATTATTACACGTTTATCAAGATATAATAGTCCTGCTGGTGTTCCGATGTTAGTTACTGTTTTTGGAACAAATTTTAGAAACGATTCAACTTTAAACTTTGGATCATTTAATACCGCATTTACTTACATAAGTTCACAACAATTGGAATTCACTATAGATGGATCATTATTTCCAGCAACATATCGTGTACAAGTTTTAAATGGCAGTATAGGTTCGAATTTTGTTAATTATACATTAGATAATACATTATCTGGTGCTACGGGTGCGACTGGTGCGACTGGTGCGACTGGTGCGATTGGTCATACTGGTGCGACTGGTCATACTGGTGTTACGGGTGCTACTGGTGTTACGGGTGCTACTGGTTCTGCTGGTGTTACTGGTGCTACTGGTGCTGCCGGTGTTGATGGACATACTGGTGTTACGGGTGCTACTGGTTCGACTGGAGCACCTGGTACGATTGGCATTGATGGCGTAACTGGCTCAACTGGCGCAACTGGTTCAAATGGTCATACTGGTGCTACTGGTTCTACTGGGCCACCTGGGGATCCGGGTGGCTTATTATCAGGAACTATATCTGCGTCTGAATCTCCTGGATTATTTTCAGGAGCAACAGGTCAATTCACATTAACTCTTTCCCTATATTTTATTCCATATATATCTTCAGGAACTGTGATACTTATTTCAGATGCTACTCCAGCAGCATATTATTTAATAACAAATATTGGAACAATAAGTGGGAATACAATGTCAGTTATTATTAAGAATATAAATCCAGATACTGGATTATGGTCATCAAATTCACTATGGTTAACAGTTGGTCCACAAGGAGGGGGGTTGACTGGTGCCACTGGATCAACTGGTGCCACTGGATCTACTGGTTCAACTGGATCCACTGGTGCCACTGGATCTACTGGTGCCACTGGATCAACTGGTGCCACTGGATCAACTGGTGCCACTGGATCTACTGGTTCAACTGGTGCCACTGGTGCTACAGGATCTACCGGTGCCACTGGATCAACCGGTACTACAGGATCTACTGGTGCGACAGGATCTACTGGATCTACTGGTGCCACTGGCGCCACAGGTAGTACTGGATCTACTGGTGCCACTGGATCTACTGGATCTACTGGTGCCACTGGATCTACTGGATCTACTGGTGCCACTGGATCTACTGGTGCCACTGGATCTACCGGTGCCACTGGATCTACCGGTGCCACTGGATCTACCGGTGCCACTGGATCTACCGGTGCCACTGGATCTACTGGATCTACTGGTGCCACAGGC